>SXGQ01168130.1_pt1 | contig 16619 bp, 11 predicted proteins | sample 3178371 | NCBI WGS metagenome assembly SXGQ01 (sample SAMN11356859, study PRJNA531348) | freshwater metagenome | isolation source: freshwater sample F1-20 | place: China: Fuxian Lake, Yuxi | collected 2017-12-25
GATTGTGCTTGGTAATCGTAAATTAGTTTTTAAAGCTGTAAACAAGTGGACCCCGATGAGATATATGGCTGATGACAACTCTAGCAATTGCACAATAATTCTCATCCAAGCTGTCGCAGCTTTCAACCCCTGGAAGGGCATTCGATTTAGCACTTACTCTTTCACTTGCCTGATGAGGGCACTTTCAAGGCTGAATTATAAACATTCAGCTGATAAACTTGTGCAGTGCGAGTCATTGGATAACATGGTTACTAACAGCCTTGAGTTATCCTCAGGCTCTTCTAATTTTAGTCCGAAATCCAGTTCAATTGCCGACCTTGATAAATATTTTTCCAAAGATTGCGACATTCTTGATGACAGAGAAAAGCTAATTCTTAGGGAGAGATTTGGACTGGGCGACAAACCCCTTACAAGTCTCGAGGAAGTAGGCAAAATATTAAACCTTTCAAAGGAAAGAATTCGTCAAATTCAATTTACAGCTCTTGAAAAGCTTAGGAAAGTTTTGGTTCCCGCAGTCTCTTCCTGATTATGAATTTATTGAATTTTTTATGTTTACATGAGGTTTTAGTATGGGCTTTTCGGGTTGTTCTTTTGTGGTAATTGGGTCTTATGGTGGCATAGGGTCTACCATTTGCAAGTCTCTTAAAAGTAGTGGCGCTGAGGTGCTTATTGCAGGCAAAAATCTTAAAAAGCTAGAAGATCTTTCCTCTGAGATTTCAGCGCCTTATTATCAGGTTGACGCTTCCAGTTTTGATCAAGTTGATTCCTTGTTAGAGTATTCCAAGTCGAAATTAGGAAAAATTAGTGGTATTGTTAATTGTTGTGGTTCTCTCTTATTAAAGCCTGCTCATTTAACTTCAGAAACCGAATATCTCTCGATTATTCAGACTAATTTAACTACTGCATTTGCCTCCATTAGAAGTGGTGCTAAAGCCATGTCACCTGAGGGCGGTTCTATTCTTCTTATTTCTTCTGCTGCGGCAAATATTGGCTTGTCAAGTCATGAGGCAATTGCCTGTGCTAAGGCAGGAATTATTGGCCTTACCAAATCAGCGGCTGCAACTTATGCAGCTAAAAATATAAGGGTAAATTGCATAGCTCCAGGTTTGGTCAGCACTCCACTCACAGCGAATATTACAAAAAATGAAAACGCATTAAAAACATCCATTTCCATGCATCCTATAGGAAAGATTGGCCAACCTGCAGACATTGCATCCGGTGCTTTATGGCTTTTGGACCCTTTAAACTCATGGGTTACTGGTCAAACCCTAGTAATTGACGGCGGACTCTCCACTCTCAAAACAAGACCTTAATCTCTTTATCTTACAGCCGAATATTTTTTATTTTATTTCATTTCGGTTTCTAACCTGTTTTTGATTTCCAAATTCTAAACCATTAGGTTATTTTGACTTGAATCATTCCTTGGCAAATGGAGATTCAGTAATGTTTCGCTTTTTTACTTTTTACGGCAAATTCTTTATTTTATTAATTACTTGTTCAGGAATGTCTTCCTTAGCCCAAACTGGATTGTGTGAAAATCCAAATGACAAATCTAACTGGAAGTCGCTTTTTGATGGAAAAACACTTAAAGGATGGAAACAATCTGACTTTTTCAAGCCCGGAAAAAGTTCTGTAAAGGATGGCTCGATCATCCTTGAAAAAGGCTCCAAGATGACAGGCATCACATATGATGGAAAAGATTTTCCGAAAATGAATTACGAAGTCAGCTTGGAAGGCAAACGGGTTGAAGGTCGTGATTTCTTCTGCACAACCACATTTCCAGTTGGCGATTCATTCTGCTCTTTTGTAGTCGGCGGCTGGGGTGGTTCAGTTACCGGACTATCCAGCATTGATGGCATCGATGCCTCCGAAAACCAAACAGGCCAGGGCATCGAATATAAGAATGACCAATGGTATAAGATTCGCATCAGAGTGACTGAAAAAAGATTGGAAACATGGGTTGACAAAGAACAGGTGGTCGATCTTGACACTTCAGAAGTGAAGCTAGGAATCCGTATTGAATGCAATGTTTCCACACCTTTTGGCATTGCGTCGTATGACACCGTAGGCGCCTTGAAAGATATAAAGGTGCGTAATCTAGACCAAGCTGAAATAAAAGAAATCTCGAAAAAGAATTTAAAGAAATAAACAATAGGACCAAAATATGACAAACAAAGCTGCTATTGTCACAGGCGGTGGCACGGGTATTGGTAAATCCACATCTCTGCTTCTTGCCTCAAAGGGATTTAAAGTTGTTGTCAACTACTCCCGTTCAGCCAAGGATGCTGAAGATACATGTTCAGAAATCATAAAGCTTGGTGGGCAAGCTATCCCATTCAAAGCAGATGTTTCAAATGACCAGCAGGTCAGGGATATGGCAAAGCAATGCGCAAGCTTGTTTGGTGGGATTGATGTGTTGGTGAATAATGCTGGAACCACTCATTTCATTGAACATACCGATCTCGAGGCCCTCACTGATCAAGTGTGGGATGATATTTTTTCCGTAAACATGAAGGGAACATTTTACGCCTGCAGGGCTGTAATGCCGGAATTAAAAAAATCCAAGGGCAACATTGTAAATGTGACATCCGTTGCTGGATTAGCAGGTAATGGTAGTTCCATGCCATACGCCATGAGCAAGGCGGCATTGAATTGCATGACGAAATCACTGGCCAAGTCATTTGCGCCTGATGTTCGAGTTAATGCAGTTGCACCTGGCCCTGTGCTGACCCGATGGCTTAAGCCTCATCCAAAAATGATAGAACAATCACTAGCTTTAACCCCCATGAAAAGAGCCTCAACCGGCGAGGACATAGCAGCCGCCATTGTTTTTCTGGCAACTGGCACCAACCTTATGACAGGCCAGGTTGTAGTGGTTGATGGCGGCAGAACCATGTAATTAATTTCCAAATCAGAAAAAGCAAATTACTTATTTCAATTGACTTATCCTAAATTTTAATGGTAAATTTAAACGATATGAACGATTTAAGGAGTTTTACATGGTTTCCTCGTTAGTTCGAAATGTTTCTTTTATGATTTTATTTTCATCCACCACTCTTATGGCGGCTGACAGCACATCTTGGAATCAATGGCGTGGCCCCTCAAGAACTGGTTTTTATTTAGGCGAATTATTTCCAAGTAATTTATCCAAGGACTCATTGAAATTATCTTGGAAAGTTTCATTGGGGCCAAGCTATTCGGGCCCTGTTGTATCTGATCAATTTGTATTCACCACTGAAACCAAAAACAAAGAGTTCGAAGTAGCTCATGCGTATGATCGTAAAACCGGCAAGGAAATCTGGTCCACAGAGTGGAAAGGCTCCATGTCTGTGCCATTTTTTGCAGGATCAAATGGTAGCTGGATAAGATCGACTCCTGCATTTGATGGTGAGAACCTTTTTGTGGCGGGCATGAAGGATTTACTCGTCTGCCTGGATGCCAAAAATGGCAAGGAAAAGTGGCGAATAGATTTTGTCGAACAATTCAAGACACCAGTCCCAAGTTTCGGTTTTGTTTCCTCTCCCTTGGTTGATGGTAATGTTCTTTATGTTCAAGCAGGGGCATCCGTTTTTAAATTAGACAAAAAAAACGGTTCCGTTATTTGGAGGTCGATGAAAGATTCTGGAGGAATGAATGGCAGCGCATTTTCCTCGCCGTTTGTTTGTGAAATAGCGGGTCAAAAACAACTTCTTGTTCAGACAAGGGAAAAGCTTGCAGGTTTGAATCCCGATACCGGTGAGGCCATATGGTCGAAGACAGTTCCTTCATTCAGGGGCATGAACATTTTTACCCCAGTGGTCTCAGGTGATAATATTTTTGCAAGCACATATCAAAACAAATCATGGTTATACTCTGTAAAAAAGGGTGATAATGGTTTTTCTGTTAACGATGTATGGGAAAATAAATTGCAAGGATACATGTCGACCCCAGTCATAATCAATGGTTTTGCATACATGCATTTGCAAAATCAAAGATTTTCTTGCATTGATTTATCAAGTGGTGAGACTAAATGGACCTCATCAAAGTCTTTTGGCAAGTACTGGAGTTTGGTCGCCCACAAAAACCGAATCCTTGCCTTGGATCAAAAAGGCATACTTTATTTGATTGAAGCAGATCCGAAAGAGTTAAAAATACTTGACACCAGGGAAATAGCCGAAAGTGAATCTTGGGCTCATCTTGCTATCAGTGGGGATCAAATTTTCATAAGGGACCTTAAAAATCTCTCTGTTTTCCAATTCCAGAATTGACGGGTCTACATGGTTTCCTCTGTTCCAGAAATTAGAATCTCCAATTGCAACAATCATCCAGTTAATAATGAGGGGGAATTTGTTCTCTACTGGATGATCGCAAATCGGAGAATCGAGTCAAATTATAGTATTCAACGAGCTATCGAATGGTCACTTGAATTAAAAAAACCTCTTCTGATTTTTGAACCCCTCAGAATTAATTACAAATGGGCAAGCCGAAGATTACATAAATTTGTCATTGATGGAATGAAAGACAATTCAAATTTAATTGATGCTGAAAATAACAAGGGTATATTTTATTATCCGTATTTGGAACCGACCCGCGGCGCACAAACCGGATTACTGGAAACGCTTTCAAAAAAAGCATGTATGGTTGTTACTGATGATTTCCCTTGTTTTTTTATCCCTGCTATGATTCGCTTGACCGGTAGTCAGATTCCAGTGCTCCTTGAGTCAGTTGATTCCAACGGTATTCTTCCACTTAGAGCCACCGACCGTATCTTTTCTACTGCTTTTTCATTCCGAGCATATCTGCACAACAATCTCAAGGATCACCTCGGATATTTTCCCAAACAAAACCCATTGACTGGAATCAATCTTCCCGAATTAAAACGATTACCAGAGGATATCAGCAAAAAATGGCCCTCGGCTCTACCAATTCTAAAGTCAAAAGAATCCAGTTTTCTTTCAAATCTGGATATTGGTCATTCTGTGAAAGAATCATTCACTTCAGGGGGTTCGAAAGCAGGCAAGAAGGCCCTGGATCTTTTCTTAAAATCAAAACTTTTCCAGTACAAGGATCTAGGAAACGATCCTGATGAAGATGTTAGAAGTGGTTTATCCCCCTACTTGCATTTCGGACACATTTCCGCCCATCAAATATTCAAGCAACTTGCTAAACAAGAGGAATGGAACCCAAGTCATTTATCTGCAAAAGGTGGAGGCAAAAGAGAGGGGTGGTGGAATATGAGTCCAGCAGCGGAATCGTTCCTCGATGAGTTCATAACTTGGCGAGAAATCGGCTATAACATGTGCTCAAAAAACACAAATTATCACCGCTATGATTCGCTTCCCTCCTGGGCAAAGGAAACTCTTAAAAAACATTCAAAAGATAAAAGACAATACACATACTCCCTTGAAGAGTTTGAGTCGTGCAAAACCCATGACCAGTTATGGAATGCCGCCCAAAACCAATTGAACCAGGAGGGCAGAATTCATAATTACCTCAGGATGCTTTGGGGCAAAAAAATCCTTGAATGGTCTGAAACCCCTCAACATGCGCTTAAGATAATGATTGAATTGAACAACAAATTGGCTCTCGATGGTCGCAACCCAAACTCCTACAGTGGTATATTTTGGGTTTTGGGACGATATGATCGCCCCTGGGGTCCTGAAAGACCCATCTTTGGTTCAATCCGGTATATGAGTTCTGTCAACACACAGAAAAAACTCAACTTAAAGAAGTATCTTCAAAAATATTCTTTGAATAATGTGAACAAACAGGGCGAGTTTGATTTTTCATAATTTTATATAATTTGAATCATGAAAAAAAAATGCTGGGTTATCTATATCTTAAGGTGCTCGGACAACTCTCTTTACACAGGGATAAGCAAAGACATCAGCAAAAGGCTTTTGGCGCATAATTCTGGAAAAGCATCCCGCTACACCAGATGCAGGCGGCCCGTTCATATCGTTTATATCCAGCAAAACATGTCGCACTCTGCTGCTTTAAAACGCGAATATCAAATCAAGGCCATGAACAAGAAGCAAAAAGAAAATCTTATCATTAAAAATTCATGATCCATTTCCAGATATTCCTCACTATCCTGAAAATTGACCATATATCAACTTCGATCTTTCGCAGACCCAGCGTTTGAAGTAATTTATAAATTGGGAAACTCAAATATACACAAGGGCAATTTCAATGTTCAGGTTTTCAATTGCAATAATTTCATCATTGGTTTTTGCTTTTCTATCAGCCTTGGGGGATGAAAAACAAAAAGATAATGTCACAAAACCAATCAAGGCACTTCTAGTCACCGGTGGTTGCTGTCATGATTATGAACGACAAAAATTAATTCTTACCAAGGGTATTTCTGCAAGGGCCAATGTGGAGTGGACCATAGTTCATCAAGGCGGAAGCGCGACAAATTCAAAAATACCACTGTACGAAAATCCTGATTGGGCCAAAGGTTTTGATGTTGTGGTTCACAATGAATGTTTTGCCGATGTCAAGGATCCGGCTTGGGTTGAAACGATTCTTAAACCACACCGGGAGGGCCTACCCGCTGTGCTGATTCATTGTTCCATGCATTGTTACCGCACAGGGACGGATAAATGGTTTGAATTCACCGGAGTTCAATCCCCCGGTCATGGTCCGCATTATGGTTATACTGTTAAAAATTTGAGTAAGAATCACCCGATAATGAAAGGGTTTGGAGACACTTGGACAGTGGGAAAAGGCGAACTTTACCACACTGTTAAGGTTTGGCCTCGGGCTGTACCTCTGGCAGAAGCACCTAAAAAAGCTGATGGACAACCACAGGTGTGCATTTGGACCAATGAGTACGGCAAAGGCAAGGTTTTTGCAACCACGATCGGCCATTACAATGAAACCATGGTTGATCCGACCTACCTCGATACCGTCACAAAAGGATTATTGTGGAGCGTGGGCAAAAATGCTGACGATGATTTCAAAAAAACTGATGAGAAAACGAACAATGAAATCAAGTCTTTGGCCAACATTGAAATCAAGATAAAACCTGAGCCAGCAAAGCCGGCTCAAACTTGCTGCAAGGAGGGAAACCTTGCCTTTGGAAAAGCAACCAAGGCATCTTCCGAAGAAAAAAATAAAAACAATTTTTCCAAAAATGCTGTCGATGGGGATTTAAGCTCCCGTTGGTGCGCATCATCAGGGGCAAAAAATGAATGGTGGCAGGTTGACTTGGGGAAGCCTGAAAAAATCAGTGGGATCCGCATTCATTGGGAAAAACCTAACACCATTTACCAATATAAAATTGAAAGTTCGAACGATCAAAATCAATGGACTATGGTCTTTGATAACTCCAGCAATAATAAAAAACAAAGAATTATCCCGCACATTGTTGACATAAAAGAAGCTCGTTACATAAAGGTCACAAGTGTTGGTGCAAATTCTGGAAATTGGGCCTCAATTTGGGAGTTTGAAGCTTATTCAGACAAAATGCCTGAGCTTCCCAAAGATATTGTCCTTAATAATCAAGTTAACCTCCAGGGAAACAATGCAGACGTGACCTTGGCCGACATCAAAGCGCCCGATGATTTTGAGGTATCAATATTTGGAAAACCTCCAGAAGTAAATTACCCGGTATGCATCACCACTGCATCACCGGGTGAATTGTTTGTTGGGGTTGATGAACAGGGTTCACTGGGAAAAGAAAAAGGACGGGGAAAAATCCTCAGGTGTGTCGACACGGATAAAGATGGGAAAGCGGACAAATTCAACACTTTCGCCACCGTGGATCATCCCAGGGGACTATTCTACGACAAAGGTTCCCTTTGGGTATTGCATCCTCCTTTTCTTAGCGTTTTCCATGATGACAATCTTGATGGTGTTTCTGACAGACAAGAAATTTTGATCACAGGAATCAGCACGGATCAGGTTTCAAAACGAGGCGCGGATCACACAACCAACAACATTCAAATGGGTATTGATGGTTGGATCTATATCGCGGTTGGTGATTTTGGATTTTATGAAGCCAAAGGAAAGGACGGAACAACTTTAAGCAGGCGAGGAGGCGGTGTGGTTAGAGTACGCCCGGATGGCAAAGACATGGAGATTTATGCCTGGGGATTACGAAATATTCTTGATGTATGCATTGATCCATTCATGAATATTTTCACGAGGGACAACACAAATGATGGCGGTGGCTGGAACATCCGTGTCAGTCACATAATTCAATCAGGGGAGTATGGATATCCAAGCCTCTACATGAATTTCGCTGATGAAATAATGCCTCCTTTGGGCGACTACGGCGGTGGATCTGGTTGCGGGGGTGTTTATATTCATGACCATCGTTGGCCAAAACCCTTTGGAAATTCAGCTTTTACCTGTGACTGGGGTAGGAGTGAAGTTTACAGGCATTCACTGGTACCAAACGGTGCCAGCTTCAACCCTCATCAGGAAGTGTTTTTAAAAATTCCGAGGCCCACTGACGCTGACATTGATTCCAGTGGAGTGCTTTATGTAAGTAGTTGGAAAAATGGAGGTTTTAATTTCTCAGGGCCAAATGTGGGTTTCATAGCAAGAATCATTCCTAAGGGATTCCATCCCTCATCATTGCAGGACCTTGAAAATTTATCAGTCGAGACCCTAATTGATAGCATTAATAATCCAAGTGCAGTTCAAAGATTAAAAATTCAACGCGAAATTTTAAGAAGGGGTAAAAACCCAACAACTTCCAAAAAATTGGAAACCCTCGCATCCAATAAGGTTTTAAGCCCAGAGGTTAGAGTTGCAGCCCTATACACCTTAAAGCAACTTGATGGGGCCCAGGCAAATTCTTTTCTTGTCTCAATTTGTTCAGACTCCGAAATGCAAGAACATGCGTTTCGGGTGTTGACAGATAGGCAAAAGGAACTTTACATCCCAGTGGATGATAAAAAAAACCCTATTCCAACTGATATTTTCGCAAACGCACTCAAAGGAAAAAACTTAAAAGCGAAGGCACAAGCACTCATATCGTTGGGAAGACTCCGTGATAATTCATTGGCAAAAGAAATGATTTCATTAACCAAAAGACCAACAGGCCAAAGCTCACCCAAGGAAACGATAAATCATTCCCAACCGGACCTAGACCGTGTTATTCCACATCTTGCAGTGCGTAGTCTCATTGAATCTGAATCCACCCAGACTTGCTTGGATTCAATCGATGGTGAATTTTCAAATGGAGCTTTTTGGGCACTTAGGTACTTGCATAATGATAAAGCTGTTTCGGGCTTGATTCAAAAGTACAATTCATCATCAAGTAATTCTGTCAAATTAGATATCCTAACAACTCTCGCGAGGCTTTATTTCAAGGAGGGCACCTATAAAGGCGATTGGTGGGGGACAAGACCTGATAGCAGTGGGCCATATTACGACAGGCAACCATGGGAACAGTCCAATAGAATTGAAATCTTTCTCAAATCCGCCTTGATAGGTTTGGACGAAAAATCCAAATCGGAACTCGGAAGGCAATTGGCCCTTCATAAAATCCCAATTACTGAAAGTGGATTAGCCTCTTCAAACAAAAAGTTGGATGATCAAAAACCGATCGTTATTCCAACCTTAAATCCAAAAGATCCAAACCTAATTGGAAACCTGAGTTATGAATCCTCCATGAGTCGAGCGATGGTTGCCAAGGGACTTCCAGAAAAAGGCAAAATCATTTTCAACACGAACACTTGTTCCTCTTGCCATACTGATTCAAATGGAATGATGCCAAAAGGCCCCCATTTGGTCGACATTGGGAAGCGCTATAAAAGGAACGAAATCATTGAATCAATTTTAAAACCTGATTCGAAGATAGCACAGGGGTTTGAGACGAATGCTTTCTCCACTAAAGATGGGAAAGTTATAACCGGATTCATTGTAAGTGAAAGTGCGCAAAATTTCCTGCTACGCCAAAATAACGGCATTGCCGTGGAAATCAAAAAAAACTCAGTTGAGGAACGAACTCCCCTAAAAAACTCAATGATGCCTATCGGACTGGTGAACAATCTTACTCCGGAACAATTGGCTGATTTGATTTCCTACCTCGAATCATTGAATGGTTCGACAGTAAGCAAATAGAATTTTTGCCAGTTTGGATTATTAAACTGGCCAATCAATTTAAATCTAGGTACCTTGCACTATTCAATCAACCCAAGGAGAATTTCAAATGCGATATTCATTCAAGATTATTCAAAGCATGGTTTTTATGTCATTGTTTGGTTTTGTTTGCTCAACCTTGAACATAAGAGCACAGGAATCAGCAAAACTGGTCACAGGGGAAGGTGAGGGCTGGGTTAACCTTACTGAGAGTGATTTTCAGAATGTAAACACAGATCCAGACACATGGAAATGGAAAGATGGCACGCTTTATTGCAAAGGTACCCCAGTTGGCGTGACCAGGAGCAAAAAAAAATACACTAATTTTGAAATGGTCGCACAATGGCGGCATATGAAGCATGCGGGAAATTCTGGAATATTCCTGTGGGCCAGTGACGAAGGATTGGAAGGTCTTAAACCTAACCAGCTTCCCAAGGTCGGCATCGAAGTCCAAATCCTGGATCATGGTTATGCTGAAAATTATGAGAAAGCAAACAAAAAGAAATCAGACTGGTTCACCACACATGGAGATGTGTTTCCCGTTGGAAAATCGAAAATGACTCCTTTTGAACCAAAATCACCAAAAGGCAACCGTAGTTTTCCCTCCAAAAATCTTTCAAAGGGCGTTGGCGAATGGAATCATTATTACATCAAGGCCATCAATGGCGAAGTTCGGCTTCATGTCAACGGTGAACAAGTTTCCGGCGGGAAAGATTGCGACCCCAAAACAGGCTATATTTGTCTTGAATCCGAAGGTGCTCCAATTGAGTTTAAAGGACTCAAAATCAGGGAACTTCCTTGAAAATAAAATGTTTCATATTTGCCAAAAGGAGACCAATTAATGACTCGCAAGATTTCCAGAAGAAAATTCATCAAAGCCACCCTGGCTGGCGCATCTAGTCAAGGCTTGTTTGCGCCAAATTATATCCGGGCAAAAGATAGCTACAACAAATTGAACATTGCGATTGTTGGAGCTGGTGGACGAGGAGCTGGAAATCTTGCGGGCGTCGCTTCCGAAAACATTGTCGCTCTTTGCGATGTGAACTCTGAAGCTGTTGATAAGGCCTTTGTCACCCACAACAAGGCTAAAAAATACTCGGATTTCAGAAAACTTTTTGAAAATGCAAAAGATTTTGACGCGGTTGTCGTTAGCACATGTGAGCATACGCACGCGTTTGTCACCCTGGCGGCATTGAAATCTGGAAAACATGTCTATTGCGAAAAACCTCTTACACACAGTATTTGGGAAGCCCGACTGATAAGAGAAGTCGCTTCAAAAACTACTGTCGCAACTCAAATGGGTATTCAAATCCATGCCGGTGAAAATTATCGTCGAGTTGTTGAACTAATCCAAACCAATGCAATCGGTCCGGTAAGGGAGGTTCATGTATGGGTTGGAAGGGCATGGGGTTTACAATCAAAGGAGGATGCCAAAAAGAACGGTGACATAGTCCATGTGATGGAGAGACCCAAGGAAACCAATCCGACCCCTACTGGACTTGATTGGGACCTTTGGGTTGGGCCCGCACCATTCAGGCCATTCAACACAGTTTATTTTCCCGGACCTAAATGGTATCGTTGGTGGGATTTTGGAAATGGCACAATGTCAGACCTTGGCAGCCATTGGAACGACCTTCCATTCTGGGCGCTAAAACTTAAGTCACCAATATCCATTGAAGCAACCGGGCCGATACCCCATCCGGAAATCGCCCCAGCATCCATGCAAGCCACTTACGAATTTCCAGCCAGAGGTGAAATGCCTCCAGTGAAAATGACCTGGTATCAGGGGGCAAACAAACCACGGCATTTAGCCGAAGGCAAAATTCCCTCCTGGAACAGCGGAGTTTTATTCGTTGGAGACAAAGGGATGTTGCTTTCAGACTACGGCAAACATATTCTCTTGCCTGAGAAGGAATTCGCCGGTTTTAAAAGACCTGATCCTTTCATCCCAAAATCCATTGGTCATCACGCGGAATGGTTGCAGGCTTGCAAAACCGGCTCGCCTACGACATGTAATTTTGAGTATTCCGGCTGGCTTACAGAATCAAACCATCTGGGTAATGTTGCGTTTAGGGCAGGAAAAAAACTTATCTGGGATTCGGAAAAATTAAAAGCCACCAATTGCCCGGAATCTGATGGTTTAATTAAAAGGGAATATCGCAAAGGCTGGATTCTGTCATAATTTAAAATCCTCTGCTCAGTTCTAGGAAGAAAATGATCACAGACAAAGAACCGGTCCCCCATAATGATAACTCAAGAATTGGGTTTGTCTTTTTCTTTTTTTATGTGGCAATCTATTGCGCATTTGTTTTTTTGAATGCTTTTTTTCCTGAAAAAATGGCTACCGTGACCTTTGCTGAGGTGAACCTTCCTGTAATTTATGGTTTTGTTTTAATTACCAGCGCGGTTCTTCTCGCCTTGATATACAGTTGGATTTTGCGGAATAAAGGTAAAAAAACCGGAGATGGCACCCCGTGATACACGAAGCTTCCTGGATTGCAGTCCTGATTTTTGGATTATTTGTCGCATTCACCCTGGGAATTAGTTTCGCCTTCGCGGGAAAAACCAAATCCTCCCAAGGTTATTTTGCTGCGCACGGCGAGGTTCATTGGATTGTGAACGGCGTTGCATTCGCTGGAGACTACCTTAGTGCTGCTTCTTTCCTTGGCATTTGTGGAATGATAGCATTTTTTGGATATGATGGTTTCCTGTATTCGATTGGTTATTTAGCCGGTTGGGTGGTGGCGTTATTTGTCATTGCAGAACCGATAAAAAGGTTGGGAAAATTCACTTTTGCTGACGCCTTGGATTCTAAGTTTAATTCCCGGGGGATTAAATTTGTTGCCGCTGTAAGCACTCTTTGCGTGAGCATTTTCTACCTGATCCCCCAAATGGTTGGAGCTGGCGTATTAATCCAGCCCCTTCTTGGATTCCCACACTATGCGGGGGTTCTAATTGTTGGCACCGTCGTGACATTAATTGTCACAACAGCCGGCATGGTTAGCACCACTTATGTTCAATTTCTTAAAGGCTCATTGCTTGTTATTTTTAGTTTCATTTTGGTAGTGATGATTTTAAACCGTGGCCTAAAAGTGGATATGCGGCATGATCATCAAAACAGCCATCAATTAAAAACAATCGGCCCCTTGAATGAGAGTACACTTTCAAAACCGAAGGAGATGGGATTTGAAAACTCAGAAGTCATTGAGAATGAAGGGCCCTGGAAAAACAAACCCTTTTTAAGAATTCTCGACAACTCCTCAAAACAAATTTCTTATTGGAAAATTGAGAAATCAAAAACTGATCCCGGCTATTTCTACCTTTATGAAACGCAGACTGTTTTATCAGACATAAAAGCCGGGACTAAACCAATTGTCAATGGTTTACCAAAAGGAAAAGGGAATAATGAAGGCGACCTTTGGCCAGTTGGAACTATTTCACGATTGCCAGGGAATATCAAGGAAACCGGACCACTCGGGCCGGTTGAATTTATCCGAAACATCCAGGAAAGCGAAATTGTTTTATGGGGAAATGACAAGATAAAAACCGATGACAACACAACCATCACCATTTATTTTCCAAAACCCACAGAGGGAAAGGACATCCTCAGTCCTGGAAATCACCCATCGTTCAAGGGTATTCGAAGCGAAAAATTCAGCGACAAGTTGAATTTTATTTCCCTAATGCTTGCTCTCTTTTGCGGAACAGCATCATTACCTCATATTTTAATCCGCTATTACACAGTTAAAAGCCAGTCTTGCGCTCGAAACAGCACTGTTGTTGGTATCGCCACGATCGGCCTTTTCTACCTTTTGACATTGATCCTTGGCCTGGGGGCAATGACAAGTGGGGCTCTTGATGTAAGTGATAGCAACATGGCGGCGCCACTTCTTGCCAGAAGTTTCGGGGAGATAATGTTCGCAATGATTTCAGCTATCGCATTTACCACGGTCCTTGGAACGGTTAGCGGTCTGATTGTTGCGGCTAGTGGTGCCGTTGTGCACGACTTGCTTCTTGGATTCCTTAACATCCAAATGACCGATGATGCGAAGGTAAAAACCGGCAAAATAGCTTGTGTTTTTGTTGGCATTATAGCAATCATACTTGGGATTATATTCCAAAAAATGAATGTGAATTATCTTGTGGGCTGGGCCTTCAGTGTTGCCGCCAGTGCAAATCTTCCATCACTCGTGATGCTTTTGTTCTGGAAAAAAACAACAAAAGAGGGAGTCATTAGTGCGGTCTTGGTGGGTATGCTGACATCACTTGGATGGATTTTATCTTCAGGAGACACTTTCAAGGATGTTTACGGCCTTCCTCCTGAAAACGCGCTGGTACCATTCAGTCAACCTGGAATTGTAACCATCCCATTAGGTTTTATAATCTTGGTTCTGGTGTCATTATTGACATCAGCAAAGAAACCCGTGACTGCTTGAAATACTTGATTCTATTTAAACCGAAACAATAAAGTCATAAATCACATGTGAACCAACAGCTATTCCAAATCCCCTTGACATGTAGACCGCACAAAAATACATGCCCGCCAAAGCTCTAAAAAGAAATATATCAAATTTAAAAATCTCCCCATGAACCCCCACATGATGCGACACGGCAAAACCAAGTGAGGAAATCACAAAAGCGAGGGGCAATGATGGAAACATGTTGCTTGGAAAAATCAGCATCAATAAATGGACCCCAAGTAGCCTGAAAATAGCTTCTTCATAAATACCTGCGCCAAGATAGGTAACCCAAGCCGATGAAATTCCACCTGAGGCATCCACTCCCGAAGCAAGGAATCCCTTTGTCCAAGCACTTGCAACCAGCCATAAAATCATGCCGAAAATCCCACTCTCCAAAATCATTCCAGTAATAGTTTCGAGATTTTCCTGGGGTCTGCTCCACCATCTTAAGAAACTCTGGAATGCATAAAAACAAATAAGAAAAACAGGAGGTAACCAGATCAGGTTGACGCCATAGGCGGAAAGACTCTGTCTAAGCCAACCATCTGCGCCATTCCGCACCCCATCCACATGGTTGCAATTGCAATACCAAACTGCCGTTTCATATAAGACAACTATCGGGAGTAAAAAGATGAAGTTAGGCCAGGGATGCCTTGTTGCTTCGACATAAGTTGTATATCGCCTGGTAAACATTTTTCCGACCTTTGTTAGTGCAAAATCCACTCTGGAAACTCAGACCCAATAAGATCATCTGTTTCCTTTTGGGAGAGACAGCGAAGCACCGCGGGTGAAGTTCGGCCCGCTAAGTCAAGAATTTTTGGCTGGGGGAGATAACTTCCATCCGGGCCTCTTAATACAGCGACAATTTGATTATTTGGTTCAACTGCCAATCCTCTTGGAGTTGGAGTCGCCAAAACCACCCCTAGGGAGCCATCTGATAATTCAATTGAGGTTCCAGAAGGACAAAATGACACGGCCAATAAATAGCTGGCATAGACTTTGTCAAGTTTGCCATTTTCACCATCCATCAGGACAGATGTCAAAGCCCCCTTGAAGTTCAATGGTTTTTCCGGCGAGGAGGACATGCATCTTGCAATGTAACGCTCACAAACAGCAAGAAACCTTATTACTGGGGAAATCTCCACACCTTTTACACCTGAGGGAAAACCGGATCCATCGATATTTTCATGGTGAGATAATGCGGCTTCGGCAAACAGGGGGATCTGTGGGAACGCATCACGGAGAAGTTCAGCCCCGATAAAACAATGTGATTCGTGAATGCGGGAGGTCCTTGCATTCTGACGCTCGGGTTCAATAAAACCAGAGGATTGAATCTTCAACATTCCAATATCAAGAAACATTGCAGCCCCGACAATTTCAATCGTAGCAATTCGCAATTGAGGATCCTGAAAAACCACCCTTGCAACAACTCTTGCAAAATTCAATCCTTTGCAGGCCACATATCTGAAAGGAAAATCAACATCTTCCCGAAGAAATCTTAGTGACTCCCCATTTCGAACTTCCTGCAAAATATCATCCACAATCAACTGAACATCAGAAAATTCAACAATTAATCCCGAAAGAACTTGGTTGTATAGCTCCACTAGTTTATCAATTTTTTGTAATTCTTTTTCCTTTGCAACAGAAGCTTGCTTTAAAATTCTCAGTCGTTGGGAAATCACTTGAAAGATCGCCTCTATCCCGGCACAAAGCTGCAACTGCCCCGAGGGAGATTCAGGAAAATTTGGAATCATTCGAAGTGCAGTATCAGCCATCGCAGCAGTTTCACGATACAACTTGAACATCGCACCAGAATCTTGAATGCCTTTTTTTGTGAAACTTTCATCATTTGTTCGATATAGCGAAAAGACATTTGCGAGATTTTTCAATTCCAAAACCAAGTCACGCCCATGCAACAACAGTTCCCTGGCTTTAGATGTAAGCTGGAAAGGCAGTCTTGGAACTTGGGTTTTATTGACCTCTTCAGTCAATAAAGAATCACAATCATTTGAAACATCAAGTTTGGATGTTAATTGACTTTTTCTGGAAAAGATATCATCACATCCAAGATCAAGTTTCTGC
>SXGQ01070124.1_pt1 | contig 16617 bp, 15 predicted proteins | sample 3178371 | NCBI WGS metagenome assembly SXGQ01 (sample SAMN11356859, study PRJNA531348) | freshwater metagenome | isolation source: freshwater sample F1-20 | place: China: Fuxian Lake, Yuxi | collected 2017-12-25
ATTTCCTGTTGTCCTGGAGCACTTTCATGGTGTGAAAACTCAACTGAGATTCCCATTGCCTCAAGCAAAGTAATTGCTTGGCGGCGGAAGTCATGACCAACTACTGCTGGCGTGTGATCGAAATATCCACCTTGATCAACTGGTATCGGTGCTTTGCCGGCCTCTGGCTTTTCCTTAAATAAGAAGAATTCAATTTCTGGGTGGGTGTAACAGGTGTAACCCATGGTTGCTGCTTTTTCTAAAGTACGTCGCAACACATTGCGAGGATCAGCAGGTGATGGAGTTCCGTCCGGCATCACTATGTCGCAGAACATTCGAGCAGCACCTGGAGCTTCTGTGCGCCAAGGCAAAATAGAAAAAGTTGCAGGATCTGGTTTTGCCAACATATCTGACTCAGTCACACGTGCAAAGCCTTCAATCGCAGAACCATCAAAGCCAATACCTTCAGCAAAAGCATTCTCTAACTCAGCTGGTGCGATAGCTACAGATTTTAGAAAACCTAAAACATCTGTAAACCACAAACGCACGAAGCGAATATTGCGCTCGTCAAGGGTGCGAAGAACGAACTCTTCTTGCTTGCTGATTTCGGTGCTCATAGGCAGCATTCTTACAAATGCAGATTACGGCTGTGTTAACTCACCTTTAAATGACAAAAAAGTCAGCGTGATCCAGGTCAGTTTTTGGGGCTAAATCCTTGGTAATGACGGCGTTGGCACCGATACGAGATCCTTCACCAACGGTGACATTTCCGAGCACACGGGCACCTGCACCGATAATTACATTATTTCCAATTGTTGGATGACGCTTTCCATCTTCAATCCCACGAGCACCCAGAGTTACATCGTGATAGATCATCACATCATCGCCAACAATTGATGTTGCGCCAATAACAACCCCCATGCCGTGATCAATAAAGAATCGACGCCCAATAACTGCCGATGGATGAATCTCAATTCCTGTCGTGAAGCGCACGGCATTTGAGTGAATGCGGGCAAGAAGTTTTAACCTTCTCTTCCAAAGAAAATGCGAAATCCGATGTCCCCAAACTGCGTGCACACCTGGGTATGCCAATGCGACCTCTAAGCGATTTCGTGCTGCAGGATCATGACTGATGGCGTTATCAAGGTCTTCAATGATGCGCTTTAGAATTGCCATGAACTAGTCAACCAAGTCCTCGTAGAGAACTGTAGATAGATAGCGCTCACCATTAGAAGCACAGATCACAACAATGTTCTTGTCTGCAAACTCTGGACGCTTAGCAATCTCTGACGCTGCCCACAGAGTTGCACCCGATGAAATTCCAGCTAGGAATCCTTCTTCAGCTCCAGCACGGCGTGCATATTTAATTGCATCGGCAGCAGTTGCATCTAAGACCTCGTCATAGACTGTTCGATCTAAAACATTAGGAATGAAGTTAGCTCCAATTCCCTGAATTGGGTGTGGTCCTGGCTCTCCACCATTGAGAATTGGAGATGCAGCTGGCTCAACACCAAAGACTTTGATTGCAGGGTTTTTCTCTTTCAAGTAGCGGCCTGTGCCAGTAATAGTTCCGCCCGTACCAATTCCTGAAACAAAGGCGTCAACTTTTCCATCAAGGTCGCGCCAAATCTCAGCACCCGTAGTTTTATAGTGAATCTCTGGTCCTGCTGCATTTTCAAACTGGCGAACCAACACAGCGCCAGATTCTGCAAGCTTTTCTGCAGCAGCAACTGCGCCTTTCATGCCTTCAGCAGCCGGTGTCAGTACTAACTCTGCCCCGTATGCACGAATGAGTTTGCGACGCTCTTTTGAAACAGATTCAGGCATTGTCATGATTGCCTTATATCCACGAGCTGCAGCAACCATTGCCACTGCAATTCCTGTGTTTCCAGATGTGGCCTCAACAATTGTTCCACCAGGCTTTAGCTCACCACTTGCTTCGGCTGCATCGATCATGGCAACACCGAGGCGATCTTTAACAGAAGATGTTGGGTTGTAGAACTCCAGCTTGGCATAGACATTTCCCGCCGCGCCATCGGTGATCTTGTTGATACGCAGTAGTGGTGTGTTTCCAAAAATCTCTGTGATGCTGTTATAAATCTTCATAATTCTCCCTGGATTAATTGAAATAGATAGTTAAAACTGCAGGCAAAGCGGGCTAGAAAATCAGCAGCTGCAGGAAGAGGAGAGGCAGAAATCAACCACGCGATTTCGCGTGAATAACCAGTTGATGATTGATTTCATAGCTCAATTCTACTGAGAATGACTAATAGTGCGAGTTGCCAATCGTTTGCATTAAGCAAGTTGTCGCAAAAACTACTTCTCATTCCAGCGTGAAGTCATTGGCAAACGACGATCTTTACCAAATGCGCGGCCTGAAACCTTGGTGCCAGGTGGATATTGGCGACGCTTGAATTCAGCTTTATCCACCAATGAAATAACGCGGCGCACTATTTCAGGATCGAAGCCATCTGCAAGTAAAGCCTCGTATCCATGATCCTCATCAACATAGGCTCGAAGAACCTGATCCAGAAGTGCATAGTCCGGCAATGAATCTGAATCCTTTTGGTCTGGGCGCAGTTCTGCACTTGGCTCTTTAGTAATTGAGCGCTGTGGAATAGGGGCAGTTTGTCCTGCAGCAACTGCCTGAGCATTTCGCCACTGTGCCAGCGCCCACACATCTGTTTTGTAAATATCTTTTATGGGAGCAAATCCACCAACGGCATCACCATAAAGAGTTGAGTAACCAACGGCTAGTTCACTCTTATTTCCTGTTGCTAAAACAAGATGTCCTTCTTGATTAGAAATGCCCATCAGAGTGGTTCCGCGAACTCTTGCCTGCAGATTCTCTTCAGCCAAACCCTTAAGGACCATATTTCCCATATAGGCATCAACCATGGGGGCTATAGGGGTGATCCTGAAGTGAATACCTGTGGCATCTGCTAGCGCCTGGGCATCTTCAAGAGAGTGGCTAGAGGAGTACTTACTTGGCATAGCAACACCGTTAACGCGCTTTGCACCTAATGCATCAATTGCAATGGCAGCAACTAAGGCTGAATCAATGCCACCAGATAAACCGATGACGACAGATTTAAACCCATTCTTGCCAACGTAATCGCGAAGCCCCATAACAAGGCCTGCCCACATTTCTGCCTCATCTGAAAGAGGCGTTGCAATTGAAGATTTGAGTGAATCTGCATGCACTACCGGTTCTTGCGAGATAACAACATCTGGCTTTGAAGATCCCTCGGTGCAATCTATGTCAATGACAATTAGCTCATCATCAAACTGGGCGGTTCTTGCTAGCAGGCTTGCATCTTTGCCGACAACAATTGTGTCACCATCAAAGACCAGATCATCCTGGCCACCTGTCATGTTGACGTATGCAAGTGGTGCGCCAATTTCCTTGGCCCGCTTTTGCACAAGAGCTAGTCGAACATCATCTTTGTTTCTCTCAAATGGTGAGCCATTGGGAACGACTAAAAGACCCGGAGTTCTGGCGCTAATTGATTCGAGTGAATGCCAAATATCCTCACAGATTGCCACGGCAACATCTACTCCATGGATTCGAACAACAAGGGAATCATCTCCTGCAACAAAGTTTCTAAATTCATCAAAGACGCCGTAGTTGGGCAGGTGGCGCTTTACATACCTGGCCTTAATTTTTCCATCATGAATCACTGCGACGCAGTTTGTTGGCCCTTTATCGAGGTAGCCAACAACTGCCACCACATCACCTGTGATTGCAGCAGCGATCTCTTCAATCGCCTTGATGCTGGCTGCTTGAAAAGATGGACGAAGCGCTAAATCCTCAACTGGATATCCCGTCACAATCATTTCTGGAAATACGATCAGATTAGCGCCTTGTGCTTGGGAGTTTTTTACTGATTGTGCGATGAGCTCAGCATTGCCCGCAAGGTCACCAACCGTTGGGTTGATTTGGGCTAGCGCCACGCGCAACTTCATTTTTCAAGTGTAACGGGGGTACCCTTGTGCCTGTACCCGGGGACTGCCTATAGCAGCCACGAGGAGAGGAATGTAAATGGAAAGTCTTTATGGTGGCGCGCTGCACAGACGCGTAACAATCGCCGATCTGCTAGCGGCCAAGGTCCGCGGTGAAAAATGGGCGATGCTCACATCCTATGAGCAGATGACTGCCGAGATATTTGATGAAGCCGGCATCCCAGTCTTACTTGTTGGCGATAGTGCTGGGAACAATTTTCTTGCTGAGACCAACACGATCCCTGTAACAGTCGATGAGCTAATTCCATTGACCCGCGCAGTTGTGAGAGCTTCCAAGCGCGCTTTAGTCCTTGCCGATCTGCCCTTTGGTTCCTATGAGTCCTCACCAGAACAAGCACTTGCAACGTCCACCCGCTTTTTCAAAGAGGCAGGGGCGATGGGCGTGAAAATTGAAGGCCCACATATTGCAACTGTTGAAAAACTAGTGGCCTCTGGAATTCCAGTGATGGGCCATGTTGGTTTAACACCACAAGCCGTGCATTTATTAAGTGGTTATCGAGTCCAAGGTCGCACCGATGGAGAGGCTATTGTGCAAGCAGCAGTTGCCCTTGAAAAAGCTGGCGCTTTTGCCATTGTCTTGGAGTTAGTGCCAGCTGAATTAGCGGCGAAAATTACTGCAGCCCTGAAGATCCCAACGATTGGAATTGGGGCTGGGGTTGATTGTGATGCCCAGGTGTTGGTCTGGACAGACATGATGGGTATTACAAAGAATCCACCTAAGTTGGCTAAGGCCTATAGAAATATGCGAGCAGAGATGTTGGCAGCTGCTGGTGAATTTGCTGCAGATGTTAGAGCTAGTCACTTTCCAGCCCCCGAACACACTTTCAACTAATCCCACCCTGGAGCTGACTAACGAGATTTTCCTTCACTGCAGATGGATTTATCTGCACCATCTGTGTGCCCTCTACTGGCCAGTTTTTTACCAATTTTGGGAAAAATCGCCATAAAAACCGACAAAAATGCTCTCCAAAAGGCCGCTGAAAGTGAAAAATCCACGCTCAAACCCTCAATCAGAGGGAGAGATATCCTCATTTTGGGGAAAATACGAAATTTTTAATATTTTTTTCTATTTTTTTCGATTTCAATTTAATTATTTAGTGAAATTTTCCGCAAATGCATAAAAAATAATTAAAAAGAATTTGCGACACGCACCTAAATAAATGTCACAAAATGTTGGCATTTTTACCTAAATGATGTCACGCTTATCCACGAAAAGGTTTGGGTGACGGATCCGAACCATTCCGATAGGAGAAGTACGTGGCCGCAGCAAAGAAAGCAGCACCAAAGAAGCGCCGTAAGAAGGCAGCTGCTCCAGCAGCTCCAAAGAAGCGCCGTAAGAAGGCAGCTGCTCCAGCAGCTCCAAAGAAGCGCCGTAAGAAGGCAGCAGCAAAGAAGGCTGCTCCAAAGAAGCGCCGTGAGAAGGCAGCAGCAAAGAAGGCTGCTCCAAAGAAGCGCCGTAAGAAGGCAGCTGCTCCAGCAGCTCCAAAGAAGCGCCGTCGCAAGAAGGCAGCTGCTAAGTAATTAGCAATTAAAAAAACCCGCCACTTTATGTGGCGGGTTTTTTTATGCATTTTTTTATTTAATCACTGCTTCCATCTTTGCGAAGTGACTCCTCCACACGAGCAAATATCGTTGCTATAACTTCTAAATCAGCCTTTGATAAATGATCAACAAATCTGGTGCGCACACTCTCAACATGATCTGGGGCCGCGGCCACAATTACTTTCCATCCTTTGGCTGTCATCACTGCAAAGTAGCCGCGTTTATCTGATGGGCAAGCCTCACGCTTTACCCAGCCAGCCTTTTCCATCACTTTCATCCGATGCGATAAACGCGAGCGCGATAGCAAGGCGATGTCTGCGAGTTCACTCATTCGCATTTTGCGATCAGGGGCATCACTTAGAAGTGCCAAGATTTCATAATCAGGCATGGATAAATCATGGCTATCTAAATCACTATCCAGGGCCTCTAATAAGCGACGGCTGGCGATGATGTAACGGCGCCAGGCCTTCATTTCGGCAGTATTGAGCCACTGAGGTGCGGTAGCGTTTTGGCCTGCCATAGTTATCAGTCTACGCTAACAGTTGAAGCTTCAACTACTTTTCATTCTAAGAAAGGTGAGCCATTGAGTACGGGTTTCTCCTTTGAGATTAAATCTAGCCAAGAAGGTTCCATGGCTCGCGTTGGAACTATCACCACTCCCCATGGTGCGATTCAAACACCAGCTTTTATTCCGGTGGGAACTAAGGCCACAGTTAAATCTGTTCTTCCAGAGGCCATGGCAGACCTTGGGGCGCAAGCACTTTTAGCAAATGCCTATCACCTCTATCTGCAACCTGGCTCTGATGTCTTAGATGAGGCCGGTGGTCTTGCTCAATTTATGAACTGGCCTGGACCAACAATTACTGACTCTGGTGGATTTCAAGTTTTATCCCTGGGTGTGGGTTTTAAAAAAGTATTGGCGATGGATACCCAAACATTTCGCCAAGATGATGTCATCGCAGATAACAAAGAACGCCTAGCCCATGTTGATGATGAGGGTGTGACTTTTAAATCTCACCTAGATGGCTCGATGCACCGCTTCACCCCAGAGATTTCTATGAAGGTCCAACATGAAATCGGCGCCGACATCATGTTCGCCTTTGATGAGTGCACCACCTTGCATAACACCCGGCGTTATCAAGAGTTAGCGATGGATAGGACGCTGGCGTGGGCCGTTCGTTGTTTAGATGAACACAAGCGCCTAACCGAAGAGCGATCCACCAAGGCCTACCAAGCCCTTTTCGGTGTTATCCAAGGGGCTCAATATGAAGACTTGCGCAAGAAAGCTGCTGCAGATTTGGCAGGCCTTGAATCATCCGGACAGTCCTTTGATGGCTTTGGAATTGGCGGGGCGCTAGATAAAGATGCATTGGGGACCATCGTCTCTTGGGTCAATCAAGTACTGCCAGAAAACAAACCAAAACACTTATTGGGTATTGGCGCACCCGAAGATCTCTTTGTGGGGGTTGAAAACGGCATCGATACATTTGACTGCGTCTTAGCCTCCAGAATTGCACGCACAAGTGCTGTGTATACGATGGAAGGGCGTTTTAACCTCTCTAATAGCGCCTACAAGCGCGATTTCACGGCCATTGACGATGAATGTGACTGTTACACGTGCACGCACTACACACGGGCTTATATGCACCATGTATTCCGCGGCAAAGAAATCATCGCTTCAACCCTTGCCACAATCCATAACGAGCGCTTTATCGTGCGCTTAGTCGATCAGATGCGACAAGCACTCCTGGATGGCAATTTCACCGATATGAAAGCTGATTTCTTGGGCCGCTATCAGCACCGCAGCGGCCAGGCCAACGACTAGCGCTAGCGAGAGATTACTTTAGGCAGGTTCCAATTAAATTTAATGGAGATCTCACGCACTGCCACAACAGCAAGGCCTGATACCAATGCCGTAATCGCCTCATTGATGCCAATAGAGGTCATGGCGATATAGAAAATAGCCCCTGCAACCGCACTTGTTCCAACGGTTTCACGATGTAGCAATACTGGTTGGACTTGGCACAAAATATCTCGAAACAATCCCCCAGATACTGCGCCAACGACTGCCAAAACTAAGGCTGCTAAAAATGGTGCCTCATTGGTGAGTGCAAACTGGGCACTAGAAACTGTTGCCACGGCAAGGCCTAATGTGTCCAGGGAGAGAGCGAAGCGGCCCACTTCTTGTTTCTTTCCAATTGCAATCGTTATTACAACCGCTGCAATGATAGGTAGGAACAACCACGGGTATTGAATCCAGGGTGGGCGTTGTCCTATAAAAATATTGCGCAAAGTTCCACCAGAGATGGCTGCAATGGCTGCGATTAAAAGGATGCCGCCGTAATCAAGGCCTTTATTGGCAGCAACGCGAGCTCCTACTAACGCAAAAGCAAAGGTGGAAACTAGATCGAGTGAATAAACCAGTAGTTCTAGATCCATAAGGATCTACTTCTTTGCAGCTAGTCGGGCCTCACGACGCATGCGCTGTTCCTTTGGATCTGGAACTGGAACAGCTGAAATCAAGCGGCGGGTGTAGTCATGGGCAGGCTTCTTTAAAATCTGATCACGATCGCCCACTTCAACGAGCAATCCATCCTGCATCACTGCAATTCGGTGAGAGAGGATGTCAACGACAGCTAAGTCATGACTGATGAACAAACAAGCAAAATTCAACTTGCCCTGAAGTTCTTGTAAAAGCTCCAAGAAGCGAGCCTGAACAGAAACATCCAGCGCTGACGTTGGCTCATCGGCAATCAAAAGATCAGGAGTCAGGGCTAAAGCGCGAGCAATGCCAACGCGTTGGCGTTGACCACCAGAGAGCTCATGTGGGTAGCGGTTGCGATAGCTACGTGGAAGCTCAACTTGATCAAGTAAATCTTCGATTTTGTGTGCCAAGTCAGCACCCTTGGCAACACCTGCTAAAAATAAAGGCTCACCGATTGATTCACCGATTGGCAGACGTGGATTAAGGGATGAGGCAGGATCCTGGAAGACAATTCCAGTGTGGCGGCGAATTGCAAAAAGCTCCTTTTGAGTTGCATGGCTAATATCATTGCCAACAATCTCAAGTGAGCCTTCCTTAATAGGAAGCAAACCGATAGAAGCGCGGCCCACGGTAGTTTTTCCTGAACCGGATTCGCCCACAAGACCCACGATTTCACCTGGGTAGATTTCAAGGTTGAAATTCTTCACTGCCACAAAAGCTGGGATGCGACCACGCTTTGGATATTCAATAGTCACATTTTCTAACTTCAAAACTGGTGCTGGCTTAGCGCTCTCCTTATAAGGAAGCTCACGCTTTTTTGAGAATCCCAACTTTGGCACGGCAGCAAGTAGTTGCTGGGTGTAAGGGTGTGTTGGCTTGTTAAAAATCTGATCAGCTGTTCCAGACTCAACAGTAATTCCATCTTTCATAACAAGAATGTGATCGGCCATATCTGCAACAACTCCCATATCGTGGGTGATGAGCAGAATCGCTGAGTTCAACTTGTCTTTTAGGCCTCGCATTAAATCAAGAATTTCAGCTTGAACTGTTACATCCAGCGCTGTGGTTGGCTCATCTGCAACTAGAAGTCCTGGATCACAAGCAAGTGCTTGAGCAATCATGGCGCGCTGGCGCTGACCACCAGAGAGCTGGTGAGGGTATTTATCAATAGATTTCTCAGGATCTGGAATGTCAACCATGGTGATTAACTCAACGGCGCGAGCATGTGCCTCTTTTGGACCCATATCAAAGTGGTTACGAAGAGTTTCCATAATCTGGAAACCGATTGTGTAGATAGGGTTTAAAGCGGTCATTGGTTCTTGGAAAATGTATGCAACTTCTTTTCCACGGAATTTGCGAAGTGTGATGGCTTTAGCGTTGAGCATCTCTTGATCTTTAACCTTCACTGATCCAGACATACGAGCATTTGAGGCAAGCAGTGACATCAATCCAAGGGCGGTCGTTGATTTACCGGAACCAGATTCACCCACAATGGCAGTAACTTTTCCAGGCTCAAGTGAAAGATTCATCCCGATAACTGCTGGGTACCACACACCATCTACCCAGAAATCAACATTAAAATCCTTGATCTCTAAGACTGGCTTACTCATTTGGTTGACCTTATCTGTGAGAAACTTGCTAAATGACCAATATCGAAAAATTCAGGCCCGGTAGTGCCATCGCTAGCGGTTGGGTTTTGATCGCTTTCTTTGTTGGATTTATTCTTCAAAGCCTCTTCTACGGCGGAGATATCCCTATGACAATCGGAATCTGTGGCGCTGGTACTTACGGTGCTTACTTGCTCTTCCTCAAACCCTATGTTCTTCTCTTTGATGAGGGCATCAAGATCATTAATCCAACCAAAGAGATCACTGCTACTTGGGATCTTGTTGAGGAGATCGAAACCAGATACAGCATGTCCATTCAAGTCAGAGGGCAGAGTTACTACGCCTGGGCCGCCCCAGCTCCGAGTGGTCGACACAGTAGAAGAATGCACAAAAGTGATCTTCTTCCCGGTGCTGATTCTCCCAGACGTGTGGGTGACTCTCTTAAGAGTGACTCGGGGGTATGTTCTTACATGGCCAAGCTTCGAAGAAAGAACTTCGTTTCCAGCCAAGCCAGTCAGTTCGAGATCATCAGTGATAACACAAGTTTGTACATCTTCGCAGCACTGATCCTGTTCGGGGCAGCAGCTACTTTTATCTAAAGAATTAATCATTGGCCTGTGCCAACTTTCTAGCTGTCGCTGAATCCTGGCGCTCTTTTTTAGAGATACGACGGCGCTGACGTGGATCAAAGGCATCGCGAAGGCCGTCACCAATAAAGTTAATGCTCAATGCGATGGAGATAATAAATAAACCTGGATACCAGAACAGCCATGGACGTGTTGTAAAAGAGTCCTGATACTGGCTAATAAGAAGTCCTAAAGAAACATCTGGTGGAACAACGCCAAAGCCAATATAACTCAAGGCAGTTTCCAGCAAAATTGCACCAGAGAGCAAGAGAGTCACCGAAACGATAATGACACCAATAGCGTTAGGCAAAATGTGCTTAAAGATAATTCTCTTATTGGTCGCTCCTGCAACTCGGGCTGCATCAACAAACTCTCGCTCACGCAGCGATAAGAACTCTCCACGAACCAGACGAGAAAGGCCAGTCCAAGCAAATAAGCCAAGTAGGAAGGCAAGGAAAGTTGCTCCAAGATTTCCATAACGGTAACCGATAACAGAGCCAATAATGATTACTGGGATAGTGATCATGAAGTCAACAAAGCGCATCAATATCGCATCGATGCGGCCGCGGTAGAAACCAGAGATTGAGCCAACAATGATTCCAAGAGTTGCAGCCATTCCACCGATAATAATCATTACTGAAAGTGAGCGTTGCGTGCCCTTCATGACGAGTGCAAAGAAATCGCGTCCGATATCATCTTGACCAAATGGATGTGTTCCGAGTCCAATTCCCTGTCCACCTAAAAACTTAGGAAGAAGTGAGATGGTTGGACAACCTACAGTGTCATTTGGACAATCACCAAAGCGCAGCTCTGGCAGATCCTCAGGGGTCCACTTCCACCAACCAGGAATGCGCCAGATACCAAATAATCTAAAGTCCAAGGCAGTAAATGCCATCACAACAATAGTAATAATTGTTACGAGAGAGATAACTGCGGCGCGGTGGCGGAAAAAGCGCTTGCGAACAATCTGTCCTTGGCTTAATCCTTCAATTTCCTTGTTTTGAATTGCGTTTTCACCAGATAGAACTTCAGTGGACTCAACACTCACCTTTGATTTACGTGCCATCTCTATGCACCACTTCCTACGCGAATGCGTGGGTCTAAGGCTGAATACAACAAATCTGCAACAAAGTTAGCTAAGACCGCCATAGTGGCTGTGATGAAGAAGACGCCCATGAGGAGATTGAGATCTTGACCTCGAATACCTTGGAGGGCCAAAGTTCCCATTCCAGACCATGCAAATACACTCTCGGTAATAAAAGCCCCACCGACAACTCCGGCGAAATCTGCCACCAAAATAGTTGCCATAGGAATCATTGTGTTTCTAAAAGCATGGCGCATAATTACTGTGCGCTCTGTCAAACCTTTTGCACGTGCAGTTCGGATATAATCCTGATTGAGAACTTCCAAAAGTGTGCCACGAGCAAACCTGATGTATCCAGCAAATCCAATCAGAGTCAGAGCAAGGGTTGGCAGGAATAGGTGAGTGACCACATCTAAACTCGTAATCCAAAAATCAGTGCTCTCCAGTAGGTCATTTTTCTGACCCACTGTTGGTACTGGGCGATAGTTAATTGCATCTGTCTCCATATAAGGCTTCCAGGTCTGCATAAACTTATCGACCAGAACTAGCCCAGCTGAGAGCACGGCAGTAATGATGGTGGTTCTAACAATGGGAGCTCGATCGATCTTAGAAAATGCCAGTCCCACAAAGACGGCCGTAGTGATTAACACGCAAGCCAGCAGGAAGATGCTCAAAGCACCTGGGTAGCTATCAAAGACCCAATTAACAGGGTAATAAGCAACAACAGAGAGTCCAGCCATGGTGAGCGATGCTCGCAGTGCAGCCTTATTAATAAGACCCACTGAAAGTTGGGTGACACCAAATGCAATCCCAATTGAGAGCGCTAATACAACAACTGGACCAAGAGAAGGATTGAGGAGCCAACCTGTTACTCCAAATATGGCTACCAAGCTACTTGAGATAGCAAAAGCGGCGGCATATGTAAGCCAAAACGATTTACGCGATCTGCCGATAACAGAGGCCCAAAACAATCCGCTTACTAACCCGATACCAATAATCCATCCAATTGGAATCTGAGGTTCTCGCAAAAAGTTATTAAATGAAATTGCAAGGTACTCTTTCAAAAGTACTGCTACCCAGAAGACAGGAAGTGAGAAGAGTAGAAAAGCTATAAAAGTCATTGAGTAGTCAAAGCGGCTGTACTGGCGAAGCGCAGTGATGATTCCAATCATGATGCCAAGAATCGCTGCCAAAATCGTTGCTGCTAAAACCAAGCGCAATGTGACAGGCAGCGCCAGGGCTAGTGAATCAACTACAGCTGATCCATCTCTGCCTATGCCAAAATTTGGATTTCCAACAAAAACACCTAAAACACCTTTTAGCCAGAGAAAATATCTCAACGGAGGTGGGACATCTAATTGAAGTTCGCGAGTTAGAGCTGCGATAAGAAAATCACGGTTAGGATCTGTACTCAGACGCAAATCTGCCGTTGGGTCACCTGAAATAGCGGCAACGTTATAGAGAATAAAACTTGATCCAAAGAGAATGACGCCTAGGACGCCTAGCCGTCTTAGAACAAAGGCCACCATGGTTCGAGTATTCCCCTCAAAATGAACTGACTTTCAGATTATTGGCTGACTATACAGCCAAAGGACGCCCGGAGAGTGATCCCCGGGCGTCCAATGGACGTAAATAGGTAAGGCTAACTAAGGAGATTAATCCTTAGTATGACCACTCCCAGTAGTTCCAAACAATTGTTGGAGATAGTGGGCCTGGCTTTACATTCTTTAGATCCTTGTTAACTGCAACAACACCTGGGTGAATGAACACGCCAATTGTAACTGCATCAGCGTTAGTTAGACGCTCGATCTGAATGTACTTAGCAACCAATAGTGACTCTGACATTGGTGCATCAAGAGTTGCGATGATTGCATCTACAGCTTTGTTGCTATAACCCATGATGTTGTTACCACCATTGCTGTCAAAGATTTCAGCTGACTGACGCTGAGTTACAGATGATGCAACCCATGCGAAGAAGTAAACATCGTAATCTGAGTTACCAAGCTTTGATGGCCAGTCAGTACGTACATCTCCAACTAGATCAAAACCAACCTTTGCCATGTTTGCCTTTGCAAGTGCAAATTCAGAGGCACGACGTGGGTTGTTACCTGGAACAAGAACACGAACCTTGAGTGGGCTCTTCAATACATTTGGATAGTACTTCTGAACCAAAGCAAGTGCGCTCTTGTTACGAGATTCTTGAGTTCCACGTGAGTAGAAAGAAGAACCGTTAGCAGCAATGAGCTTGTCATATGCAGCAGAACCTGGAGCAAGCCATGTTGATTGAATTGGCTTTGAAACACCATTAATAGGTGCAATCAACTTCTCCATGATTTCATCGCGTGGTAGTGCCATCAAGAATGCCTGGCGTAGAGCCTTTGACCTAGCGCCATCCTTTACAGAGAACAAGCCTGTGTATGGAGCCTCATCTGGCACTGTGTCGTAGTGAAGATCCCAGTGCTCGTAAGCAACTTCATCCTTACCAACAACGTTTACGTTCTTGATTGCCTTGAGCTTTGCTACACCGTCAGCAGTTGCCTGACCTGAGTAAACATCGAGCTCACCGTTTGCAAGTGCCTGTGCTGCAGCTGTTCCATCACCGATGAACTTAAATACAACTGTATCTACTGAACCGCTTAGAGCTGGTCCTGAGTTGTACTTAGGGTTCTTCTTAAGTGTTACAGAAGTCTTTGCAACAGCGTTATCAATCAAGAATCCGCCATTACCTACAAGAAGCAATGGGTTTGTCTTTGAGTCAACAGTTGTGATGGTGTAATCCTTAGACCAGATATCACCCATCTTCTTAAGAAGGGTTGTGTCCTTGTCCTTGAATGCCTTAACAAAGCGATCACGAGCTGCTTCATTTTCAGCAACAGTTCCAAGCTTGTCCTTGCCTTCAGCCAACAAGACTAGAGCGTGGACTGAGGCTGGTCCTGGACCATAAAGATCCCAGTTAGCAATCTTCTTCTTAAATTGAAGAGTTACAGTCATCTTGTCTGCAGATAGAACTGGCTCTCCTACGATGTTTGAATCGTAAACGCCTGAGTATCCAAGACCATTAAATGCTGGAGGAGTCTTCTTATCTTTAGGATCTCCCAAACCAGCAGCATTTGAATAAGCATCTCTGCACAAGACGTGTGACCGAAGCAGATCTTCTCCAGTAATTGGAGTTCCATCTGACCACACACGGCCTGGGTTAACAGTCCATTGTGTACGGAAATCTGTAGCTGTGTTCTTTACAACCTTGTATGAACCAAAAACAGTGTTCTTAACAAGTTCCTTCTTATTGTTGTAATAGTTAAAGCCAGCACCTTGTAGATATCCAACTGCAGCACATGTTGTTGAGTTTGTAGCTGAGAGGCTGCAATTCAAACCTGTGATTGGGTTGGTCTCATGCAAGATAACTGTTGAACGAGTCGCAGCTTGTGCTGGTGTAAGCAGTGAAACTGCCAACGCCGCTGATGCTGCAGCTGCGAGCGCAAACTTTGCGCTTCGTGTGAACTTCATAGATCCTCCTCGAGGGATAAGTAAAAGCGTCTGTGGAGAGTCGACCTGCCCCATAGGCGCTTTTGGTAGGAGGAGTCTGCCCGATTTGAACGCATTAATGCAATGGCTCCAGCGCTCAAATGAGCCTGGGCTTTGTAACGATGTTCGTAATAATTCAGGTCCACACCCGCACCTATGGGGTGATTTTTAGCCGGCCTTGCGGGCTGCCTCGATTTTGGCAGTTGTCAGCCGAGGGGCTGCCATAGCCCACAGAATCAGACCCAAAGCCACACCTAGTAAATAAGGAGCGCGCAAAGCGTTTTCGCGAGAGAGCACAAGGGTTAGCGCACTGACTAAGCCTCCCCCTACAAACATCCCAATGGGAATCGAACCCCAGGCAAAGAATCTATAGACACTATTTACACGGCCCAACAAATGAGTGGGGATGATGCTTTGTCGAAGTGAGACTGTGATTGTGTTCCACAAAATTGCAAAAAAAGTTTCAAAGACAACGACAACCCACACCACTTGCCATGTTGTCGTTAGGGCAATGATCAATGAGCCAATAGGTGCTGCAGCAAGGGTCATCGCAAGTGAGCGACCACTTCCAAGCTTTGCAGAGATTTTTGGAGCAAGCAATCCCCCAACAGTTCCGCCCACAGCACCCGCCGTGCCAAGGAGAGCGAAAGTGAAAACCGATGTTTGCAATACTTCTTGTGCAAATAAAATAAAGGTTGCGCCAATCATGGTGCCCAGACCATTCATGGATCCCAAAATAATCGCCATGGGGCGAAGTAATGGATGGGCCCATAACCACACATAGCCTTCTTTAATCTCTGCCTTAAAATTTATCTTCTCTCGTGGCTTGTCGTCCGCCACTGGTTTGAACGTGCCTTTAAGGGAGGCAATAAGTGCAACTGCAAAAAAGAATGAGACTGCGTCAAAGAAAAATGGAATAAAGATTGCAATACCTATCAATAGTGAGCCTAGAGGCGGTCCAATAAAGCTATTCGTTAACGACTCCGCCGACCACATGCGCCCGTTAGCTTTTTCCAGGTTTTCTTTAGCAACGACCGATGGCATCAAAGTCTGGGCACTGTTATCGCGCAAAACCTCAGCTAAACCAAAGAGGAAGGCGGTAATAAGTAATGTGAAGTAAATCGGCCAATTAGTCTCTAAGTTTGTAATAGAAGTTAATTCATCGAGTGCTGGAAATGAATCTTTATTGAAGAAAACAACAAGCCCCACAAAAACAGTCAATAGACCCCGCATGAAATCCATTGCCACAATGAGCTTTCTGCGATCAAAGCGATCAGTTAGAACTCCAGCGTGTAATGTGAAAATCAACCATGGCAAACGTGATGCAAAGCCTGCAGCAGCAATCAAAATAGGTGAGCGTGTGACAGCCGATGCCAGCCATGGATAGGCCACCATAGAAACACCATCACCAAGGTTAGAAATGGCCGTTGCAGTCCATAGTTTCCAGTAAGAGGACCCAAGCTTTTTACTCATTGATTAGCGCCTCTTTTGCTGTGCTTTCACCAACTTGGAGAAGAAATCTCAATGAAAGTAGCGCGATCACTGTTGCAATTGTGCCACCTATTAATAGAGGAAGGCGTAAACCCCCTTTAGCAATAAACCCTCCCAACAAAGATCCAAAGGGCATTAATCCCCACACTAATGTGCGCCTGGTCCCGTGTATACGCCCAAAGAGGTGGCCGGGAATAACGCTTTGATATGTGGCCATGAGAAGAATATTCCAGTTGGTGATTGTGAAAGAGGCTA
>SXGQ01541565.1_pt1 | contig 16617 bp, 18 predicted proteins | sample 3178371 | NCBI WGS metagenome assembly SXGQ01 (sample SAMN11356859, study PRJNA531348) | freshwater metagenome | isolation source: freshwater sample F1-20 | place: China: Fuxian Lake, Yuxi | collected 2017-12-25
AGTTCTGAAAGACCATCGCTAGATCACGCTCAAACGGCCGAAGCTGGTTCACAACTTTATCGTTGATACGAACCTCACCCGAAGTGACAACTTCGAGTCCAGCGATCATATTCAACAACGTAGACTTGCCACACCCCGACGGACCGAGAAGAGTCACAAACTCGCTTTCTTCGACACGTAAATTGACATCTTCTACAGCAGTGAAATCGCCAAATGTTTTATAAATATTTATAAGTTCAAGAGTTGCCATTACCCTTTTATTGCTCCTTCCACAAAGCCTTCCAAAATAAACCTGCGGCAAATAACCGCCAACGCGACAACAGGAATGCTTGCCAACACTGCAGACGCAAGCATCTGCCCGTAGAGCGTTTGATATTGACCAGAATATTCCGCAATCGCTATCGAAGCAGTCTTGACATGGATGCGAGTGAGAATGATGGCGAAGAAAAATTCATTCCACGCTTCGATAAAGGCGAAGACGCCCGTTGCGAAAAGCGGAGGCAATGAAATCGGGAGAACGACGTAACGGAAGGTTTCAATGGGGGCAGCACCATCCACAGCGGCGGCGCGTTCGAGTTCAATCGGCACACTTTCAAAAAACCCTTTGAGAATCCAGATAACGACAGGCAGGGTAAAGGAGAGGTAGACAATGATAAGCCCATAGTGAGTGTCAATGAGGCGCAGACGACTCATCACCAGAAATACTGGAATAGCGATGACGATACCGGGTACCATCTGCGTGGAGAGAATCATCAGCAATATCTTGTTGCTGCTGGGCAGGTTGAGTCTCGCTAGTGCGTATGCCGCCATCGCGCCGATGACGAGTCCCACGGTGGCAGTGAATGTGGCGATAATGAGCGAGTTGATTAAGGCAGAGGACAACCCACGAGAAGTATCAAGAACAAGAAAATAGTTTTCGAGAGTGAGATTGCCTAGGGTGAGGTTGATGGGTCGGGATGTCAAAGCTGCAAGGGGTAAAAGGCTTGTGACGACGGACCAAGCAACGGGTCCAAGCGAAATTAGCGTGAACGTAATCAAGCCAAAGCGGATGAAGAAATTGGTCAAATACTTTGGCATGTCAGCCAGCCTGTCGTCTATCCCGTGGACGAAGCGCACTGATGTAAACCAATGCGAGCAGGAACATCAGCACAAACAACACGTTGGCGATTGTCGCACCGTAACCGATGTCGAGATTGCTGAAGGTCTCGCGCCACGAAAGATAATTAAGAAGTACGGTGCTATCGGCGGGACTGCCCTTGGTGAGGACGTAGATGAGGTCAAACACTTTAAGCGCCCAAATGCTTTGAAGTACGATGGAGATGACAAGCGTGGTTTTCAGCCCCGGCAATGTGACGTGAACAAACTGTTGCCAGGCGTTTGCACCGTCGAGGCGTGCGGCTTGGTAAAGGTAGGTTGGGATGTTTTGCAAACCGGCGAGCATGAGCAAAGCAATGAACGGCACGGCTTTCCAAATATCGGCGAGCAGAATCATGTTGAGGGCAAGCCACGATTTGCCAAGCCAGATGATGTTTTCTTCGATGATGCCGAGCGCAAGCAGGGATTGATTGAGGATTCCGTGATTGGCGTTGTAAATCCACTTCCACAACACGGCGTTGGCAACTGGGGCAAGCGCCCATGGCACGAGTAACACAACACGAAAGAAGGCGTGACGTCCAAGAGGATGATTCAACATGAGCGCTACGAGCACCGCCAGAAACATCACGGCGCTGACTTCGACGAGCGTGAAGTACATCGAACGAAACAAGGCATCACGGAACAAAGCGTTATCGAGGAGGTTGGCGTAATTGGTGATGCCGCTAAATTCGTACGAAAGTCCCGTGCCGGTGAAGCGGATGCGTTGGAACGACAACACAAACGACGCGACAATGGGATACGCCAGCACAGTAACCAAAACGAAAGCCGCAGGCGCGGTAAACCATAGCCCCAATTTGAATCGCTTGCGGTTGTAGTCGTTGGATGTGTGCATAAAATGTGCTCGCCCTCACCCCAAACCTCTCTCCCTTCGAGAGAGAGGTTTGGCTCCATTCCCCCTGTGGGGAAAGGGTTTGGGATAAAGGATTTACCCGCGTTTCTTAACAATCTCCGTCACCAACTCGGACGCTGTCGTAATGGCGTCCTGGGCGGATTGTGAACCCATCAGCGCCTTTTGAATTTCGACGCCGATGGCGGTGGTCACGGCGTTGTAATCGGGGGTGACGTAACTATCATAGGGATATGTCGCTTGTTCGAGTACAGTCGCCGCATTCGGAACCGCCGCCTGCACTTCGGGGTCATTCAATACTGAAAGACGAATCGGCAACCAGCCTGTATCCAACACCTGACGCTTCTGCACTTCCGCGTCAAGATAGAACTCAATCAACTTGCGAGCGCTTTCGGGGTTCGGAGATAGTTTGGTGATGACGTACGCGTCGGTTCCGTCTATCGAAGCGGAGCCTGCGGGACCTGCGGGAAGAATCGCCGATCCAACTTTTCCAACTACTTTTGATGAGGCGGGGTCGTTGGCGGGCTTCCACATAAAGGGCCAGTTCATCATCATCGCCGCCTGGCCAGATGCAAAAACGTTGGTCGCATCGTTGATGCCAACATAACTAATGGAGCCAGGGTCGGTGAATTCCATCAAGTCAACCATAAACTGAAGCGAGTCGATGCCAGCGGAATTATTGAACGATGGCATACCATCCGCGCCATAGAATTTGCCGCCCGCCTGTTGCAGAAAGCACATCCAATACGACGCCACGCCGCCGATGCCTTCGGGCGCACCGTAGTTTAACACCCAGCCATATTTGGAGCCGCCCGTTAATTCTTTCGCAACACCTTTGAGCTCATCCCAGGTCTTGGGCGCTTCTTTCACACCAATGCCATCGAGCATCTCGGTGTTATAGAACATTGTCAGCAAGGACAACGTAAAGATCACGCCGAGTCGTTTGCCGCTCCAGGTCACCGTGCTAAATGACGAGGCGGGCAAATCCGCCACCAAGTCGGCAGGCAGGTCATTTGTGAAATCAATCAACGAGTCTGAAAACTCAGGCACCCAGCCCGACATGTAAACGATGTCATGCACATACTGGCCCGATGCAAAATTCGCGGCCATCTTGTCGTGCAGTTGAGGCCACGGGGGCGCTTCGTACACCACGTCGACACCGTTATCGGCTTTCCATTTTTCGAATGCCTCCAAACTAAATTGCCCAACTCCCGGAGGCGCCGGGTCTGGGGCGGCAGGCACCAACACATTTAACGTTCCGCCACCTTTGGGCGCGCAAGCCGCAAGATAGTTGCTCAGCGCCAATCCTGCGGCGCCCTTTCCCGCCAACTTCAAAAAGTCGCGGCGGGAGAATCTCGATATTCGATTCGTGTTCATGGTTTCTCCTCTATTGTTGGATGTAAAAAACGCTTCGCTATTAACCGATAGATAGTTCTATCCAATAAGCCTTGACCTCCTTTAGTGGTTGTTCCGTTGGTCGACTCTTCGCCTGTCCTGCTTACCGAAACATCTCTATGGTTGTCTCAGAGACCCTTCGCTATGCTCAGGGTGACATTGTGTAAAATTTTTTCTCTGCTTTGCGGTGGTTTCGATACGTCCTTCGACTTCGCTACGCTTCGCTCAGGACTACTCAACCCCCGATCAAATGCTTCGCGCGCTTTGCCATCCAATTCCACCATGCGGCGGTTTTTGACCGCGAGCGAACCGACCAGATCGTGGGGCAAGTGCATGGCAACGAAGCCAAGTTCGGGCGCTTTATAAACGAAACCGTTGAGATTGACCGAGCGCCGGTCGAGCGCGGCGAAACCCCCCGAACGGCGCAGTTGGTCTTGACCGCTGGGTCGATGGAACTCCATGTGACGCCTCCTCGGTCGGTTCGTCGATTAGAGCAGCGACGCAATCTTTTCGCCGACGACCACCACCGGAATGTTGGTGTTGGCGCGCGGCACGACCGGCATAATTGAAGCATCCGCAACATAGAGTTGGTCGAGACCGTGGACAACTCCCCGGTGATCGACGACGGCGGCCGGATCGGACGCCGGACCCATTTTGCAGGTTCCGACCGGGTGGTAGTCATGACCGGAGTGTTTTGTGACCCAAGCGCGGAGATCAGCGCGTGAGGTTGTGCGGGGACCTGGTTCGAGTTCGGCCCCGGCGAGTTTTGCCAGCGGCTTGGCAGCGGCCATATAGCGCGCGAGCAGGAAACCGTCGATGATGGCCTCGAGATCGTGGTTTTCTGGGTCGGTGAAGTAGGCGTGGTCAATGATCGGTTGCGCTTCTGGATCTCTTGAGGAGAGGCGGATTTCACCGATCGATCGGGTTTCCATCAGCGCGACGAAAATCGCGTACACCCAGTGGTCGTTTTCGACCGTTTTGCTGCCGAGGGACGGGCAGGAGGCGCGATGGCTCCAGGGGTAGAGGTGCAGATCAAAAGCACTTTTGCACAACGAGCTTTTCGCGTTGACGATCGTGCCCTCCTCGCGAAACGGCACATGGCTAGCGGCAAATTCGTCCATCGCTCGCGCTAGCCCCGGCGTTCCTTCCATGACGATGCCAATTGACGGATGGTCTTGTAAGTTTTTGCCAACGCCCGGTAGAGGGTGAATGACCGGAACCCCGTGAGCGCTCAGTTGATCAGGCTGGCCGATGCCTGAGCGCAGCAACAGCAGCGGCGAACCATATGCCCCGCCCGCGAGAACGACCCGACCGGCCGCGACACGGGAAATGCCCGCCGTGGTGACAACATCGACGCCGACGACTCGCCCGGATTTGACCACAACGCGGTCAACGAGCGCGTCGCCAACGATGGTGAGATGTTTACTGGCGCGGACCGGATCGAGATAGCCAAAAGCCGTTGAACGCCGTACGCCATTAATCGCGTTGAGGGGACCGATCGTGATGCCGTGTTCGAAATCGAAATCGTTGAGTTCGGCGGCAAACGGCAAACCCGCGGTAATGGCCGAGTCAAGACAGGCTCGATGCCATGGGGAAATTTGATCCCGCGTTGGTGTATGCACGCTGAGCTTGCTGTTTACGGTTTGGAAAAGCGGCAGCAATTCGTTGGTTGACCAACCGCGGTTGCCGGCGGCGGCCCAGCCGTCGTAGTCGGCGCGATGGCCCCAGACGGCCGCGCAGCCGTTGTGGGACGAGCAACCGCCAATTACGCGTGCGCGGGCCAGCGTCAAGCCAAGTGCGCCGTGTTTAGCGGCGCTGACGTAATTCCAGGAATGCTCGGTGATCGGCATGCTGCCGCAATCAAGCAGAACGTCCGGCCATTGGCCGCTGTCCAGTGGTCCGTAGTCGGGACCGGCTTCGAGCAAAAGCACCGATTGATCCGCTCGTTCGGCCATTCGGGCGGCAATCACCGCGCCGGCGGAACCGCCGCCCACAATAATGGTGTCGGCGTGTCGGGGAAGTTTGGCGGCATCAGCTCGTGTTGTGGTCATGTCATCGCCTCCCAATTCGGCGGTTTTCAACGGAAAGAAAAAACAAGTCCACAAGCCCCGGCAACCGTAACCGCTGGCCCTGCACTTGTCAAGTACCAATTTACGCTAATCTCGATCCCGTCATTGCCTAATAGTCAACTATCACTATTGTTGGATATCGCGAGAAGTACGGTCAGTGCAATAAGCGAAACTTACACAACTTCTACAGTCCAGCATCGGCAGTCGTAACAATTCAGTGCGCTCCGCAAGTGACTGCACCATGCCTGCCCACGCTCCGCCGCGTGTGCCATTCCTACAGCGCAGAATTACCAATCCAATGTCTGATCAATGTTCAATAACGCAGCAGCCGCTCGCGCCCGGCGCTATCCTGCGCTGCCACCCGCTCGCCCGCATGCACTGAAAATCCGCCCCTGTGCCCCCACCCCTGCATTACCCCTACCGTCTCCCTGCTCAGCAACCCGCGCCGCTCAAACAGCCCCAGCACCCGCTGCCGCACTGCCGCCTGCACCCGCTCCACACATGCTTCATCCACCTCAGCCCTGCGAAACACCAGCCCCTGCCGCCCCTGCACCACCACCCCGTCCCGGATGCACAAATGCAAATGCACGTGTGCGTTCAGCGTTGCGCCAAAGCGGTGCAGGAAAATTGTCGTCGACATCAGGAAGAACTTAGTTACTGATGCTTGGCGTCGAGCGGACCCACTCGTAGAAGGTGACCAGTTCGAGGAGAAACTGGGCAGTGAACGCCGCAGTGATCGAAAGGCTGATGTCACGCCCGGTTCGAGTGGGGCGATTTAAGTAAATTAATCTCTCCCTTACTTCTTCCTCAACTCTTCTGCCGCAGCCTGCAACTCCTTTGCATTACACTGGATTTTCTTGATCGCCATCACTGCATCGTCTACACCTTCTTGCCCCGCACGGAAGACAGCTTCATCCAACCAGACAGCTTCGTGCTCGCAGGCGCGAGTGGCTTCGGGCAAATCCATTTTTCCAAAATCAAAGTACTGCGGAAAGGCATTCGGCACAGCCAGTTTCGATTTTTGCGGCTGAAATAGATCATAGTTATGCATGGCCGCATACCCAGTCCAACAGTCTACGCCTTCGGCATCCAACGCGCCGCATAACAAATCATGTTCAACACCAAACTCTTGGGGATCGACTGCAAAGATAAAGCGGTAGAACGACCGAGTGGTATGCCGCGGGTCACGCTTCAACACGCGCACACCAGGAATCTCGCTCAAAGCTTCGTCCATGTAGGCCGCCATCTCTTCGCGTTGCTTGGCTTGTACTGGAAAACGTTCTATACCAACCAATGCCAAAGCAGACTGTAACTCACTCATCCGAAAGTTGCCGCCTTGCACTCCCAGTCCATTCTCATAATCTTCGCGTCCACCACCCAAAGCGTGTGGGCGCCCACAGTCAATGATCGAAGCCGCTAGCGCCGCATGTTCGGCCGACTTGCACAGCAAAATCCCGCCCTCACCTGCTGTGAGTGTCTTTGACGATTGCAACGAGAACGAACCAAAGTGGCCGATTGTCCCTGCGCCCTGACCGTTCCATTTCGCACCGTGCGCATGCGCGCAATCTTCAATCACAATCAAGTTATGTTTTACAGCCAACGCCATTATCGCTTCCATATCTGCCATGTTCGAGCCAAGGTGCACCGGGATGATCGCCTTGGTCTTTGCCGTGATGGCTTTCTCTGCTGCCTTCGGGTCAAGACAGTACGTGTTCGGGTCAATATCCACGATGACGGGAATGGCTCCCGCCCCCATCGGCGCAGAGGCCGTCGCCTGAAACGTGTAGGCCGGCACGATAACTTCATCGCCCCAGCCGGTGCCTGCGGCCCGTAAGGCCACTTCCATTGTGATCGTTCCGTTAGTCATTGGCACGGCATACCCACCGCCCTGCATCTCAGCAAACTTTTTTGAGAGCTCCGCGGTCTTCGGACCTGGATACGGATAACCACCCCACCGCCCCGACCGAACGACTTCCGTAACGGCCTCAATATCGCGCTGATCCCAAACGGGCCAATCCGGATACGGTTTGATGCGGGTTTTGCTTCCACCTAAGATTGCTAACTCAGACATGAAATACTCCTCTGACCACTGAATTTAGATTATGTTTTCAGTTTGCCGGTTGAAGAATTTCGGCAAATACTGTTTGTTGACTTCGAGCATTTCTGCAGGCAGTTGTCTGGCTTGCACGATGGTCAAACGACCGGACAACGGGTCATTGAGAAAAACCTGCAACGCGACACTTCTATCCCCCGTCAACGCGGCTTGGACATTCAGCTCTTGGTTTGACATATGTTGCTGCAAAACGCTTTGCACACCCAACGAGACATCACTAAATGCAATAGCCGTCGCCCCAAGTGCGTTTAGAGTGCCGAGGGTTTCGACTACAGCATAGTAGGGCAGATTAGCGACTTGACCTACATTGGGAAAATTAATAATACCGATGTATGCTTCTCCACTTGTCACGACCGGATGGTTTTGTTGGCGGCTTCGGAGGAGACGTCCTGCATAAATGGCTCCAGTGCAATCTCGCCCCGCACAACAGACTATATCAAACTTTTTACTTCGGCTTCCCTGGTGTAGCGGTCTTCAACGCTGGTCAATATCAGGTCGTAGGCTCCACCCCAGTCCGAGGCCTCGTTGATGAAACAGGAACAATGCAATATCTATTGTCGCATCCATATATTCGGGTATGGTGAATGTTGCCCGCATAACGAAATCCTGCATCCACGAACCCCAATAGGTGTTGGCATCGATTTCTGTCCATTGCGAGTCGTCCACGTTTGAGCCGACGAGCAGCGCGGCAAGCGGACCCGTCAACTCAAGGCATTTGAACGACGGCAAATTGGCGCGCTTAATGTAAACCAGAGACTCAATCAGGTTGAGGAGTTGTTTGATTTTTTCGGGTGTCCAACGTTGTTTGTGGTACATGAGAGTCCCAGGGTGAAGGATTAATAACTGCGGACCGCGGCCTGCAGTCGTCGGTAAGCAGTCATAGCGTATGGGCAATCCCAAACGATAGATTATGCGTTTTGCTATAGGCAGGCAAGGTCTTCAACGTGCGCTCGATCATGTCTTGTGGAATATTGTTGAGCGGCACGTTACATGCCTTCAATGCTTTTTCCAGCGGAGCGATGTTCTGTCCTTGCAGCTTTGCAATCAACAAAATACCAGGGCCGACCAAGTCGCCGTGAGGGAGTCCGTGACCCAATTCGTTTTCGACCGCGTAGGCAAAGTAGTGTTCACTCCCCTCTTCGGGGCGGGAGTGACCAACTTGGTTGCAGAGTTGCACTTCCATCGCAAGGCAGTCATACAATATTTTTAGTCCGTCACGGTCGCCACGTCCTGCGGCTTCAGCGCAGTCGAGCACGCCCCTCAAAATGGAGTGGGCGTTGTCGTACACCCATGGAATGAATTCCATGCCTGCGGGGTTCTTGCCCTGCTCATGCGCGACTTTCCAGTCCCATGCGCCAGTGGCTATGGACATGACATCCGTGATACCTGCGGCGCGAAGGGAAGCCGGGGCTTTACCGACCGTTTCGAGATCCAGAATGAGACGCTCGGGCACTTTCGTATCGATGTAGTAAACGCATCCGTCTTTACGGATGCCCGAAGCACCGGTAATAAATGCATCCACCGAGAGGGCGGTTGGTAACACCACTAGCGGCAAGTTAAGTTTCAATGCAAAGTACTTGGCGGCGTCCGCAGCGAGCCCGCCCCCGACGGCGTATACAACCTCAGTAGGTGCCGGGGGACGATTGAGGAGTGAATCCCAGTGGTCTGTTGTTGCCTCGGTGACATAGACGGTGGTATTAATGTTTAACCCACACAAATTATCTTTGACAGCATTCCATGCGGGACCTGAAGTAACGAGCAATGCAGGGCGTTTGTCGTGAATCTCAGCAAAGGGCATAAAATGAACGTTCGGAAGGTTAGGGACTCTCATCAGGACACTTTTGCCGATTTGATCTCAAGGACACAATCGTGCAGGATGTCCAGCGACTGTGCTAACCCTTTTTCATCGTGCTGGGCAGAGATGGTAAAGTTGGTGTGAAAGGGAAGTCCTTTTTCAATACACTTCAGAACATGAGCCTTGCGTAACGCGAAGTTTGTCCGCTCGCTGATGTGATGGTAATTAGAAACAGGCTCGCGTGTGCCGCCATAGATACCGAAAGTACACCCAAGTCCCTGCTCGATGGCGGGGAAGTTTGTTTCGTCGAAGATGGTGTGGACCTGGAAATAGAATTCGGCCGTGCGCTTGAGCCATAAGTCAAAAACAAATGGCTTTTCCGTGATAGTTAGCGCTTCGATACCAGCCGCACAACCGGGCAAATTACCGTAGAATGTACCGCCCGGCAGCACAGGGTTGATGGGATCCATCATTTTCGTCACGACTTTTCCTTTGCCTGCAACCACCGCCACCGGAACTCCATTGGTCAGCGCCTTACCGAACAGACACAGACCGGGCATAACGCCATAATAGCCGTGTCCACCTGGCATACCGGTGCGAACACTTGGAGGGATTTCATCAATGATGAAGACCAAGCCATGCTCATCACAGATGCGGCGGATGGCGTGTATATATTCAGACGAGGGACTGATACAGCCGATGCTGTAATCGATAAAATTCATCAGTATTGGAGCGATCTCATGCCCGTGTTCTCTGCACAGTTTTTCAAATACTTCGGCCTTGTTCCACGGGATGAAATACAATGTCTCATCAACTAAAAGCGGGATAACCGCGCTGGCATGTTTCACTAGCGATAATCTGTCGCCAACGTTGTCACGGTCAATATTCGCCGCAAGACTATTCCCCAACGCATAATCATGTCCGCCATGAGTTTGTCCATCAATGCGGACAATCATCTGACGACCGGTGTAGCCGCGCGCGAGCCGAAGCGAGCAGAGTCGCTTCACTACCTGAGTTGACGTAACGCACACGTTCGGCGCAGGAAATCTTTTGCGTTATCTTCAGTGCCAGCTGCCCCGCCAATGGATGGTCAAATCCGGCGAAGAAGCCATGTCGACAACCTGCTTAATCGCCTCAGCAATCTCAGGGCGGCTATGTCCGAGCGTGCAGGCGCAATTTCCCATGAAGAAGTCAATGAACTTGCTTCCATCTAAATCATAAATATACGCACCCGCTGCTTTGGAGAAGTACACGGGGCGCGCTGCGAGCGGGTTATGGCGTAACGACAATGACACGCCTCCAGCCAAAGCTTGTTGCGCTTGAGCGAAATAGGCCGTAAACCCTTCTAACATGGGTACATTTAATTGATTCAAGTCACCAGTTTGTGTGTATATTTGCTTGTAAACATTATTCCTCAACCGCGTTCATCCGAATCACATTGGCATACCAGTCCCCTGATTCTTTGATCGTACGTTTCTGCGTTTCGTAGTCCACACGAATCAATCCGAAGCGTTTGGTGAAGCCGTGCCCCCATTCGAAATTATCCATCAAGGACCAGACCATATAACCGCGCACATCCACGCCATCTTGCATGGCAAGCCGGGTTTGTATGAAATGACTCTTCAGGTAAGCGAGCCTGCGCAGGTCGTGGACTTTCCCATCACCGCTGACCTCATCAGGAAATGAAGCGCCGTTCTCAGTAATGTAAATAGGGGGCACGTTGTATTCGCTGTTAATTTTATTCAACATGCGGCGCAGCGCAGGGGCGCATACTTCCCAGTCCATGTCGGTGTATTCAGAACCAGCGACTTCATCCACATGTCCTTGTGCGTTATATAGATTGCGCGAGTAAAAGTTAATGCCAAGGAAGTCCAGCTTTTGACCGATGAGCTTCATGTCGCCAGCTTGAATTTCAGGCAAACCGCCAGAAAACTCAATATATTCAGGATGGTAGTAGCCTTTAAAAATAGGATGAAGAAAAGTCGTCTCACTGCGGTTCCATGCGTCTTCGGCATAGCGAATGGACTTCGGATCATCATCCGCCGCGTCAGACATCCACTGATTGAGGACAATGCCAACCTTGAGGCTTGAGTCGACCCCGCGCAATGATTGTGTTGCCAAGCCATGCGCCACCATCAGGTTGTGCGCCACCTGCTTCGCCTTGACCGGATCTCGCTCACCTGGCGCATGTTCGCCGCTGACGTATCCATCCCAGGCGATGACGCCCGGTTCATTGAAACTCGCCCAATACTTCACACGATCACGAAGGCGTTTGGCAAGGATGGCTGCATAGTCGGCAAAGTGATTCAGGTTTGTGCGGTTGATCCAGCCACCCGCCTCGTGCAAGGCTTGCGGAAAATCCCAATGATGCAACGTAAGAAGCGGTTCAATATTTGCGGCACACAAAGCATCCACAAGCCGATCGTAGAAATCGAGCCCGCTAGGATTGATGCTCCCAGCGCCGAAAGGCAGAACCCGCGTCCACGAGATGGAGAACCGGTAGGCTTTCAATCCCAAACGGCGCATGAGGGCGATGTCTGCTTCGTAGCGGTGATAGTGATCGCATGCAACATCGCCGGTATCGCCATTAATAACTTTGCCTGGCGTGTGGCTGAAACGATCCCAAATGGACTCTCCTTTGCCGCCTTCATCCCAAGCACCTTCGATCTGATAGCAGGCGGTCGCGGCGCCCCAGAGGAAATTGTGAGGGAAGGTGTAATTCATATGACGGGTTCCTGATTTAACGGCAATTGATCAATTTCGGAAAACCCTGGGCGGGAAACTCATGGCCAGCAATTAGCTGACAAGTAGTTTTAATCCTTGCCACCAGTAAAGACGACACCTTGGGGAAAGTTTCTCTGGCTAAGGAATCAAAATTAGGCAGTACGATCATCAGAACCAAAATTCCCGTAATGAGATGAGTGTTGATAGTGTATGGCATCATAGGTTTGCAAGCCTATGGCGAGCGTCCTATTTTCTTTGGTATGGAGCAAGTCTAAGGGCTCGTTCAAGACGTTTCACGCACAGAGAAGATGGAAGATGCTCACTGAAACCAAAGTCGTGTGTGCTCGCCTTAGCACGGTACTGGTATGCGGCAAAAGTCTCGCAGCATCGTGCGTTGCACTTGCCCAGTTCTGGGTAGCCACCCCAACCGCCGCTGCGCAGCAACCCGAGCAGGATCGCCTTGTGCTTGCCGTCGTAGGGCCACGCCGGGAGCTCCGCGGCCCGGACTTGCACCCGCGGTTACCAGCCGTTCTGCCATTCCACCCCCCTCGTCCTCAACTAATGCACCCGCTAACATGTGGTTCTACCGCGTGCTACGATACCCCCCTAGGGTATCCCCGCCGCGCACCGTTAGGCGCAACGCTACTTGCGCACCCCTACGATACTGATGCCTCGCGCGAGCACTCCTTGTGCCGCCCCGAAGATAAAGATGAGCGGCAAGAGCGCGACCACGCTTCCAGCCAGCAGGAGGTGCCACTGGCGCGCGAACTTCGTGATAAATCCTGCGAGGCCAACCGGTAGGGTCGTGGCGGATGGATCCGGCAGATAGAGAAGCGGACGCAGGAAGTCATTCCACATGAAGATGAAATGGAAGACGGCAACGACGGCAAGTGCCGGAGCGCACATCGGGAGTATGATGCGAGCGAATATCTGCAGTTCGCGCGCTCCGTCAACACGGGCTGCGTCGACCATGTCGCGCGGGAGGCTGAGCATGAACTGTCGCAACAGGAAGATGTTGAACGCCCCGCCACCGAGGAACCACGGCAAGAGGATCGGGATCGGCGTATTGATCAGGCCAAGCTTCGCCCAGACGATGTACTCGGGAATGATGAGCACCTGATATGGGACGAGAATGGTGAGCAACACCATCGCAAATACGTGTCGACTTCCTCGAGCGTGCAACACCGCAAAACCATACGCGCAGAAGGCCGAGGTCAACGTTGCCGCAACCGTGCCCACGACCGACATGAAGAGCGAATTCATGAACCAGATGCTTACCGGAGCACGGCGGAACACCTCTAGGTAGTTTTCCCACTGCGCGATCGCAGGAAAGAGATTGAACGATCCGCTCACGAGCTCCGCCGGTGTCTTAAGCGAGCTGCCCACCTGCCACACGAATGGCAGCAGGAAAATCGCTGAGAGGAGCGTGAGGACTCCGTAGACGGTGATTCGATACGGTGAGATGAAGGACGCGCGGCGCGTCACCCTAGTTGTCATAGAAGACCCAGCGCCTGGAGAGCTTGAAGTTCAAGATCGTCAGGAGCATGACGACCGCGGTGAGAAGCCAAGCGACAGCCGAACCAAATCCAAAATCGAGGTTGCGAATCAGCAGCCGATAGATGAGCAACGCCACGCTCATAGATTCGTTCGCTGGTCCCCCGTCGCCACTCGACACGACATACGGTTCGGTGAAGAGCGAGAGCCCACCGATGAGGCCGATGACGAGGTTGAAGAAGAGCGTGGGCGAGAGGAGCGGGAGCGAGACTGAGAAGAATCGTCGCAGTCGGCTCGCCCCGTCGCACTGTGCAGCCTCGAGCAACTCCTTGGAAATTTGCTGCAACCCAGCCAGGAAGATCAGCGTCATCCCGCCGGTGCCAGCCCAAGTCACCATGAGGATGATGCCCCAACGGACCGACTCGGGCTCGTTGAACCAGGCGGGGCCTGCAATGCCGAGGAGCCCCAGCGCGTTGTTCAGAAGCCCTTGTGACCCGAGGATGAATGTCCAGAGCGCGGCGGTCGCCACACCCGAGACGACGGTCGGCAGATAGAAGGCCATGCGGTAGAGCGGCATTCCTCGCACCTTCTGGTTGAGGAGAACGGCAAAGCCCAGCCCGATCATGAGCTGGAGGGGGACCGCGATGATCGTGATCATCGCGGTGTTGGTGAATGCCTTGAGGACGAGCCTTCCTTTCCCCTCCAAATCAACCAGATCGGCGTAATTTTCCAACCCAACGATCTTCGGTGTGCCGCGCAGGTTCCAATCCATGAACGAGAGCACAAACGACGCAATCAGCGGGACCAGTGCGAAGAGGAGGAAACCAGCGAGGAAGGGTGCGACGAAAAACCAGAACCAACGCTCCTCGTTCCTCTGCAGCAGTGGGAGGGGCGCGAAGAGGGAGCGGAACCGGCGTACCCGGCCCGCGCCCCCTTCGTTTCCCAGTTCCGTCATCCGTGCTGGATCCGGTCGAACGGTGAGAACAACCCCCTACTTGAGCGGCGCCGCCCGCGAGGACTCTTTGACGAGCTTGTCCAGATGTTCCTGCCAGTCGACCTGCTTGTCCGATGTGAATGCCTCTTCGAGCCCCGCGCTCACCACGCTCCAAAAGCCCTCAGACCATGCACCCGTAATCGGCTCCAACGCGATGTTCGCGTTGCCGATCTTGGTGATCTCGCACTTGCTCAGCGGAAGAGCATCGCTCTTGCAGTAGACGTCGTCAAGCACCACGGAGATCGGCGAGCTGTTGAAGCCTGCAATCGCGTCCTTCTTCTGCCCTTCGATGTCAGTGAGGAACTTCACATACTCCCAGGCCCACGCCTTGTTCTTCGAGCTCGCGGAGACCCCAAACCCAGAGGCGGCGCCCTGGATCTTCCCGTTGCCCTCGACGGGCACAGAGACAGCGTTCCACTCGAATGCACCTGCAGAGTTCGCAATGATCGCCGGCGACTCCCAAGTACCGGAAATCAACATCGCAACGTTGCCAGCCGAGAAGTTCGACTCGCCTGCAACATCTCCCTTTGGCAGTCCACCGAACTTCGCGCCCGGGGCCCAGTTCAACACGGCCTCTCGGCTCAAGTCGTCGAGGGTCTTGAGGGAATTGGCACAGCCGGCTCCGTTGTAGGTGTATGCAGTTGCAGCCGAGTCATCGTCGCTCAGCTCGCATCCATACATGCGCATCCATGCTACGTACTGCTCTGTCCACGCCAACGTGAGACCGTAGCGTCCTGCCGACTTGTCTGTCGTGGCCCGCGCAGCCTTGACGAACTCGTCGATTGTCCAGTCGCCCGTGGGTTCAGCCACGCCTGCGACTGCAAAGATATTCTTGTTGTAATAGACGAAGTTGAACGGCAAAACGCTGTTTGGTATCACCATCTGCGCGCCACCAAGCTGGAACGACTTCAACAGCGCAGTCGGATATGCACTCGTGTCGTACCCATCCGCTGCAATGTAGCCATCGAGAGGTTCGAACGCCCCCGCGACGGCGAATTGCGTGAAGCCCGTATCGGTGTCTGTCCAGAGGACATCGCCAGCCGTCTCCGCGACAATCTGAGGCAAGAGGGTGTCGATATATGCGCTGCTCTGTACGATCTCGATCGTGACACTAGGATGCAGCTTAGTGAAATCTGCCCCTTGCGCCTGCCGGTACTCTAGTTCAGCTTGACCACCCGCGTTGAAGATCTGAATGGTAAGCGTCACCGGTTCAGTGGAGAGTTCGCTGCCCGCAGCTGGACTCTCTGCAGTGCCGCCGCACGAGACGGCGAGCATCATGGTCACAATCGCTGCGGCGACGAGCCTCCAATGCACCGAGCTCCGCTCAACTGTGGTTTTTCTCATGTAGACCTCCTTGACGTATGTCTCCGCACTGCAACTCCGCGATGGGCTCCTCCAAGACAGTGAGGAAATTCAAACTACCGAGCACCGCAATGGTAAGCGCTTGCCTCGCAGTGGTCAAGTCCCACTCTGCACTAACCTCCAGCCCGCCATTACCTAATGGTCAGCGATCACTCTCTTTCAATATTCCACGAAGAATTTGCCGCTTAGCTACGGAAATTGCACAATGTCTTCAATCCACCACTGCCTACCGTAACCATTCAGTGCGCTCCGCCAGCAGCTGGACCACGCCTGCCCAAGCTGCGCCGCGTGTGCCATGCCTACGGCACAGGATTACCAACCCAATGTCTGATCAAACTTCAATAACGCAACAGCCGCTCGCGCCCGGCGCTATCATGCGCTGCCACCCGCTCGCCGGCATGCACTGAAAATTCGCCCCTGTGCCCCCACCCCTGCATAACCCCTACCGTCTCGCTGCTCAGCAACCCGCGCTGCTCAAACAGCCCCGGCACCCGCTCTACAAAAGCTTTATCTGTCCTGCAGTTGCTTCAAACCAGTGCTCTTTGTGCCGAAATCTCAATGAGATTTCGCGTGTAGCTATCTACTGGCGAGCCGATCACGTTTGCGACAAGTCCCTGCTCAATTAGCCTGCCGTTGCGCAGTACAAGAATTCTGTCAACGAAACTCGCG
>SXGQ01669115.1_pt1 | contig 16614 bp, 12 predicted proteins | sample 3178371 | NCBI WGS metagenome assembly SXGQ01 (sample SAMN11356859, study PRJNA531348) | freshwater metagenome | isolation source: freshwater sample F1-20 | place: China: Fuxian Lake, Yuxi | collected 2017-12-25
AATTGGATGACGCTTCCCTTGCCATCGACGCACTCGCCGCCCTGGTGGACAAACTCGGTGATCGTCTCGGCGACGACATCACCACGATGCGCGATGCTCTGTCCAACATTCAGATGGTGTACGTGCAGATGAAGTCGAAGGCCTGACACCGCGTTGGGATCGCCACTCGGTCCCGCCAGCACCGAGCACCGTCCTAGCAGCAAACTGATTCATCTGGGGTCGTAGCGATCTAGGAATTCGGTGAACGAAGCATTGTGGTCGGAGCACATATGCCAGCGTTCCTTTAGCCAACTCCTGGCTTCTGCGTGTGATCCGCCAGTGGTCTTCATCCACCATGCTTTGAGTGCAAGGCACGTGCGGCTTCGTCCACCCTCACAGTGCACGACCACCTTCCGGCCCTCCCCGAGCAACTCGTCGATGGAATTCACGACGTCAGATACCACACTGTGGAGCGTCGGGTTTCCATGCGAGTTGTCGAGAACGTAGGACTGGCGCCGAACGCCATGCCCGACAAAGAAGCCCTCAGTTCGGCAGAGCGAGATCACCGCCCAGTCGGTTGGAACAGTCTCGGCGCCCGCACGATTCGCCGCATGCAAACCCGGGAACACTTCAATCGGTCCGACGACACTCTCCTTCTGCGGGCGAGGCGGATGCATTCCTGCGAGCGATCGCGCGATGTTCTCCAGGTCTTCGAGCCGATAGGTGTTACCCAACGCGGTGCCGTGCACATAGGCGAGCCAGCGACTGGGTATCGCCTGCTCGGTGAACATTGCGCCCGCTATCGCTCCGGCTACGCACGCCACCGTGTCGGCATCGTCACCGAGATTGACGGCGCGAACCACGGCGTCTTCGTAGTCCTTGGCGCCGCGTACGGCCCACACCGCACCAGCGAGACAGCCCCACACCGAGCCATTGCCAATCGAATCGGTGGCGGGTGACCATGTCGTTGCCAACAGCGGGGCGAACTTCTCGCGAGTCTCTTCTGGCAAATGTTCAAGTTCTGCACAGAGCGTTTCGAACGGATCCCTCTCTTCAATTGCTGCTCGCATCATCGCCACCCCGAGCCAAGCACCGAAGCCCGCATCAGGGTGTGCATGTGTCAGTGATGCCTGTTGCAAAGTCCACTCACGTCGTAGGCCCTCATCAATATTCGGCACTGCGAGGGGAAACGTACGCATCAATGCACCGTTGGCCGCAGTCATTGCGGGGTTGCGATGGGTGACGTCCTGCCAACGCTCGAAACTCAGAGCGTGGCGGGTGGTTGATCCGACGTCTACGGCATCTGCAGCCCATTCGCGCCACGAGGAGAACACATGATCCGGCTCGAGTTGTAGTCCGTTGGCCAAGAGGCTCTCGGCGAGCACCATCGCCATTTGGGTGTCGTCGGTGAATTCCCCTGGAGCCCAATTGAAACCGCCACCACCGATCAACTCGCCGGAACTACCAAGGACCGGCGATGGGAAGCGCTTCTTGTAGGTTCCAGCGGGCCGAAACTCAAATGGTGCACCCAACGCGTCGCCAACAGCCGCTCCGACGACCAATCCGGTGATTCGGGGCGCCTTAATCACTCGACCAGGTTAAGGTTTGGCCAATCAAAGTCTGAGAATATGGGTGATTCATTCCTCGTCACCATCAAAAAACGTCTCTCCACCGAATCGTGGCTGCAATTCACTCGTTAAGCCGTCGGCTGTTACTCCGACGCATCCGATTCCAAGGAGAAGTTCAGAAGCATCCAGATCGTCCGCGGCGAGTCCATAGCCGAACAACAGACTCCCGGTCTTCTCGTCTTCATCTTTCCAAATAAAGCAACTACCAATTCGATAATCCTGGCCTTCAACGGCGACCCATTCGTACAATTCGCAATTGAGTTCTACCGATCGCAGGATGAGGGCATCAATTCTGACGACGGACTCGACATCACCAATTCCTTCTTCTACTGACACATAGCAACGTGTCCGACCAAACCTAAGTAGGAAATCCTCGTCGTGGTCGAGCCGAACCGAGCCGAACTTCTCAGTCAATATTCGTCGGACCTTAGTTCGCACCACTTCGACAGAAGACATATATCAGACATTACCGCCCCTACCGACTAACTCCCGTCGGCTAGGTACAACCAGCCTTAGTATCCAGATGCAGTCGGTAAGTGAGGTCCAACGTACCCTACACAAATTTTTCCCGTCTTCTCGATTGAATCTAGGTCATAGTAGATTCTGGGGCATCCGGTCGTAACGCCAATAGCTATGTGCGACTGCATCTCCTTGAAGCCGGTTGAGTCCACTTCTCTCGGAACCCTGAAGATTCTGAGTCCCCCCAATTTTGGGTCGGACATCGTAGTTTCGGACTCACGGTCCTTTATCTGACTTGATGTGAATTTACCCCTCGATGATGCCCACGAGCGAAAACTGCCCGACGAGTGTGATCGTTCACGAGCGTCACCATAATCATTAAGGGCCTGCAGCGCCACGTGCACTCTGCGGGCCCAGCTGGCGGACTCTCGTTTCCCATCCAGCTCAGCGACAGAATCACGAACTTGATCTCCTATGATCAGTTTGTTTAGTTGTATCTTTGCAAAGGCAATGACTTCAACACACGACTGAAACTTTGGAACCGCAGGTCGAGGTAGTTCGAAATGGGAACTCAAGTTAGAAATGATCTCCCTGAAGTTCAGATTTGACGTAATCTGAGGAACTCCTTCCCCGACGAGCCAGTCGCGAATAAGTGGGGTCAACCATCCGATATCAGAAGCAGAAACAACCAAAATCGAGCGAGTCGAATCAATCTGCTTAACCTCTTCGGCGCTTGGAGGACGACCTTCTCGCCACGAAATCCATCGAAGTTGGGCCGGGACTTCAGCCTCTCGCCATTCCCGCTCTAGTTGCTCAGCAATCTGCTGCCGGATAGTGATGTCAGAGTTGCCCCCGAAGATAACAACCACTCGCCCGACAAGTTCATCAATAACTTTTTTGAGTTTTTGTGGCTCAATTCTGGTCGTAGCTTCAGCGAGTCCTGGCACCTCGTTTGCCACGGCAACTATCAACTCCGAGACGGCTATAGCGCGCTGCTGGTAAGCCTCAGAATGATGTCCGAGCGCGATTGAAGATTTATGAACATTTGCCAAGATCATCTGAATTGCGCGCTGGGCGATGTTGAAGTTCCCACCTCTGAAAGCCGTCTCTGCCGCGAACGCCGCAAGTTCGAATGCCGCCAGAACTGCGCTTCTTGTCGTTGTTGCAAAGAGTCGCGCGGCGTTCTCAAACGCAAGAGTCGAAGAAACATCATCTGTGAGAGCAGCGCCCAATCTGAAGAACTCAACGCTAAAGATCTCTGGGTCTTCCCCTCGCCAGCGAATAGCATCGGCGATAAAGGGCTCAACCTCTTCGATAGCCCCACGTCTATCTGCAACACCTACGACAGCATGGCGTAGTACCCGCCACTCTGGGTGCCTTTGAATCTCATCTAAGGCCATTCGGAGAGCTTGATGAAAATTGAGTTCGCTCGCCTCCTTAAAAATTTGTGTATAGACGGACTCAGCATGATCCCCCTCCGCTAACGCTTGCAGCATCTGCATGGCCTTGGCCTCGCTAAGCACAGACCCCGGCGCATGGCAGAAGTCTCTTGCAACACCTCCAGATACTCGTGGAAGCTCTCTGAGGACTTCCTCGAACAGGTCAACTTTCGATAGGTCTAACTTCTGAAGAGCACTCTCGGCAATTGCGAGATCGCCTACATGCAGTGCCGCAATCAATTGCCCGTATACCGCTCGTGGTTCGTATGCCGAACGAAGCACCTCGGCAAAGCGATCTCCGGCGAGTCGATATTCTGAGTTTAAGAGGTGCAAACGTCCGCGACGAATGATGAGTTCAGTATTGCCATCGAAAACGTCAAGCAGAAGATCGAGAAGTTCGTTATGTTGTGGAACTCCGCTCGCGTACCTATCGTCTAGCGACTGCAGGAACTTGCGCCACCCCGAACCGAGAAGCCGGACGCGGTCTCTACCGGCATCTTCGTTTGGCAACACTTCAAAGTCGACAGGGACATATGTTGACCACTGCGGATCGGGGTGTACTTCGATGCGTACGGAGCCTTCACCACATTCGAGAAATTCGAGGTCAACATGCACAAGTCCGTCGGCAGGAATCGACGAAGGATCCTGAGGACCTGTCGCTAATCCTGTTGATTGAAGAATGAGTGATCGCTCTCGTAACGCGGACGAGGCGATGTGCGGATTGTACGAATCGAATGACAGCCGCTTCGTAGACGACTGAATTGCCTGCGACTTTGGACCGTAAGGCGCCCCGACACTCCAACCTGTCTCGGGCCGAAAGAAGACAGTGTCTTCAAATCTCCACTTCGTAGTTAGGAAATCAATACCGCGACGCCAGACGTCTCCCGCTTGAGCATCATCCACTCTGTGGAGTTCTCTCCATGTGTCGCCCCAGATTGACACAAACGTTTTCGGGGGTCGGGAATCACTACCGCCCGTAAGGTCGACCAGAGAACGTTCGACGGCTTCGGAGTCCTTCTCACGGACAAAGTCGCCAAGCCTCAACACAAGATTTAGCACCTGACGCTTGTCATCCACGTCACACTCTTCGAGATCGAGAAGTCGCACTGGCAAGCAAAACGATCCTGGTTCGTCGACAAGTGTGCCGACGAATTGGACCTTCAACCCCGCACGCAACGCTTCAAGAAGCGACTGCTCTACCCACTGCAATCGATACGTGGTACGAGTAAACTCACCATTTAGCCCACGTAGCATCTTGATTACCTGATCTCGATACTCTTTTCGAAGACAACTGCGAAACAGTGCGGCTTGCATGGTCGGACCTCACCTCACTTCGGTATTACCCAACTTTAGTACCAGTAAGTCCCGATGCTGACTATGCAGACTTGCGGTCTGTGACGCCTACATGAAAGTATCGCTCAGTGGACTGGGCTAAGTCGATCTTCACTGGTGTACTTGCGCAACTATTTTCTGGCGCAGCACTCTTTGCGGGATTCCGAACTCTTTGGAAGTCTTGGCGATCGGTGCACTCGTTGCGATTTGGCAATCCGATAATCGGGGTACTTCGATACTTCCCAAGTCGCCGAGTGATACGAGTTTCAATGTCAACACTCTTGTATCTCGAACATCCACGCAACGGCCTGTTTCTGCTGTACCTCGAAGATCACCACCACAAACCTCACACCCAAGAGTCGCGGGATGACAGTTACTGGGCGCCGATAGGCGGAGTGTTGAAGAGAACCGATGACGACGAGTGGAAGCGGCTCGAACGAGAGTTTGACATTCACAGCATGCAAGTCACCGAGGCGTCGGCAGTCGAGGGGAAGGGAGACATTCGCCTCTACCTCCCTGCAAGAAAAGCGCTTCGATTCCTAAGGCAGCTGCTCGCCCTAGTGAAGAATCAGCGTGCCGTCGAAACCCCTGTTGGAGCAATGCACCGCGAGTTGATAGAGGAGGTCGTCGGCGACTCGAAGGACCCTGCTGCAATGCTTCGAATACTTCAAGAGCAATCGGAGACTTACGTTGAACTCGGAGCTTCACTTCTGAGACTTCGATACTCAGTGCCTGTCATATTATTCAAACTCGACAGTAAGAGACCTCGACAGCTGATGCATTTGCGACTCTTCTACATCGTCGAACCGGTCGACGAGACACTTTTCAACATGCTTGATGCGGCCACAAAACATGAGCCCGAGCGATTCCTATGGGCCACGAGAGAGCAGATACAGAAAGGACAACGGCATGCCGAGCGAGGCACGAATATCTCCGACCATGCAAAGGCAGTCCTTGGAGTAGGACTCGACGAAAGTGACAAAGTAAACCTCGAGGGTGTCATGCCTGAACACTTTGAGAGGATGTTGAGAAATTCGAGTAAGAAGTACTAACGACTCTCTGATTTCATGACTATCCGCAAGTCCGATGTCTCTGGGGGCAACTGTAGGCGCAGTTGGGGATCACGAGCACTCCCAATGATCGTCTGAGTGAGAGACTTGATAACAGCGCGCAATGCAGCGGGCACACTCTCTGACGTACGAGCCATCATCGCCCTCTGCTTGCCTATCGTCGAAATAACACCTTCGTTCGCTTTTCCAACTCCGAATGCGATGATGTTCGGAGAGGACGGATTAGTTGTTCGGTCGACGAAGGCGGCCAAACTTCGTCGCCATGCATCAGTTGGTCGACCATCAGTGATTAGGAACATGACCGGTCGAAGGATGGTTCGACCCTCCGATCGCAAACGGGCAAAGTCGCGACTGAGAATGTCTGAAAACTCCCTGAATAGTCGCCCCAGTCGGGTTTGTCCCTGCGCAGTTATCTGCGGAAAAATCTCTATGGAGCTCAGTCGACTAAGAGGAACTACTTCCGTAACTTCGGACGAAAAGGTGATCACAGCAATTCGACACAAGTCATTCAGCAATGGATCCGCTGAAAGCAAACGATGGACCTCCCGCAACTCTGAATTGACAGTGTGTATAGGTTCTCCGCGCATTGACGTAGAGGCATCACACACCACGTAAAACGGAAGAACCTTCGGCAGATCGCTTGACTGCGACCGTAAGAGCGGCAGTTCACTCACGTGCAAAGAAATCCGTCACGAGAGAGTCCCAAGTCCAACCGCAACCTGCATGGAGACTCCGAGAACTAGAAGCACCTTGGCGCGGCGACGGCGTAGTCCCTCGACAGTCGTTACGTCCGCCCGAACCCACTGTCCGAATGAGGCCCGTACGACCTGTTCGTGATCGAGCGACTCATACGACCACCGAGTGACCCGCTCACGGACTACGAGGAGCGGCCATGTCAGCAGCGCGGACAGTACGAATGCACCAGTTGCCTGACTCGACAACGCCATGAGTGAGAAGTAACTGAGTACAACCAGGAGATTTAGGAGGCCCGCCCATGTTCGACGTACACGAAAGGTTGTGATTGCCGAGATGGATGCACCGAGTTGAAACAACTCATTCAGTTGACGGGCATGTCCCTGCTCCGCCAACCCGCCCCATGCAGCACCAAGAAGCGCATTCCGTGCACGATCTTCCTTTCGGGAAAACAGACCCCAAATGACTCCACCCTGAATGGCACCCCTCGCTGCAGCGGCGTCTTCATTGACAAGTTCATCGGGACGCTGGCGTGAATCGGAGCCGCACTCAGTGCAGTACCGACCGGAGATGGTCGAACCACACTTCCAACACCGTGAGTTGAAAGTTGAAGAGGTGGACCATCCACACCCGGGACAAAACTGCCCTACGAACGACATTGAACAATTGCCGCATAGGAGAGGCGGTTGCAGTTGTGGAACGTTCATGGCTTCCTTATAACCCCATAGTATTATGATGGTCAAGTGGGACGCAGTTTGCTTGCTTGCACTGTTTGTGGGCGCAGCGTCGGGAATTTCGTCTTTCGTAACGCGCTGGGTGAGTTCTTGTGTGCGGCCCATAAGAGAAATATTGGCTGTACTGCATGTGGTTCGGTCAACGGCATTGCAATCAATCACCATATTCCTCTTTGCCATCGCTGTAATCCTCAACGAATTATCAGTTCTGCTGATCAGCAGGCAGCACGACAACACGTCCTTCAGTGGTTTACCTCCGAACTTGGTCCACACAAACTTGGAGATATCGATGTTGTCTTCGGGCAAGTTGACGACAACGCAGTAAAGAAGGGCTCCTACGGATACGCAAAAATGGCTTCCTACGGAAAGCAGGGCGGGGCGGAAATCCACTTGGCTTCGGGCCTCCACCCCATTCTCTGTCAGGCGGTCATGACGCACGAATACATGCACACGTTGATCTTCATGAATCCATCTGACTTCACTATTCACGACGCCCCCCGCCTGGACATCGTGGTCGAGGAAGGTGCTTGTCAACTGGCTGCATTTCTCTACCTGAAGTCCGTGCCCGGACCACACTCCCTTCACATCAGACGGTCGATCGAGGTTGACCCAAGTCCCGTATACGGTGACGGTTTCCGCCACATGCGCAGTTACTTCGCGCGATTCGGAAGTTTTCGGCAGTTTCTTGACGAGTTAACGAGTCGGACGCACAGTCCTGAAACTCTGATGGACTCGAATGTGACTAAGACGGATGAGTTCGCTCATGCCCTCGAGGAAGCGGCAGAACGCCACCGTCCCACGCTTCTGATTCCTTCTGCCCAGACCAGTGCGCCGAAGCCGCTTCGACCGAGCACAAACATGGGTCGGCGGGTTCGACCAATCATCCGTCTTCCGAGCATTCCTCAACCAAACCCAAGCACGGGGACTCAGCAGAAAAGGGAGCGACCAATTATCAGTTTGCGGCCGAAATAATCAACCGCACTCAGAGTCCTGCGGACCGCTGAAGATCAATCGACCCTTAATGACAACCTCAGGCTGGCCACCACCATTGTCTGCCCGAAGCGTATATTTCTGACCGTTCTCAACTACCGAGAACGCACCACCTTCATCGCTTTCCACACGGTCAAGTTCTGTTCCAGAAAAGAATTGGCTCTTGAAGTCACGTGCCCTTTCTTTCCCGCTGTCGCTGTCCCCGTAACCGTATACATAGATGATGCCAACTTTTGCTTTATCTCGACTGAGTCTTCGCTTGGCAATCTCGGCGTCGATGGACTGTCGCAGTCGCGACTCAAATAACTGTTGCGTCATCGTGGCATCGAGCCGCTTTATTACGAATTCACGACAATGCAATTGAAGGGTGTCTTCGGATTTGATGGTCGTGGTCGTGGATGGAATCGTGGTGGGCACCACCGGAGGCTTGACTCGGGGGGTACGGGCGCTAGCCACGACCGAGCCGAATCCAATGAATGCAATGACGAGCAACACGTCCGCGTAGAGCCAGCCCGAGACCGAGACGAGGTCACGACGCTTGCGAGAAACTGGCACGCCTTGAAATCTAGTTTGTCGAGAGCATCGCAGCTCTCGCGGTCGTAATCTTCTCTGTGGATTTTTGGTATGCTCTTCCCGTGGGCTGGAGATGGCGTCGCTCAGTCGGCGTAGGTCCTTTCAGGTACACGCTCAGCAAGCGCGGCATCGGCTACAGCGTCGGGGTTCCAGGTTGTCGGGTCAGCACCACACCAGACGGTCGGCGATACCTCGTTCTGTCCGTGCCAGGGACAGGCTTTTCCTGGTGGAAGCGTCTCGAAGATCGGTCGGAGCCGAATCCACCTGTTGGCAGGATTACGGCTCCACAGGGACCGAGCGGGCGCAAGGGCAAAGGATTACCGCCGGGCGTTGGTCGGGGCGGGCGAATGAAGGTCGTAGCCGCAAAAACACCGTCGACTCACGCCACTACGAGCGGCAAAGTCGCGCGTCCGATTATTCAACTGCAAGAGCCAAACGAGCCTCACTCCTAACGCCGCGCTCTGCACGGCACGGGACTCCCTAAGGCAACTTTTGCCCAATTGCAGTGAGTTGCTTCGAGATAGACGAAAGATCTTGATTGAGGTTTGACACGCCGAGCTCAACAGATGCGAGAACTGCCTTCAACTTGTCGGAGACATCTGCGATCACTTCGGCAGTATCAGTCAGCGAGGTCGCGGACGAACTAGCAGACTGCGAGACTTGGTTAACGACGGCTGCCGCCTGCTGTACCGACCTAACCAGGGTGTCAGAAGTCGTTCTTGCCAGATCGGTGATTAGAGCCTGCAGTCCAGAGTCGAGGCTCTGCAGAGCTGCCTGATGCGATTGCTCCGCGGCGCGCAGGCTGGAATCGAGAGCTTGCTGTGACTGCGCAATGCTGCCTTGTATCGCTCCGTTGATGGCCGTAACTGTCTGAGCAAGTTGACCCTGTGTCGTCGCCAATCCGACTTGAGCCTGCTGAACGACTTGGGACAGATTCTGATGGACATTCGCTGCCGATGAGAGACTTTGCAAGACCCCCGAGATTTGGCTCATCGCCGGCTGCACCACGGAAGTCATGACCATCTCGATCGAGTTAACGGTTGCCTGGCTGGACTGCACGAGTCCAGCCAGTTGCTCTGTGGCTGTCTCGACATTGTTGGTTGCACTGCCGATGTTTCGTACGATCTGGTCCGCATAGTTGTTCAGGTCATTCAGTGACACATAGCGATACTGGGCTAGACCTCGTTCCAGATTCGCGATGAGCGTCTCATGTTGTCGCTCGAGTTCAGCTTGCTTCTCGCCGGGTCGTCCGATCCACTCAGACACCAGCGTCATGCCAAAAACTGCGAATAGCAATACAAAGTCAACAATCGCAATCGTTGATAGTCGAAGAATCCCGGAAACATCACGTTCCCAATAAACGAGGAAGTTTAGACCTTCTCGCGATGTTGCCGATGCCGCACTAAACGACTTGGCGGCTTGCCAGAGGCCAATCCAAGTAAGAGCGATGGGCAGCAACACGAGTGCGCTTCGAAGAATATCTAGATTTTCCACGACCTTCTGTCTGGGCGCACGAAACGGAATTATATGCAGCAGATTGATTCCCGCCCACGATCGAAGGTCTGGGGTCGCTCGTCTCAACTCAGCCTGCAATTCCTGAACGGCAGCGGAAGGCACGCGTTGCTGCGATGCCTCGCTCCACGAATCGATTTCATCGGCGAGCTCAAGATTTGTTCTCATCGACTTTGTATCCTCCTCTGTTTGAACTTAACTTTTGCGGCAAGTCCGCCAAGAAACGCAAAGGTACTTCGCACTCGCGACATGTTACTTTGCGACGACATCGGAGTCTGCTTTGGTTGTTGCTCAAGCAGCCGATGCGCAGGAACCGTTCGCCGTGAGGCTTGAACTAAGACGGTTGGGGCGACAGCAGTTGGAGCGGGCGTAGCCACCCACTGTGGTGCGGCACTAATCGACAATCCGGGCTGCGCAACTACAGCCTGATTCGGACCCGCGATGGCCGAGAATTGACAACGCCATGATGTCGGCGAAATCACCTGAATCTTCGTATCTTCACTGTTTGCCGCCCAAGCCATCTCAACGGTGTCAATGATTTGAGAGGAGTTATTACTGATTCGCATTCGTGTTGTCGTGACTCCGCGCTGGAACGTATGGGTTCGAAGAACCGATCCATCAGGAGCATAAAGTGCTAGCACGGCTTGATTGATCCAGTCGCCCGGCGGCCAGGCAAATTGAATCTCCGAGCCTCGAGGAATCGTCGTTGTCGACACGTTCGGTGTCGGCACTTCTACCAATGCATGCTCTACCGCTCTGCGGACGACATGCAGATTGGGGGAAGTACTGGTGACGCGCGGAAACTCGCTTGCGATGACGTCGAAGTCGCCGTCACGAAACGCCTCGAAGAGCAACTTCTGATTGAGAATGTCAAATTCGAACCAGGAGGCAACATCAAATGAGTATATGCTCGAGAGCGAAGGGGACCGCTGCCTCTTTCTTCGCTCATACTTCACTTCAGTCTTCAGTTGTTCAGCCGCCTCGCGTAAAAGGTCACGTTCTTGGGCGGTCGGTGAGGCTGGTTCGTGATCCCGAACTTGTCGTGCGAAAACTGCGTCTGACTGCAAGACGGCTTGAAGTTGATTGCGAATCAGGGAGTCATCTCTGTTGAGATGTAGTTCGTTGATTACCTCATGCGCGTCAGAGTTGTCGCCCGAGTGCCATGTTTTCTTAACAGCGCTTACCAGAGCACGAAATTGTGGACCATGCTGACCGCCCGAATCGTTCGGCGATGACCTCAATCCACCATGCAGGATACGCCAGACCACAAGCATGGCGAGTTTGACATCCTTCACCAATGCGGGCTCATTGACGTCGATGTACTCGACGAAAAATGGAGAGTGGACACGTCTGTCGGTTCGGGGGTTGGTCGAGATGGTGTCAGTATCGAGCAACAACACGGTCGGAGTGGACCCACTTGACCAGAGGATATTTTTGAATGAAAAGTCGCCGTAAATACAACCCGCGCCCCACAGTTCTCGGCACGCGAGCATGAACTGATGGGCAATCTCAATTCGGTTACTCAGCGGAACCGCAGGTAGTGATCTGCTGAGATTCGGCTGTGATCTCGCGTGCTCGTCGACCAACCAATCTAGCGTCGCGCTTCTTCGCGTCTCCCACGTCGGATCTCTCCACGGTAGAGAGAGTTCAAACTCGGGACCAGCGGCCGGCATTCGGTAGCCGTCAACCGATACCTTACCCGTCACCGAGTTCTGCGAGCCGTAAATTTCGAGCGGCCATGCAAACATCGTCTTCAGAATCCGTTGACATGACGGCCTGCTCTTCTCAAGAAGGAAATTCAACTCGCACACGTGCTGACGATCTACGTCGGTTGTCGTTCCCTTGAATCGCTTGTAGGCAGACCCCGATGCGTCGAGCCAAATCTCACCGAAGGTTCCTTCATAGTCACTCCGACGACCTTGCGGGGGAAATGGTTTCATGTCCGCTACTTGAACTTGATTACTGGTCGCTTGGGTACGAACGACTCGATGACTGTCGGCTGCGGGCGACTAACCAACGGAGGCATCTGAAGTACCGGCCGGTCAGCCTGAACGAGTTGCGTTCGAAGACTTGTAAGCAGTGCAAGCCACTCGCTCGCGATAGGACGATTGTTTGAACCAGTTCCCCGTCGTGCGAGGTCGACCAGCCTTGTGACTGCAGGGTCCTTTGTGTCCACCTGCTCGGGCTTGATGATGCCCGACCCTAGATAGCCGCGGAGCACCGCCAGCGACAACTTATACAGATCTGAGTGGTGCGTCGTATCGGCTCCTCCGAGATAGGGGTCCTGCCAGTCGGGTGTTTGCTTCGGCAGCGTCACACCGCGCATGCCCTCCACGCGGTAGCCATCGTTATCAATCATCATCACGGTCGGCGATGGCGAGACGCGCCACAACATATTGCGCCCAGAGATATCGCCAATGACGAGCCTCATTCGATGCAGCAACTCAACCGTCTTGCAGAGATCCATCAGCAGTTCCAAAAGTTGAGTTCCAGAAACCTGCGGAACATCAGACACGATATTGCTGTTATCGAGCCATGTGGTCCGCATCGCAAGTTTGTTCCAGTCGCACTCACACGTCTTCGGATATGCCCTAACGCCATGCGTCACGAAGAAAGATCCCGGTATTAGCGGCATTGTGTAACCGATTGGTGCGCCTTTATGCACGACCTTTTCGAGCGGCCAAGTGGTGCGATCAAGAAGATACTGATGACTCGCCTTGTCGAGGCTCGAGGGCAGCGCAATCAGGCGGTCAAGAGCATCCTCGTCGACTTCTGCGAGCACTTGCGGCTGAAACTCCTTGTACACCTGGTTTGGTCGAGCGCGACAGCGATACACGACTCCCTCACCACCTCGCCCAATTTCCTCCAACGAGCCGAGCTTCGATTTTTGGGTCACCATGGGCTCAGATGTTCTCAGTAAGCGCCGGAGCAGATTCCTCGATGCTCAGCGGCGACATGAACGGTGGTGTCCATACCGCAACGACGGTTCGGTCGTCGTCCTCACCGGCCCGATCAAACTCTGCAGTGCGCAAGAAGTCGACAATTGTCCGCGGGCGACTCCATTCGGCTCCGAGGAAAACCCCGACTGATGATCTACCGCTTGAGAGAGACGTTCCGAAACCGTCCGTCATAAGAAAGAACGCAGACCCGGGCGCAATCGGCACATCCAGCCAGGTCGCGTCACCGCTCTCCTCACCGATGAAAGGAAGAGCAGCTGTCGCATTATTCAGTGTCTCGCCAGATTTAGTCGCCGGAGTTACCAATTGCCACGTGTTGTCGTTGAGTATGTAGCACGGGCTATCGCCGACGAACCCGACCAGTGCGTGACGGTTACTGTCTGTCGACGAACCGACAGGAATGATTGCAACTGTGAGAGTCGCACTGAACTCTGCCGAATCTATCTCATCTGGCCCTTCCGAAGGTGCGAGTACTTCGAAGTTGTTCCAGCTCAACAGTGCTTTGGAGGCTTCCCAGAAAGCCGCCGACCCCATCTCACGTAACTCATCGTCGGAAGGCGGAGAGTCTGAATCCTGGATTCGCTTACGAACTCGACCATGTAAGTCGCGGACGACACATCGCACCAACTTCCTCGAGGCATAGCCGGAGAATCTCGCATTACTCACACCGTCCGATACTGCAACGAATAGGAAACCCGGCACCAGATCGTCGTGCAGGATGGCAAAAGAGTCTTGATTCGGCAGACCGCCGTACCGGTGGCTCTGGCCCCTCGTGGTCAGCCCAATGATGGCGAGATCGGCAGCCGTTCCGACATCGATCTCCACCTCTCGACAGACTTCATCCTTGCCGACATTCCACCACCGACTGTTCCACCACGGACTTTTGTTGATCGATGAAGCCTCACCAATGATTGGATTGCCATTGGCGCTCATTGCCATCGGCTCGGGACTCGTCGATTTAGTAATCGGCGAATCATTGGGAGTCTCAACTGGCACGGACTCATCAAATGCGTCCATCACCGAACTGACACTACTTTCGATCAACCGCCAGGGCAACAAAATCATGTTGGTGACGACTAGGACGAGTTCAGAAGTTCGCGATTCGTACTCCCTCAATCGACGTCGTGGCTTCAACTCGGGACTGGACCATCGCGGAATCATGGCGACTGCGGTCTGAGTGGAGATGTCAGGGCTGGTAACAGGCTTACTTGGAACTGAGTCTCGCTCCCCAGAGTCGACAACGCCTAAGACGTACTGCTCGCGAGAAAGACACCCACCGAGTCGATTCACAAACTGCGATTTGACAGATTCCGCGAAGTAGAAGTGCAGCGTCCCGAATCGATATTGAGATGCAGCGGCAAACACTTCGGTAAGCGGATTCTCCCAGCCATCCCCCGAGTCGGACACCGTAATCACGACGAGCTGAGGCTTCAGAACAACCTTCCCATTCATTTTCTGCCGCGATACCTCCTGAGTTACATCATCCACGAGTCCGCTTAGTACGCGACCGAGATGGAAACCGTCCGACTTTGTCTCCATCTCGAAGACGACCTCGGGTTTCAGAAGATATGGTGCTGCTGTCTGAGGCGTCGAATTCGCAACAATCACTTTGATGATTGGCTCGGCTGTCACTCCCTTGCTACTCATCTCTTGCGACAATCTTGCGAGGACATCGCTAAGGCACTGAACGCGCTCGGAGACCTGGGTCGCAGGATCAACGATAAGGACTAACGGTAAGACGTAGTCGAGTCTCAAACTCTCCACCTCAGTCACCATGAACCATTTTGGTTGACCACCAAAAACTCCAGACGACGCCTCAGACGGGATCGAGGTCAATGACACCAGTGGGAGGCGCCGGCGGAATCAACACGGGATTTTGATTACGACCAGACGAGACAACCGTTGCGACGAGCTTCGAGATGATTTCCTTAACGACCGCCCCCGGGTCCGTTCCGTCATCGGCTAGCCACGCAAACCTTTTCCCCATCCGCTTTATGTCAGTCGCTACATCCTTTATGACTTGCCCCACCGCACCAGTGATGCCGAAACTCAAAATATGCGGCGCATACGGATTGCTCGGACCCGTGAGCGCCGCATGTGCTGTTGGCCAATCGGGTGACGTTGGCTCGCCATCTGAAATGAAGAAAATTACGGGACGTAAGACCTGAAGACCACTGCTCTTCAGGTTGGCGACATCGCGGTCGATTGCCGACTTGGCCACAGTGAACGCAGCCGTGTAACTCGTACCACCCTTAGACACGAGCCCAGGCATCTGGGTGAGGTCGCTCAACTTCGTTAACGGCACCAACTCTTCTGCGGTGTCGGAAAAAGAAATCACCCCTACACGCACTTTGTCGTTGACAATTGGATCCGACGCGACTGCTTGGTGGAGTTTCGGCAGACCTTGGTTCACTGCATCGAGCTTCGCACCCTCCATCGACATCGACTCGTCACACAAGATGTAGAACGGTAAAACCTGTTGGCCGCCATCATCAACTTTCACACTGGTTATGGTCACATCCGTCTCCTATCGACTATGTTTAAACTTACTCGCTCGGTGTTACAACGTACAAATGTGATGACGCCAACGGGCAGAGGCACCTTTATGGTTCATCACCCAACCCATCACCCGCCCCCGTCTATGAATATGGCCGGCGGCAATGTGTACTCAGAGGGGATCAGGGCGGATGTGGATTGACGAACTTCCAGATGACTACCTCCCAGATGATTTCCTTAACGACCGCCCCCGGGTCCGTTCCGTCATCGGCTAGCCACGCAAACCTTTTCCCCATCTGCTTTATGTCAGTCGCGACATCCTTTATGACTTGCCCCACCGCACCAGTGATGCCGAAACTCAAAATGTGCGGCGCATACGGATTGCTCGGACCCGTGAGCGCCGCATGTGCTGTTGGCCAATCGGGTGACGTTGGCTCGCCATCTGAAATGAAGAAAATTACGGGACGTACGACCTGAAGACCACTGCTCTTCAGGTTGGCGACATCGCGGTCGATTGCCGACTTGGCCACAGTGAACGCAGCCGTGTAACTCGCACCACCCTTAGACACGAGCCCAGGCATCTGGGTGAGGTCGCTCAACTTCATTAACGGCACCAACTCTTCTGCGGTGTCCGAAAAAGAAATCACCCCTACACGCACTTTGTCGTTGACAATTGGATCCGACGCGACTGCCACGTGGAGTTCCGACAGAACTTGGTTCACTGCATCGAGCTTCGCACCCTCCATCGACAT
>SXGQ01204505.1_pt1 | contig 16610 bp, 17 predicted proteins | sample 3178371 | NCBI WGS metagenome assembly SXGQ01 (sample SAMN11356859, study PRJNA531348) | freshwater metagenome | isolation source: freshwater sample F1-20 | place: China: Fuxian Lake, Yuxi | collected 2017-12-25
ACCTGGTGGCAGGCCGAGACCGGCGCCCACATGATCACGCCACTGCCCGGCGTCACCGCCGCCAAGCCCGGCTCCGCCATGACCGCCTTCCCGGGCGTCAGCGCCGAGGTCGTCGACGACGCCGGCGAGCCCGTCGGCAACGGCGAGGGCGGCTACCTCGTGATCACCGCGCCGTGGCCGACGATGCTGCGCACCATCTCGGGCGACGACGACCGCTACGTCGACACGTACTGGTCGCGGTTCAAGGCCCAGGGCTACTACTTCGCCGGAGACGGCGCGAAGAAGGACGACGACGGCGCCATCTGGCTGCTCGGACGCGTCGACGACGTCATGAACGTCTCGGGCCACCGGCTGTCGACGACCGAGATCGAGTCGGCGCTCGTCTCGCACCCGAAGGTGGCCGAGGCGGCCGTCGTGGGCGCGGCCGACGAGACGACCGGTCAGGCCGTGTGCGCGTTCGTCATCCTGCGCGAGTCCGCGGGCGACGGGGGTGAGGACGTGGTGGCCGAGCTGCGCAACCACGTCGGCAAGGAGATCGGCCCGATCGCCAAGCCGCGGCAGGTCATGGTCGTGCCGGAGCTGCCAAATACCCGCTCGGGCACGATCATGCGCCGCCTGCTGCGCGACGTCGCCGAGAACCGCGAGGTCGGCGACGCGACGACGCTGGCCGACTCCTCCGTCATGGACCTCATCACGGCCGGCATGAGCGGCGCGAAGGCCGACGACGACTGAGGCACGCCTCCCGACGCCCCGCGACCCCCGGGTCGCGGGGCGTCGTGCGTGCGCGGGCGTCCTCCAGGTGTCCTCGGACCGACAGGTGACGGCCAGGTTCCGTTCAGCGTCCTCTCACCCGGCCCGGACACGCTGGAGCCATGGACACCACCACCCGCCTCGACCTCGTGTTCTCCGCCTCCGTCATCGCCGGCGCCTCCGTGGCCGGCGTGCTCCTGCGTCTGCTCGGCGCCTGACCGCCCACAGGGTCGCCGGCCCCGGTGGCCGCGCGCACCACCGGCTCCCGCTTGTAGGCTCGGCTCCATGAGCGACCGTCAGCGAGCGAACCGCGAGCCCGTGCGACCGATGCTGCCCGAGCAGGACGAGCCCACGGTCGGCCGGCTGGTCGCCGACGCCAGCCGCGACATCTCCGCCCTCGTCCAGGCCGAGGTCGCCCTCGCCAAGAGCGAGCTCGTGGTGAGCGCGAAGGCCGGCGGCGTGGGCGCAGCCCTGTTCGCCGTGGCCGGCTTCCTCGGCCTGCTCGTCCTGATCTTCGTCTCGATCGCGTTCGCGTTCTTCCTCAGCATGACCGGCCTGCACCCCGCGTGGTGCTTCCTCATCGTCGCCGGCGTCTACGTCCTGCTGGCCGTCGTGCTCGTGCTCGTCGGCGTGCGGCTCATCAAGAAGATCCGTGCGCCGCAGAAGACCATCGACACGGCCAAGAAGATCCCCAGCGCCCTGAAGGGCCAGCACGCCGCTCCCCGGCGCTGACCCGCTGGCCCCCTCACCCCGGGGCCGGAACCGGTCGCGGAGCACGGGAATCCCAGCGATACCCGGAAAGCTCTCCGGGCCTGCGTGAGATTCCCACGCTCGGTGGAGATTCCCAGGTCGACCTGGGAATCTCGCGACGGGGGTCAGGCGGAGCGTCGCCCGACGAGGGCGACGACCACGCCCAGCACGGCGAGCACGGCGCCGCCGAGCGCCGTCCACACGAGCCAGCCGTCGAACGAGGTGACGCCGACGTCGGCGAGCGCACGCACGAGCGCGGTCTGCAGGCCGTCGCCGGTGGAGGCGTCGACCGTCCGCTCACGGGCCAGGCGCGCGAGGCCCGCGTCGAGCCCTGCGGCAGCCGCGGCGCCCACGCCGAGCCACACCAGCGCCACACCACGACGCCGGGCCACGAGCACCGCCACCAGCGCCCCGACCGCCGCGACAAGGCCGGCGGCCAGCGCGCTTCCCGGGGACCGGTCGACCAGACGCAGCGCCCGCGCGTCGGGTCCGCCGGGCAGCTCGACCACGAGCCGGTCGGGGGCGTCGACGAGGCCGTCGGTGCGCTCGGCAGCGAGCCGTGCCAGGGGCGCGAGGTCGAGGGGGACGGGCACCTGCCCCGAGCCCGCGGAGGGGTCGTCGAGCAGCGCGGCGTGGGTGCGGCGCAGCGTCTGCGCCCACGCACCGGACAGCTGCGGGTCGTCGAAGACGCGGGCGGTGGCCCGCTCGAGCAGCCGGCGCCCGGTCTCGGCCAGCTGCGGCGGCAGGCCGGCCTCGCGCTCGAGCCGCGTCGTCAGCAGGTCCGAGGCCGCGTCCTGCACCGCACGGTCGGTGACCACGTCGCGCGACAGGGAGACGAACCCGTCCTCGTCGGCCACCGACGCCGCCACCCACGCGGACGGCAGCGTCACCGCGAGCGCGACGACCGCCACGAGCCCGGACACCGCCGCCAGGAACCCGCGCATCACGCACACCGCCCGGTGTCGACCTGCTGGGTCGCCGAGCGGCCGGCGCGTGCGTCGTCCTGCGCCTGCTCCGCGGTGACCGCGTAGCCGGTGGAGCTGTCGGAGATCGACGCCGCGAAGATGACACCCAGCACCGTGCCGTCGGTCGAGACCAGCGGGCCCCCGGAGTTGCCGGAGCGGACGAGGCTGCGCACGGAGAACGCCTCGCGCAGCACCTGACCCCGGTCGTAGATGTCGGGGCTGCGCAGCGTGAGCTGGGAGCGGATGCGGGCCGCCCGTGCGTCGAAGGGTCCGTTCTCGGGGTAGCCGAGCACGGCCGCCTCCTGGCCCGCCGTCCCCTGGGTGTCGAACCGCAGCGCGGGCACGCCGAGGTCGTCGGTGGCGATGACGGCGAGGTCGAGCTCGGGGTCGAACACGACGACCCGACCGTCGAGGCGACGCTCGCCCTCCACGGTGACCACCGGCTGGTCGACGCCCGCGACGACGTGCGCGTTGGTCATGACCCGGCCGGGCGCGTACACGAAGCCCGACCCCTCGATCCCCCGGCCGCACTCGGCGGAGCCCACGATCTTCACGACGCTGCGTGAGGCCTGCTGCACGCCCGGCTGGGACAGGGTGGCTGCGTCGGGCGGGCCGACGGCGGCGATCTTCTCGTCGGCGAACGGGTCGATGTAGCGCGGGAAGAGGTTGGCGTCGAGCGTGCGGCTGAACGCACGCAGCGTGTCGGTGGCGGTCGACGGCATGACGTCGTTGACCTTCGCGAGCACGGTCGAGTCGCGTGCGGCCTTCGCCAGCCACGGGATCGAGGTGCCGCTGACCGCGTAGCCGAGCGCCCACGACGCGATGAGCACGCCGACGACGCTCAGGGCGGCCCCGCCGACGGCGTCGACCGTGCGCAGCGGACCCGCGGTGAGCCCCCCACGCAGGTCGGTGCCGATGTAGGTGCCGATGGCCTGCCCGATCGCCGCGGCACCGATGACCAGGCCGAGCGCCAGCAGCGACGTCGTCAGGGTGCCGTTCTGCCGGTCGAGCAGGTGCGGCACGACCCAGATGGCGCCGAGCCCGCCGAGGACGAGACCGGCCGTGGCCACCAGGTTGACGACGAAGCCCTGCAGGTAGCCGGAGACGGCGTACGCCACCACGACGACGGCGATGACGAGGTCGAGCGAGCTCACGGGCGCTCCTGGGGTGGGGTGGGCAGCGGGTGGACGACCGACTCGTCCCAGGGCTGGGCCCAGCCGAGCCGCTCGAACAGACGGGAGATGATGCCGGCGGTGAACCCCCACAGCGGCATCTCGGTGCCGATCTCGAAGGCCGGGCCGCGCCATCCGGACGGGTGCTCCACGCTGAACCGCCGCTCGGGGTCGACCAGCAGGTGCAGCGGGTGGTGCAGGACGCGTCCCACCTCGGCCGCCGAGACGGCGGCGAGTCGTCGGGGGCTGCGCCAGTAGCCGAGGACGGGGGTGACCGCGAAGTTGCTTGGCGGGAGCCAGAGCGTCGGCAGGGTGCCGAACACCGTCACCTCGGCCGGGTCGAGCCCGACCTCCTCGTGGGCCTCGCGCAGCGCCGTGTCGGCCGCGTCGGCGTCGCCGGGGTCGCAGGCACCACCGGGGAACGAGATCTGACCGGCGTGGTTGCGCAGCGTCGGCGCCCGCTCGGTGAGCAGCAGCTCGGGGCCGTCGGGCCCCTCGGCGAAGCAGATGAGGACGGCGGCGGGGCGGGCGTCGGCCGGCGGGTGCGGGAAGCGGGGCGCGAGCTGCTCGGCCTGCACGGACGCGGCGAGCGGGCGCAGCCACTCCGGCAGGCCGTCGGCCACGCCACCGGGCGACGACGAGCCGGCGGAGGACTCAGGACTCACGGCTGCACCTCCAGGTGTCGACGGACGGCACCGGTCAGGTCGGCGTAGGAGGTGTACGGCACCCGCTCGGTGGCGACCATCCTGCCCTGCGCGTCGACGAAGATCGTCTGCGGCAGTCCGAGCACCCGGAACGCGCCGCGGGTGCGGAACGTCGGGTCGGACAGCTGCGGGTAGGTGACGCCCGAGCGTCGCGCGAGCGCGACCGCGGCGTCGGGGTCGGCGTCGCGCACGTCGAGGCCGACGACCGTCAGCCGGTCGCCCGTGTCGCGGTCCAGCCGCGCGAGCAGGGGCAGCTCCTCGCGGCACGGCTTGCAGTTGCTCGCCCAGAAGTTGACGACCGCCGGTCCGCGCAGCCGGGAGAGGTCGACGCTGCCGTCGCCGCCCAGGCAGGGCAGCTCGAGCGTCGGCAGCGCACCGTCGCCCTCGGCGCTCGCGTCGGCGAGCGGGAGGTCGCTGCACGGACGCACGCCCGCGTCCTGCATGGCGCTGCGCACCGACGCCGACTGCGGGTCGCCGCCGTCGAGGGAGCCGCCGCCGAACGTCGGCTTGCCCCCGCTCGTGTCGACGTCGGTGCAGCCGGCCAGGAGCAGCGCGAGCAGGGCGAACCCGACGGCGAGGCGCCTCACGCGCGACCCTGCGTGGTGACGAGCCGCGCAGCCTCCACGGGATCGGTGGGACCCGTGCCGTAGGCCGGGCACCAGTGCGCCACCGGGCACGCACCGCAGGCGGGCTTCCGCGCGTGGCAGCGGCGTCGGCCGTGCCAGATCAGGCGGTGGCTGAGCATCGTCCAGTCGCGGCGCGGGAACAGCGCACCCACCGCGTGCTCGATCTTGACCGGGTCCTTCGCGACGTCGTCGTCGACCCACTCGAACCGACGCACGAGCCGGGCGAAGTGGGTGTCGACGGTGAGGCCGGGAACGTCGAAGGCGTTGCCCAGCACCACGTTCGCCGTCTTGCGACCGACGCCCGGCAGCGTGACGAGGTCGCGCAGCCGGGCCGGCACCTCGCCGTCGTACCGCTCGACGAGCGCGGCGGACAGCCCGAGCACGCTGTCGGTCTTCGCCCGGTAGAAGCCGGTGGAGCGGATGATCTCCTCGACCGCCGTACGATCGGCCGCCGCCAGCGCCGCGGCGTCGGGGTAGGCGGCGAACAGGACGGGGGTGACGGCGTTGACCCGTCGGTCGGTGGTCTGGGCGGAGAGTACGGTGGCCACGAGCAGCTCGAAGGGAGTGCGGAAGTCGAGCTCGCAGCCGGCCTCCGGATAGGTCTCGGCGAGCACCCGGTGGATCTTGCGCGCCCGGCGCACGAGACTCGTCGGCGGCTTCACGGGAGCCTCGGGGGCGGCAGGTGGCACGCCGTCAGAGTACGTGGCGGCACCGACACCGGCCCGGCGTGTGGCGTTCGAGCTCCTGGTAGGACAGACTGTGACCGAATCAACAGCCGAAAAGGATGCCCGTGAACGACGACGTGCTGCGCCAAGCGCCGCTCTTCTCCGGTCTCGACGACGACGCCGCAGGAGCCCTCGAGGCCTCGATGTCCCCGCTGAGCCTGAAGCGTGGCGAGGTCCTCTTCAACGAGGGTGACGACGGCAACCAGCTGTACGTCGTCACCGAGGGCAAGATCAAGCTCGGACGCACGTCGCCCGACGGTCGCGAGAACCTGCTCGCCATCCTCGGTCCCGGCCAGATGTTCGGCGAGCTGTCGTTCTTCGACCCCGGGCCCCGCTCGGCCACGGCGACGTCGGTCACCGACGTCACCGTCCAGAGCCTGAGCCACGAGGCGCTCACGCCGGTGCTGTCCAGCCACGCCGAGGTCGCCCTGGCGCTGCTGAACCAGCTCGCCGGTCGCCTGCGTCGCACCAACGAGGTCGTCGGCGACCTGGTGTTCTCCGACGTGCCCGGTCGCGTCGCGAAGGCCCTCCTGGACCTCGCGAGCCGTTTCGGTCGCAAGGCCGAGGACGGCGTGCACGTGAACCACGACCTCACCCAGGAGGAGCTGGCCCAGCTCGTCGGCGCCTCCCGCGAGACCGTCAACAAGGCACTCGCCGACTTCGCGTCCCGCGGCTGGCTGCGCCTCGAGCCCCGCTCGGTCGTCATCCTCGACCTCGAACGTCTCCAGCGCCGCGCGCGCTGAGCCCGTCGCGACGAGCCCCCGACCGCGTGGTCGGGGGCTCGTCGCGTTGGTGCCACGGTCCCGTCGCGCGGGGGCGGCTTCTGTCCGGGTGGGGCTGCGTCGGTGCGGCGTCGACTGGAGGTGGGGCTGCGCTGGCGCGGCTTGTCGTCGACCTGCGCTCCGAAAGGGCCTCGACCGGGCGGCTGGGACCGGCGGCAGCTCGGGTTCCCGGGCTGTGGCTCGCGCTGGGGACGCAAGATTCTGCGTTGGCGCGGGCTATCGGTGGATCTGCAACCTTCTGAGGGCTCTACAGGTGGCGGATCCACCGCCAAGGGGGTCAGACGTGGCAACGATGCTTCCTTCTCGTGGACCGTGCCACGAGAAGGGAGAAGCGCTGCCCACCCCACCCCAAAGTGCACCCAAGACTCTGCCTTGGCGCGCGCGAGGTCGAACGCTTCTGCGTTGGTGACGGGATCCCGTAGCCAACGCAGCATCCTTGGCCACCCGCCCACGAACGCAGATCCTTGCGTCCACCCCGAGCGCAACCCGCAGCCCGAGACCCCAGACCAGCGCGCCCGCCAACCGCCCGGTCAAGGCCCTTTCGGAGACCACCCCCAGCACCAGCCGAGGCAGCGCACCAGCAAGCCCAGACCCCCGACAGCAGCGCAGCAGCAGCCCTCCGCCGAGCCCCAGCCCCTACAACACCCCCCGCGGCCTGAACTGGACGCTGATGCGCGGACCGACAGGCTTGGCGGTCTTGAGGACGGCGTGCTCCCAGGTGCGTTGGCAGGAGCCGCCCATGACGAGGAGGTCGCCGTGGCCGACGACGAAGCCGATGGTGTCGCCGGCGCCGTGGTCGACGGGCCGCAGGCTGAGGCGGCGGGGTGCGCCGAGCGACAGGATGGCGACCATGGTGTCCTCGGCCCGACCTCGACCGATGCGGTCGCCGTGCCAGGCGACGCTGTCGCGGCCGTCGCGGTAATAGCACAGGCCAGCGGTGACGAACTCCTCGCCGAGCTCGTCGGCGTAGTGCACGTTCAGGGCGTCGCGTGCGGCGACGAGCGCCGGGTGCGGAAGGGTGTCAGCGGCGCCGAAGTGCGCGAGCAGACGCGGGACGTCGACCGTCTCGTCGTACATCTGGCGACGTTCGGCCCGCCAGCGCACCTCCGTCTGCAAGGAGAGGAACAGCGGGTCGGCGCCCTGCACCCAGCCGGGACGGACGTCGACCCAGGCGCCGTGCGTCAGCTCGCGACGCTGCACCGCCGGGCCCAACGAGCCGACGACCGCCTCGTCGCCGACGTCGAGCAGCGAACCCTGGAACCACACCCCAGCAGGATAGGCCGGTTCGAACAGATGTTCTAGGTGCGACGCGCGCGACGCGGTCCGATCCGCTGCGCAGGGCCCACTAGGCTGCTCCCATGAGCGCCTGGGACGCCCTGCTGGACCGGGTCGACGAGATCGTCGACACCCGCGCCACCGTCGACGCCGGGGTGCAGTCCGAGCTCACCGAGCTGCTCCTCGGGGCCATGCGCGACGGCACCGCCGACCGTGAGCTCGACCCCGGCGAGGCCGGCCTCTGGCTCGCCGCGCTGCTGCGGACGCACGCCGACGTGCAGGACGCCGGTGAGCGCCGCGCCGACGACGCCCTGAGCACCCTGCGGGTCATCATCACCCGCTGGCTGCACCCCGGACGTCTCGACCAGGCTCCCCCGACCTTCGGCGCCTGAGTCCGAGCAGTCCACCAGGGGCCGGCGCCCGCCCCGACAGCCCGCCCGACGTGACGACGTCCCGGACCCTCCGGTCCGGGACGTCGTCACGCGGTCACCGCTGCGTGTCGTCCGCGGCCGGCTCGGCGCTGCTGTCGGTCGGCTCGACGACGAGCGCGAAGTCGCCGTCGTGCTCCTCCACGCCGACGACCACCGCACCCTCGACCGCCTCCTGGCCGAGGCGGTGGCGCACGACCACCGGGTCGCTCTGCAGGTCCTTCCACAGCGAGACGCAGAGCGCGACCATGACGAACACGAACGGCACCGACGCGACGATGGTGATGTTCTGCAGGCCCGTCAACGCGTCCGACCCGCCGATCACGAGCATGATCGCGGCCACCGCGCCCGTCAGCGCACCCCAGAAGATGACCGAGACCCGGCTCGGCTCGGTGGCGCCGCGCTCGCTGAGCGTGCCCATGACGATCGAGGCGGCGTCGGCGCCGGAGACGAAGAAGATGCCCACGAGGACCATGACGAGCACCGACGTGATGCCGGCTGCGGGGTACTTCTCCAGCAGCTGGAAGAGCGCGAAGTCCGAGGCGACGGAGCCGTCGGACCCGATGAGTCCGCCGCTGGCGCGCTGCTCGAAGATGGCGGACCCGCCGAAGACCGCGAACCAGACGAGGCTCACGAGCGTGGGCACGAGCAGCACGCCGGTCACGAACTCGCGGATCGTGCGACCGCGGCTGATGCGCGCGATGAACATGCCGACGAACGGCGTCCACGAGACCCACCAGGCCCAGTAGAAGATGGTCCAGCTCGACAGCCACGCCTCCATCGCCTGGTCGCCGCTGGCGGCCGTGCGCGACGCCATCTCCGTCATCTGGGAGGCGTAGTCGCCCAGCGTGGTCGGCAGCATGTTGAGGATGAACAGCGTCGGTCCGACGACGAACACGAACACCGCGAGGGCGAGCGCCAGCACCATGTTGGTGTTCGACAGCCACTGGATGCCGCGCTCGATGCCGGAGACGGCCGACAGGATGAACAGCACCGTCAGCACGGTGATGATGGCGACGAGGGCGATCTTGCCGGGCTGGTCGATCCAGCCGTTGAACTGCAGGCCGGCGCCGATCTGCAGGGCGCCGAGGCCGAGGCTCGCGGCGGAGCCGAACAGCGTCGCGAAGATGGCCAGGATGTCGATGACGCGTCCGGCCGGGCCCTCGGCGCGGCGCCCGATGAGCGGGCGGAAGGCCGAGGAGATGAGCTGCGAGCGGCCCTTGCGGAAGGTGCCGTAGGCGATGGCGATGCCCACCACGGCGTAGATGGCCCACGGGTGCAGGCCCCAGTGGAACATCGTCGAGGCCATGGCGCTCTGCAGCGCCTCCTCGCTCTGCGGCTCTCCGGTGCCCGGAGGCGGCGAGGCGTAGTGCGACAGCGGCTCGGCGACGCCCCAGAACATCAGGCCGATGCCCATGCCGGCGCTGAACATCATGGCGATCCAGGAGACCGTGCGGAACTCCGGCTTCTCGTCGTCCTCGCCGAGCGGGACCCGACCGTACTTGGAGGCGGCGAGCCACAGCACGAAGAGGACGAAGAACGACGCCACCAGCACGAAGAACCAGCCGGTGTTGACGATCACCCAGGAGCGGGAGGCGTCGGAGGCCGCCTTGAGGCCGTCGGTGCTCACCAGGCCCCAGACGACGAAGGCGATGGCGACCACGCCCGTCACCCCGAAGACCACGGGGTCGATCCTGCGTCGCCACCCTGCCTCGGGTGCATGCTCGTGCTCGGTGCGGGTACTCATGAGGCACCACCTCTTCCATCGGTGAAGTCGTCGTCAGCTCGGTCGTCGTGCGTTCGTCCGGTCGCCCCGCGGGGTAGGTGCGTGGGAAAACCTTTCGACCATAGCGAGGACGCCGCCCGATGGCGAACCTGCACGGTGTCTCGTGGCGGGCGTCACGCCCCGACGGGCGGCTGACTGCAGGCGTCAGACGTGGCTGCCGCGCAGCTGAGCGAGGTAGACCAGCGCCGCGACCGTCCCGGCGAGGTTGAGCAGCGAGAGCGGCGCCCAGAACACGGCGTGCGCGACGACGGCGAGGCCCAGGATCACGAGCCAGGTGTTCTTGGGCAGCGAGTCGGCGACGCTGAAGCGTCTGGCGTCGCGCAGCACGCAGTCGACGAGCGCGAACGCCTTCACGGCGAACAGCACGAGCGACAGCAGGAGCATCAGGCTGGACTGGACCTCGAACACGTCTGGACCCTATCGGAGACGCAGAACGGCGGGCTCCCGTCGCCGGGAGCCCGCCGTCGCGGGTGGTGCTGGTGTCGGATCAGGACTGCGTGCTGCTGCTGTCGCTGGAGCCCGTGCTGCTGGACGTCGTCTTCTTCGCGGGCGCCTTCTTCGCGGGCGCCTTCTTGGCCGTCGACGTGGTCTTCTTGGCGGCCGTCGACGTCTTCTTGGCCGGCGTCGACGTGGTCTTCTTGGCCGTCGAGCTGGTCTTCTTGGCCGCGGTCGAGGTCTTCTTCGCCGGCGTCGACTTCTTGGCCGCCGAGGTCTTCGCGGCGGTCGTCTTCTTGGCCGTCGACGTCTTCTTGGCGGCGGTCTTCTTGGCGGTGCTCGCGGTCGAGGTCGTCTTCGCGGGCGCCTTCTTGGCGGTCTCCGTGGCCTTCGTGGCGGCGGAGCGGGCCGCGGCCGACGTCTTCGCCGGGGCCTTCTTGGCCTGCTCCTTGGTGGTCGGGGCCTTCTTCGTCACCTTCGCGACGGTCGCCTGCGCGTCGGCGACGATGTCCTCGGCGCGCTTCTGCACGTCCTCGGCGACGTCCTCGGCGGCCTTGCGGGCCTCCTTGATGTTCTTCTTGGCGTCCTTGCGCAGGGCGTCGAGCAGCTTCTCGCCACGCTTCTGCACGTCGTCGAGCTTGAGGGCGCGCGCCTGGGCGACGAACTCCTCGCCCTTCTGCAGCAGCTCGGCGTAGCTGGCCTGCGCCTGCGCCTGGGCGGTGCCGACGAGGCCGGTGGCCTGCGAGCGGAGGTCGGCGAGCTCGACCTTGCGCAGCGTCTCGGTGAGGTTCTTGACCTCCTCGACGAGGGTCTTGACCTGGGCGTTGATCTGGTCGGTGATGCTCATGGGGATGTCTCCTCGGATGGAGTGTCGGAGTTGGCTTCGGTGACCGTCTCGGCCAGCGTCTCGTCGGTCGCCACGTCGGCGCCGACGAACGAGCGGTAGATGTCCAGCAGTGCCGTCTTCTGCCGCTCGGTCAGGCGCGGGTCGAGGGCGATGGCGTCCTCGACCATGCGCGCGCCGGACTCGTCGACGTCGATGAGCCCCGCTCGTACGTAGAGCGACTCGGCCGAGATGCGCAGTGCCTTCGCGATCTGCTGGAGGACCTCCGCCGAGGGTCGGCGCACGCCCCGCTCGATCTGGCTGAGGTACGGGTTCGAGACCTCGGACTTCTCCGCCAGCTGTCGCAGGGACATCTGTGCCTGGCGTCGCTGCTCGCGCAGGTAGTCGCCGAGGGTCTCGACGGCTCCTCCCACGTGCAGCTTGGCCATGCCACCAGTGTGCTTGCAAATGCAAGCATCTGCAAGCAGAGTTGCATGCGAGCCGTCTCACACGCCGTCGCGCACGGCGTGGTCAGAGGACCGGGCGCACCTCGCCGACGGGTTGGCCGCCGCCGAGGACGACCGGACGCTCGCGCAGCAGGTCGGCGTCGACCCCCGCCAGCTCGAGCGCGCGGTGCAGCACCACGAACAGCGGACGCTCGCCGCCGTCCTCGATCTTGACGGCGAGGGCCGAGCCGTCGGCGAGCCCTGCGACGACGACGCTCTCGGCGCCGGACTTCACGAGCGAGCCCGGGACGGCGCGCGCGAGGGCGAGGTCGGGGCGTCGCGTGCCGCTGACCTGCTCGGGGTGCTCGACCATCGCGTCGACCACCCTGCGCTCGGCGCTGCCAGGACCGGCGAGCACGAGCCGCCCGATCCCGCGGGCCAGCCGCTCGAGCGACGTCGCCAGCAGGGGCGCACCGCAGCCGTCGACGCCGACCACGTCGGGCGGCCCGACGAGCTCGGTGAACGTGGCCGTGATGGCCCGCTGCACCGGGTGGTCGGGGTCGAGGTAGTCGTGGGTGGACCAGCCGCGCTGGACGCAGGTCAGCAGCATCGCCGCGTGCTTGCCCGAGCAGTCCATCCGGATCGGCAGCCGGCCCTCGCCGGCGCGCAGCACGGCGGCGTGCTCGTGCGGGTCGACCGGGTACGACGGCGGCGTCTGCAGCGCCGACTCGTCGAGGTCGCCGCGCGCGAGGATCTCGCGGACGCCATCGAGGTGGAACGGCTCGGCGGAGTGGCTCGCGGCGGCCAGGGCCAGCAGCCGCGGCTCGAGGTCGAGACCCTCCCGCACGAGCCCGGCGGCCTGGAACGGCTTGTTCGTCGACCGGGGAAACACGACGGCGCCCGGGTCGCCGATCGACCACACGGTCTGCCCGTCCGGGTCGACGCGCACGGCCGTCCCCCGATGACGGCTCTCCACGAGCCCTGACCGCACGACCTCGGCGACGACGTCCATCGCCCCAGCCTAGGTCCACCCGGCGGCGCCGAAGCGCCCCGGGACGGCGTCGCGCGCCGCTAGACTCGCCGCGTCATCACGGTGACGTGCCGCCCCTGCCGACCGACGATCGCGAGCCCCCACGATGAGCCCCCGACGATGAGCCCCCGACGATGAGTACAGCACCCTCGGACCTCGACGACCTGCACGTCATCATCCCGGCCGGTGGCGCAGGCACGCGGCTGTGGCCGCTGTCGCGGGCTGGTCGCCCGAAGTTCCTGCTCGACCTGACCGGCTCGGGCCGCACGCTGCTGCAGCAGACGTGGGACCGTGTGACGAAGCTGGTGCCGCCCGAGCGGGTGCACGTCGTGACCGGGCCACGGCACGCCGACGCCGTGCGGGCCCAGCTGCCTGGGCTGACGAGCGTGTTCGTCGAGCCGTCGCCGCGCGACTCGATGCCGGCCATCGGGCTCGCCACCGCCGTCGTGCTCGCCCGGCACCCCGACGCCGTCGTCGCGTCGTTCGCGGCCGACCACGTCATCACCGGCGAGGACCGCTTCGCCGACGCCGTCGCGCAGGCCGTCCGCACCGCCCGCACCGGAGCGGTGACGACGATCGGCATCGCTCCGCGCTCACCGTCGACCGCGTTCGGCTACGTCGAGTCGGGCGCGCCGCTCGCGGTCGACGGCGCACCGAGCGCGCGGACCGTGGTGCGTTTCGTCGAGAAGCCCGACGAGGAGACCGCGCGGGCCTACCTGCGCGCCGGCACCTTCAGCTGGAACGCGGGGATGTTCGTCACCCGCGCCGACGTGCTCCTCGACCACCTCGCGCGCCTGCAGCCGACCCTGCACGCCGGTCTGCAGCGCATCGCCGCCGCGTGGGACGGCCCGGCCGCACAGACCGAGCTCGAGACGGTCTGGCCGACGCTGACCCGCATCGCGATCGACCACGCCGTCGCCGAGCCGGTGTCGCTCACCGGCGGCATCGCGACCGTGCCCGGCCGCTTCGGGTGGGACGACATCGGCGACTTCGCCGCCCTGCACGAGCTCGGCGTCAGCGGCGACACCGGCGTCGTCTGGGTGGACGCCGACGGCCTCGTGCGCACCACCGGAGGCGTCACCGTCGCCGTCGTCGGCATCCCCGGCGCCGTCGTGGTGCAGACCGACGACGCCCTCCTCGTGACCACCGTCGAGCACGCGCAGCGCGTCAAGGAGGTCCCCGCAGCCCTCGCCGCCTCGGGTCGGACCGACCTGGTCTGACGGTCGGCGGGGCGTCGTCGTCCGGTCCTGTCGGTCCGCTGCCGCGGGGGCTCGGCTTGCTGCTGCGCTGCCGCAGGGGCCTCGGCTTGCTGGTGCGCTGCCTCGGCTGGCGCTGGGGTGGTCTCCGAAAGGGCCTGGACCGGGCGGCTGGCGACCGCGCTGGTCCGGGGTCTCGGGCTACGGGTTGGTGCTGGGGTGGACGCAAGAATCTGCGTTCGTGCACTCAGGGTCCAAGGGTTCTGCGTTCACGACGGGATCCCGTCGTGAACGCAGAAGAGTGCGGGATTGAGCGCGCGAACGAAGAATCTTGGGTGCACTTTGGGGTGGGGGGACGCAAGATTCTGCATTTACGTGGACCGTTCCACGCGAAGGAAGAATCCTTCCCGCGCGACGCCCGCCATCGGTGGATTCTCAACCGCAAAAGCGCTCCTGCGGTTGCAGATCCACCGATGTAACGCACCAACGCAGAACCTTGGCCCGAGAGCGCAGAAACGAAGAGTCGTGCGTCACCCACAGGCCCAGACCAGACCCCGAGACCCCAGGCCACCCCCAGGCCCGCTGCCGGTCGAGGCTTTTCGGAGACCACACCCACACGCGGCCGCACCAGCGCAGCCCCACCCGAGCGACAAGCCCCGCCAGCGCACCCCCACCTCGAGTCGAAGCCACGCCGCACCCGACGGGCAAGACCCCCAGCCAGTCAGACGAGGTCGGTGAGCTCGGTGGGCGGCAGGTCGGGGGCGGGGGTGTAGGCCTGCGCGACCTCGCCGGTGCCGACGGCGTGCAGGACGCCGTCGGACTCGTCGGCGAACACCGCCTCGCCGCGGGCGAGGTGCTCGCGCTCGCCGGCCTCGTTCACCACCTCGACCTCGCCGCCCAGGCAGACGACGATGCGACGGCCGTCGTCGGGGAGGCGGGCGCCGTCGGGCTCGGCCGAGGAGCACTGCGTCACCGAGAGCGCGAACTCGTGCAGGCCGGGGCTGTAGACGTCGGTGGAGAACCCGAACTGGTCGGCGTCGACGCGGGCCAGTCGCGACATGCCGCGGTCGAGGCAGCGGACGAGGCCCTGGGGGTCGAGGTGCTTGCCGGTGAGCCCGCCGCGCAGCACGTTGTCGGAGGAGACCATCACCTCGACGCACAGGCCGCTGAGGTGCGCGTGGATGATGCCCGCGCCGAGGTAGGCGGCCTCGCCGGGCTGCAGCGTCAACCGGTTGAGCAGCAGCGACATGACGACCCCGACGTCGCCCGGGTGGTGCTCGTCGACGAGCACGGCCGTCGCGTACGCGCGCTTGATGTCGATGCCGCGCTCGACGCCCGCGCGGCAGGCGGCCACGACCGCCGCCACCTCCTCGGGGGACGGACGGTCCGTGAGCAGGTCCTCGACGATGCGCACGATGCCGAGGAAGCCAGGCTGGCGACGCAGGCTCTCGACGAGCTGGTGCACGCGGGGCACGTCGATCGCGGCGAGCACCCGGAGGATCTCGGCCGTCGGGCGGAAGCCGACGAGCGTGTCGAACGCGGTCAGCGCGTAGACCATCTCCGGCTTCGGGTGCGGGTCCTTGTACACGCGGTGCGGCGCGTCCAGCGGCACGCCCGCCGCCTCCTCGGCCTCGAACCCCTCCTGCGCGAGGACGGCGTTCGGGTGCACCTGGATCGACAGCGGGCGGTCGGCGGCCAGGATCTTGAGCATGAACGGCAGCTCGCCGGCGACCTCCCGCAACGAGACCGGACCGTCGGCACCCTGCACCGTCGAGGGGTTCAACGGGTGCGTGCCCATCCAGATCTCCGCCACGGGAGCGCCGTCGGGCGTGCGGCCGAGGAAGCGCGGGATGGCGTCAGGAGAGCCCCAGTCGTAGTCGCGGTCGGGGTTGTCCAGTCGTCGCATCTCGTCCTCTCCTCGGCCGACGGCCGTCAGTGACCCTTGGGGTGGCGCGGCTTGCGGGGCGACTCGCCGTCCTTCGACCAGCTGCCGCGCTGACCGCCCTTGCCCTTGCCGCCCGATCCGCCCGAGCCCTTGCGGTGCGCGGTCGGCCGGTCGTCGCGCGAGGACCGCCCGACCCGGGCGCCGCGGTCGGCCTGCAGCTCGATACGACGTCCGGAGATCCGCGTGTCGGCGAGCGCCTCGAACACCGCCGGGGGCAGGTCCTGCGGGAGCTCGACGACGGCGTGGTCGATGCCGAGCGTGATCTTGCCGAAGTCGGCACGACGCAGACCGCCCTCGTTGGCGAGCGCGCCGACGATCATCGACGGCGTCACCTTGTGCCGCTTGCCGACGGCGATCCGGTACGGCGCCCAGCCGTCCCTCGACGGACGCGGCGGCCGGTCACCGGCGTCGCGCACCGGCCGGTCCTGCCGCTCCGGACGCTCGCGACGCTCCTTCTTCGGCGGGTCCGGACGCAGGAAGAACTCCTTGTCGTCGGTGCTCATCACCGCGAGCGCCGCGGCCACGTCGAGCATCTCGACGTCGTGCTCGCGCACGTAGTCCTCCACGAGGCCCCGGAACGCGTGGAACTGGGCGGAGCCCATGCTGTCGGTGATCGCCTGCGCGAACTTCGCGGTGCGCCGCGCGTTGACCTCGTCGACGCTGGGCACGCCGGTCTCCTCGACCGGCCGTCCCGACACCTTCTCGATCGCCGACAGGAGCCGACGCTCGCGCGGGGTGACGAACAGGATGGCCTCGCCGCTGCGACCGGCGC
>SXGQ01763465.1_pt1 | contig 16609 bp, 14 predicted proteins | sample 3178371 | NCBI WGS metagenome assembly SXGQ01 (sample SAMN11356859, study PRJNA531348) | freshwater metagenome | isolation source: freshwater sample F1-20 | place: China: Fuxian Lake, Yuxi | collected 2017-12-25
CTGTAATCGATGCGATTTGAACCATATGCGGTTATCGGGTTGTTTGCTTGATCGAAAGTGTTTTTTAAATAGTATATCTGCATCTCTATCGCGTTATATGAAATATCTCCGGTTTCGACTATTGTGGTTGCGGTATGATCGGTTGAACCGTCGCCGATGGTTTGTTTTTTATACCATATTTCATTGATTTGGGCAAAGGATGCGTCTGTCTTTACTGCATTGTAGACTGTCTGGATCTTTGATATCTGTGAACTAGTGGTTAATATATATTTGTCTAGCTTGAAATAAGTTAATGCATATGTTTGTAGCTCGGCCGTAGATAAACTTATATCTAGTTCGGACGCGTAGTTGGCGGAAATGGTTGGCGTTATTGTCCATGTATATGCACCGGACGAGTTCACATTGTAATTTACTATGCGATTCTCGTAGGATAAATCGGTCGTGTATGCATATAGCCAACATGGCACTTTTCTTGACGTGTTTGAATAGCTCATATCGAATGCCAGGCTTATATCATACCATATGTTGTATACCTGGGATAAGTCTGCCGATGGATATGTGCTTGCATTATATGCAGTGGTTAGCGCGGAGATGGATACCGAAGATACGTCGATATTAAATGGGGATAGGCCCGTATATAACACTGCATAGCCAGTCAGATCTGCGGTGGATAATCCATTGTTTGTTTTTGTTGCTGTATTTGCGGTTCCTAGAACTGTCCAACTATTTGTGCTATTATTGTATTGAACGCTTCGCGATGAATACTGTAATACTGATTGATTGTCTGTATATGCATAATATACCCAGCATGTCGTGGTTTCACTTCCGGTTGCCTCTGATGTTTTATACCATATGTTATAAATTTCTTTGGGGATTCCTAGGAAGATATCTAACGTGTTTGTTAATAATCCCAAACTCGATATACTGCTCGCAGTCGATACACTAAAATTGGGTGGAACATATGGAGTTGAATAATTAACTATATTTATTTTTTTGTAGTTTGGGTCGGTATCCGTCGGCAAGGGGCCATTTGTCGCTCTATTTATTACGCTATTATATGTAGGAGTTGCGGTGTCTGTCGCAGTTGCCCATGCTTGCTGTCTAACACTATTTGTATGCCAGGAATTTTTTGTATCCAAATTATTCAGATCTTTTGAAAAACTTATATCAGTTGGCCAATTGCCACTACTATCCAAATATTGGCCTGTTGACCAATTTAAATTTTGGATGACACTTGGTAGAACTTTAAACCCAAACCTCGTATTTACTACGAAGGCCGTTGTTGATTTAACATATGTCAATACATAACTTGAAGTAAGTGTCCAATTAGTGCCAAACGGCGGTATACCGGTTATCGGATTTACTGAAACATCACTTGTTCCGTTAATAACACCATAATATATACTTGCCGGCACACCATTACCTGCAGAAGTTAACAGCCTGTCTTGAAATGATCCTGACATGTCGCTCATTGAGAGCGAGGTGGATATAAAATCCGCGAAATTTTGTGCAGGAACATTTACACGATATCCATAATATCGGTTTGTGTCTGTTCCAAAGGTTATTGTTGTTCCGGTGTCATTATAATTTGGTGTAATTATAGTAGAAGCGGATGCTAACCACCCGAGGGTTGATGTTTGAGTGCTCGCCCAACTATATGAGCCTGTATTTGTAGGCCAATCTTTTGACCAATTTGTATTACCACTTAAATCCGGTGTGTATGATGTGGTTGAACCGAACCAAAACTGTGTTTTGATTAGTGCAGTGTCGCTAGTCCGCTTTACCACCAAATATACATTTATATAATAATTACCGTTATCTATTGTAAATACGGGTGTTCTCGAACTTGTATTTAGACATTGATACCATACGCTTCTTATTTGTTGTATATCCGCATATCGTTGTTTTACCGATTGGATATTAGTAGTAGCTGATGTGCTTAATAATGAATTGTTTGATGCTATGAACCAATAGAAATTACTACTCATTGTATAAATAACCTTGAGAACATATTTTGTGTTGTTATACGATTATGCCGATCCATAACATACTTGGTGTGCATGTTCATTTGTTTGATGGCTCACAACTGGTTGACAATGCCAATCCGAACCTTCCCATTAAACCATTGAATTTTATAAACCGCCTTAATTGCCTATCGGAGACAACACGAACTACGTGAACTTTACACCGATGAAGATTTCTACTCGCATCCCTAGGGGGTGCTTGGTTTCTACCAGTGAAGATTTACACCATTGCACATTTGAAATGCGCAATCAGCATCACCTCGCTCACTCATAACTGCCCCCGAAGGGGGGGCGTTTTGAATGTGCAAAGGTGTAAAACCGCACGCTTTTAGCGTGCCAGGTTTCAAATCATTACTGGTATCTTCAAGGGTGTCAAATAACGATTCGGTTCGATGCAGAATGGCAACAAATATATATGGGTATAATAAATGCTTCTTGTTTTTGTCTACATTCTTGGTGTCTTGTTAATAACTACTCCGGCTTGGTCTATCCAACAACTATCCTTTAGCGGTGGAGGTGCATTTGGAGCCGTGGAGATTGGTATATTGAAGAAAATTCGGGATAGTTATTTACCACGACCCGACCGCCTTACCGGCATATCCGCCGGAGGACTAAATGCCGGATTTTTATCCCATTATGCCGACCTCGACGCCGGCATCGCTGCCGCGGAGACACTGTATTCCACGATTCGCAATAAAGATGTCTATGAACTTGTTCCCGCTACTGGCAACTCTCTTTTCAATACGCGCCCTTTACATAATACGCTCACTCGTGTTCTGTCTAACCTTACCGCCGAACCCGCGACGAATACTTTGATCGGTGCGGTCAACTTATACACTGGCAATCTTGACATCTATTCGTATTCTGATACTCTTTCCACTGAAGACCGGGTCTTGTTATTGATGTCTACCTCGGCGATTCCGATCGCATTTCCACCCGTTAAATATAAACAGTATTTGTATGCGGATGGCGGGACCCTGAGCAATGAATTACTCGATGTTGTGCATTCGGGGGATTTCTTGAATATTACCTACATCACTCCTTATGGCCTCATGGCCGAAAACGATGATCCGATTCTTACCCTTCGAGATATGGTGATACGGACTTTTCAAATTGTGAAAAAAAACTACAATAATCCTTTTGTTCGTTTAGACCATCAATGCAAAACACCGTATGGCGAGATCCATTATTATTATGTAGACGCCTCGGCGCTTGAGGGCTATAGCATGTTGAATTTTGATAAAGGGTCTGAGCTCGTTGATATTGGATATAAACATATGAAACGGCTCACATATCCTTTGTGTTAGGATTGGATGATTTGGATGATTTGGATGATTTGGAAAATTGATGGTCCTTTCATTGGTTATCTTGTTTCATATATGATGATGAAGATGCAGATGTTTTGGTCGCGATGCTTTGCTTGTTTCGGTCGGAGCGCATATCTTGTCAAAGATGTCGTTGAGTGGGAGGATTGTGTGCCGTTTGTTCCGCCCATTACGGGTGGCCAGGTTATCAAAGTATATGATGGGGATACTATCACCGTTGCGTCTCGATTACCGTATCCCGATTCGCCCCTGTATCGGTTTCCCGTCAGATTACTTGGGATTGATTCACCGGAAATGCATGGCAAAACGGATGGCGAAAAAACGGCTGCGCATAGGTCTCAGCGTGCGCTCGAAGCACTCGTCTTACATAATCGTGTTATTTTGCGCGATATATCACTCGAAAAATATGGTCGGATGTTGGCGAATGTCTATGTTGTTGCCGAAAATAAAGAGTTATTGGTGAATACGTGGATGCTGGACAATGGGTATGCCGTGCCGTATGACGGCAAAACGAAAATGCCGTATGGTTCTACATGATTTGTTTGGTGAGAGAGGAGCAGCAAAAAACCGGGTTTATCGCTGGCTATGCGGTTGTATACCATGCGGGTCTTTCTCTTTTTTTCTTCCAGCTTGCGATTTTTTGTTTTTCTTCTGACATGTAGTAATTTCGATACGAAACAACCGGATCTGTTGTTTTGTATTTGTCTGGCATGGCCAATGCGAAGGGGGTGAGTCGACTTTCTGTGAATTTTTCTTTTTGGGGGATGTGTTGCCTCAGACAGATGGCCACGAGGTAAGAGCTGTGGAATTTTGTTTCTGGGTGTCCGTATCTGTATCTCCATTCCTTATGGAGTTCTTCGACCAAGTCCAAAACCCATATGAAGTTCTCTTGCGATGTCCTACACCATATGGTTACGGGGTGATTTAGGTGGGCCTTTTTGTATAACTTGTCGTTGATTTCGTCGTCGGGGTCCAATACTCTCTTTGCTGTGCATAACATTTGGACGGCTTCTAAGAGTATCTTACTTACATGCTTGTCCATCATGTATTCTGCGATCTCCTTTTGGATGAGTGATAGAATAAAGATATTCATTCTTTTTGCTTTGTGTTGTCGTCGTTCTCTTTTGAAAAAAGTATTCAATTTTATGCTCGTGATCTAGTTCGATTGACTTATTGGGGAGGATCCTTTTGTGAGACCATTGGATGATCCTTTTGTGGCGTGGGTCTTGTTGAGGATCCTTTTGTGAGACCATTGGATGATCCTTTTGTGAGACCATTGGATGATCCTTTTGCGAGTCTTACGATAGGGGATGACTCTTGATGCACTGTCCCACTACCCGCCCCACATATCCCACTGTGCAACCCGCCCCGCACGCCGGTCGACATACCCCCGGCGGGAACCCTCCCACAAAACCCCGGGTAAATAGTTATCGAGAAATGAGTGGGATATTGAGAAATGAGTAGGATATCGAGAAATGAGTAAATTCAATAAAATTGATTCCTTTTTCGTATACTTATCACCCAACATCAAATAACAATCGAAGGTTCTTTAAAAGACTTCAATCACCCCTAAACGCGAAGATGGCGTCATTTATGTTTCCGAAGGATATTCAATATTATATCCAAGATATGGTCGATCAAGAGACCAAATACACGTCTCTCATGACGAATCTGAAGCGCGACATCAAGAAGTATTATGCCCACTTTGAACACATCCCCGACAACATGATCGTTCGTCTCTTTGTCCATGGCATCTACAATAAGTTTCTTTGCAGCCCCTCTCCCACCACCATGCGCGCTCACCTCATCGGCAACCCCGGACGCAGCTCTCGCTCCGCCGTTTCCGTCCTCGCCGACCCCGGCCTTAACACCCACCTGACTGTCCTTCTCGACACCGTCTACTACGGCTACTCTCTGTCTCCCTCGGCCTCGGAACAACCCAACTATCGCTTCGGCAACCTTTCTAGCGGCTCCTTCGTCGCCACCTACGTTCCCTGCCCGGGACACGACTCCCTCACCTCGTCCATCTCTCCAACGGACCTTATGCAACTCGTCTTAAGCCTCGCTCATTTCGGCGACAAGTTCGATCACTCCTCCTCCGGCTACAAAACCACCGCCTCTAAGGAATTCATCCAGAAACGCGACAAGATCATCTATGAGTTCTTGGTTCTGCTTCAACATCTCGGCAACAAATATCGCGCACGCCACACGATTCAGCAGAAAGAAGCCGCCAAACTCAAAGCGATCGAGCAAGCAGAGAAACTCGCCGCCGCGTTGGACAAACAGCGCGCAGCCGAAGCACGCAAGACCGCGAAATTAGCCGCCGCCGAGGCAAAGATAAACGCGGCACTTGACAAACTTCGCGCCGCGGAAGCACGTAAGGCCGAGAAACTCGCCGCAAAAGAAGCAAAGAGAAACGCCGCATTGGAAAAACAACGCGCGGCGGAAGCACGTAAGGCCGAGAAACTCGCCGCAAAAGAAGCAAGGAGAAACGCCGCATTGGAAAAACAACGCACGGCAGAAGCGCGCAAAGCCGCAAAATTGGCCGTCATTATAAAACATACAAAAAACGCAAAACATACGAAAAAGGATCCCACACCCCTCCCTCTATAACTTCGCAACCCTGCGCCGAGTTATTGGGCCTTTTTTCCTCCTTCCTCTACAGATACTTCTCCAATTCTGCCAACTGTTCCTTCGTGTTTACGCCCAACACCTCCATATTTCGATCTCGACTCAATACACAGGTTCCTATCGGTTCGCCTTCTCCTTTTTTTATCAATTCCAACACATCCGTCAGATAATACTCCTTTTGCGCGTTTTCGGCCGTGATCTTTGGCAGGTAATCGCACAACAGTTTCGACTGTATGCAATACACTCCCGTGTTTATCATGTTTATACGCCGCTCCTCCTCCGTGCATTCCTTCTCCTCCACGATTCTTCGGAACTTGCCCTCCTCGTCGAATACTATCCGTCCATATCCCGTCGGGTTTTCTACCGTGGTCGCCAACACGACCGCTCGCTCTTCCATCTCAGATATCTGTTTCATCGTGGACGATCGGATTAGCGGCACGTCTCCGGACAATATCAACACCTTGTGGTCCGGGGTTCGTTTCAAACTGTCCAATGCGCACTGCACCGCATGTCCCGTCCCTAGTGCAACCTCCTGTAATACGAATTCCACCTTCTCTAAATCTACACGGGCTCTTATCGTGGATTCTATGATCGACCGGTATTTTCCGACAATCAGGATGATTTTAGTCGGCGACAACTGCTTTGCCTGTTCCAATACACGCACCAACATGGGCTTCCCTCCCACCTCGTGCAACACCTTCGGCAGATCCGATTCCATTCTTTTTCCTAATCCTCCCGCCATGATCACCACATCCAATTCGAACGATTGCGACATTATAGTATATGCCAATAATTCATATTTCGATACTGAACTAGTCCGATCGCTACCCAAACACTTTTGTTTTTATTAAAAGTTGAGAACCTATTCAAAAACCGATCCGATTTCCTCCATTTTCGAGGGTTTTTATATCAAGGTTCTCCATCCATCGACGAAAATTCGATAAGAACCACCCCACAAACATTCGTGATATACATTCCAAACACCTCGATCGCTACCCAAACACTTTTGTTTTTATTAAAAGTTGAGAACCTATTCAAAAACCGATCCGATTTCCTCCATTTTCAAGGGTTTTTATAACCAGGTTCTCCACCTACTTATAAAAATATATCAAAAACACCTAGACCTTCGATTCTATTCTCTTTATCATAGCATCAATGCCTTCCTTCCAGACTTTCGCATCGTTCCACACGTTATTTCGTTCTGTATGGACATTTTGGATGTTTTCGTTTTCAAATTTTTCGCTCGATGAATTCACAAAATACATGTTTTTCACTTTATAGCATTGCATAAATATTTTTTGTAGTTTCAACACATCTTTCGTTGGGTATCTACACAACACGATGATCGGTTTCGGGTCATTTATGATCCGCTTAAATCGTTCGATTCGTCTGCTGTATTTTTCCAATACTATGCTATAGTATTCTCTCCATTTCTCGCTTATACACTTTCCGCTTTCGGCAAATGTTCCCTCGCCAGCTTTTTCAATATCTCTCGTATCGCTTAGAGGATAATCATGCGGGAATTCAAAACCATAGCAATCCACCAGTCGGGTTTTGTTCTTCGTCAAATCCAAGTTTTTATGAAATAACTCAAATTCCGTTTCAAAACACATTTGTATCGCATTTATATTCGAGGTTACCCAATCAAACGGCAGAGCAAAATCTCGCATACCGAGTTCCCTCAATGCTGCCGCCGGGGAACAATCATATCCCACCGTTAAAAAATTACAGCTCATATTTTATTTATTATGCGACGTTTGTTTTATTTGATTTTTTGATATAATTATCGATAACCTAGACAAACATTCATCCGAATTCGAGCATTTCTTTTCTACCAGTGAAGATTTATACCGCCGAAGATTTGAAATGGGACACCCTAGGGGGCGTCATTCCAAATTGTCGGTGATATCTGGCCCTTAAAGAATGAAAATGTCCCATTTTATACCAGCGAAGATTTAAAACCGCACGCTTTTAGCGTGCTTGGTTTCAAATCATTACTGGTATCTTACTTGAAGAATGAATCCGCTGTGCGGATTTAATTCTTCAAGGGTGTAATTCTTCAAGGGTGTCAAATGCGTAAACTTTTTCTGTATAAAATTATATATGATGAACGAAATCGAATTCTTTAAGAAGTATCAACGCGCTCCTGTAGTTTTGTCCGAAGTTAAACAAGGACAAACTTACGGGTTGATACATCACTCTCTACCCAAAAACTATGTGGAGGTTATTGCAGACAATAACGGCACTGCCTTATATACAGACTCTCTTATCGTTCGAAACGGCTCGAATATGATCGAACTATTTCCAAAAGCGGACGACACAACCATATCGGCAGACAACCAAACATTGCATCCTTTACACCTTTGCACATTCAAAACGCCCCCGAAGGGGGCAGTTATGAGTGAGCGAGGTGATGCTGATTGCGCATTTCAAATGTGCAATGGTGTAAAACGCGCATCCATCCTCAAAGCCGGGTCTCGCAAAAAACGCAAGGGCGACCGTCGATTAACTTCGCGCAAATCTAAATCCAAAACTCGGTCTGTGCGGAGGAAGGCCACTCCCAAAACAGAGATCGAATTATGTCCGATTTGTTTAGAGGAACTTGCTCCTGGACAACATATCCCCAAATTAAAATGCAAACATCGATTTCACAAGGCTTGTATCGAACCCATTTGTCGGCAAAAAGGCAATGTGGGGGTTCATTGTCCTCTGTGTAGGGGAGATATTTCCTTTTCTTGTGCTGCGGATATCACGCGGGTTTCTCCGTGGAAATATGACCCGTATACCGATTCCACTCCGTTTGATATGATTGAGTTAAATAACATGACGTTGGCAGAAAGACGATTGGTGCATAAAGAAATTCAAAAACACAGAAACAACTATTTGGCACGGCGCAGAAAAACACTTCGCAATGAAACTCCCGAACAACGGTCGATGCGTATCGAAAATGAATCCACATCGGATACCCGCATGCCTCACTCTCCACATTGATTTACGCCCGATCGGGATACAAACACTTTTGTTTTTTATAAATATTGAGAACCTAACCAAAAACTATTCCAAAATACCCCAAAATCAGAGGATTTCAAACGGATTTATATTCAGGTTCTCCATCCTTCGATAAAAACGATATAAGAACCAGCCCCCACCAATCAACCACGTTGGATTTTATTATCATCATATTTTATAGACATGAAATATGATCACTTTGTAAAAAATGTTAGTCATTATGGAGATATTTTAGCAATACCTTTCTTCGCTTTATTGGCGATTTATTTTTATAATATCGAACATAAATCTATCCTAGAATATGTATTATTTTCCTTTTCTATTGGTGGATTTATATTAGACATTTTGTATACGTATATTTTTTTGACCCGGTCCAATTACTCACCCGCGTAAAAGGACACGGTTAAACACCCACAAAGTCTGCGAACTTCCCCATTTTCAAATTCAGAAATCATTCTGGGACCTCGTTGTTTGTCTACACCATGAATTGTCAGTATTAATAATAAATTTCGTTTTTTTATTATTATTGTTTTATCCTTACAATTCATATAAAATGAAAATTATTGATTCTTTTATTTTCTATAACGAACTTGATATGTTAACATATCGATTATCAATATTAAATGAATTTGTTGATTATTTTGTTTTAGTTGAATCTACTCATAGTTTTTCTGGTAATTTAAAAGAACTTTTTTACTATAACAATAAAGATTTGTTTAAAGATTTTAACCATAAAATTATTCATGTAGTTGTAGATAATTTACCCTTTAAGAAACCAAATATAAATATTTCCACAAATGACCAATGGATAAATGAAGCATTTCAAAGGAACTCAATTAAATCCGGAATTGATATAATTGATTTTTCAAATGAAGATATTATATTAACCAGCGACTTAGATGAAATTACTAATCCAGAAATTTTAAAAAAACTTAAAAATAACGAGTTACAATATAATACCAACGGTTTAAATCGATTGGCACTAGATATGTATTATTATAATCTTAATACATTAGTTGGAAGACAGTGTTGGCATGGTATAAAATTATTCAATTTTAAAACATATAAAAACTTAAATTTATCGTTTCAAGAAATGAGGACATATGAATGGACAAATCATGTTAATATAATTGAAAATGGAGGCTGGCATTTAAGTTATTTTGGAGATATAAAATTCATACAAAATAAAATTCGAAATTTCTCACATCAAGAATTTAATAATGAAGTTTATAATAGTGAATCAAATATAGAACAAAATGTAAATAACCAAACTAATATATTTGACCAAAATAAACAATTAATAAATATTCCTATAAAAGAAAACAATAATTTGCCTCCTGAATACGATAAATATTTAAAAAAATATTATATTGCATAACTATAACGCAAATTATATTGGATAATTACCTTTTGGATCATTTTTGATTATCTCGTTACACCTACTTACTATAATTTACACCCTTGAAGAATTAAATCCGGAGCACAATAACATCGCACATTGGATTATCATTCCGATTTATTGTTCCCCACAACTTTTCCGAGAACCTAACCAAAAACTATTCCAAAATACCCCAAAATCAGAGGATTTCGAACGGATTTATATTCAGGTTCTCCATCCTTCGATAAAAACGGTATAAGAACCAGCCACCACCAATCAACCACGGTATAGTATGTTATATACCCAAACCGGATCCAAACACTGTTGTTTTTTACAAATATTGAGAACCTAACCAAAAACAATTCCATAATACCCCCAATTTCGAGGAGTTTCATACAATGTATTTGTAATATATGCGATTTACTTCACCACATGCGGGACAACAATCGCTATAGTTTCGACGATTAAATATATACTCACATTCGTCGTGCATCGGCTTATTACATATTGCACACATGATATAATACTCTGTTATTCGTTCATGGCAAAGCACGCACGATTTATGATTTCTCAAACATGATAATACTTTTCCCATTGGATATAGTATACGTAGTTATATTTTTATCCACACTTACCCTATTTCACGACACGCCTTGTTTACACGATCACCTCGCCACTACACCCTATTATACACTGTGCATCACACACACATTGTATAATCTTTCCGATTTATTGTTCCATACAACCCTTTTCGAGAACATACACCGAGTTTGTATCAAAAACTCGCTGTTTTCGCTATATTCAGAAATGAGTGGGATATCGAGAAATGAGTGAGATATCGAGAAATGAGCACAACGCCCACATGCGATCTAGGGGAACTTTTGATCACCCTAATAAGTATTTGTAGTAATCGTGTTCTCCTATTTGCAGAAAATTGATTATTATTTATGCATCCTTCTTTATCGCATCACACAATCGGAGCTCACTCCTAATCTTTCAAACTTTTTCCAAACATGTCATCCCCCGTCGCTACCAAGACCAAGACTCTTGCTGCCAAGCACGCCAAGTTTATTCAATATGGCTTCCATTTGATTAAGCACATGGCCGCGCTCGACTCCTCTATTGACGCCGATCGTCTTCACACTCTCGCTCGCACTTTCGCTGATCCCATCTCTCAGCACGAGCTCGTCGAACACTTCCTTTCTAATTCTAAGGCCGTCTCCGCTGAGATGAAAAACATTATCGCACAACAAAAAAAAGATGCTAAAAACGCTTTGAAACTCGCCGCTAAGAACGAGCGAGCGGCCAACAAGGCCGCTAACAAGGCCGCTAACAAGGCCGCTAACAAGAAATCTAAAAAGGCTCCTGTTCAAGACGATCTTGTCGCCGAGCTCGTCGCTCTCGCTAAGTCCAACTCTATTAGCGAAACTCCTTCCGCTCCTTCGACTCCTACTCCTGCCAAGGTCGAAACTCCTTCCAGACCCAAGAAACAAACCAAAAAAAATACTGATGCTCCTGCTATTGAAATCGCTGTTTTGCCTCTTGATATTCCGGCCAAGGCCGAGTCTCCCACCAAGGTTGTGTCTCCCACAAAGGCTGAATCTCCCACCAAGGCTGAATCTCCCATCAAGGCTACTGCCAAAGCGGAAAAACCGGTCAAGGCAAAAGCTGAGAAACCCGCCAAAGCCGAGAAACCTGCCAAAGCCGAGAAACCCGCCAAAGCGGAGAAACCTGCCAAAGCGGAAAAACCTGCCAAAGCGGAAAAACCCGCCAAAGCGGAGAAACCCGCCAAAGCGGAAAAACCTGCCAAAGCTGAGAAACCCGCCAAGAAGACCGAAGATAAACCTGCACCGCCTACCACCGACGAACCCGCCGACGTCGAATTGTCCGTCTCTATCTTCAAGTTCAACGACAAAACCTATCTCATCGACGAACAACAGAACGTTTACGACTTCCAAACTCACGACATCATCGGCGTTTTCAACAAACACAAAAATGACATTGATCGCGTTTAACTTTACACTTCCATATCCTGCCTAAAAACCACGTTTTATAACTTCATCTGCATGATTTCATACACTTGTATTAAACCATGCTCTTGCTGTTTTTTTTCGCCCGCCTTACTCATTCGCAGAAAATTGATATTTTATAACCGTATTTTTTACCTCATATATCTCTTAACAACCATGGTTCGTAATTTAAAAGGCGGCACTGGCACCAAGGCTCTCGGACGCAAATATCAGAACTCCGGCGGCCATTCCGAACACGTTCGGATTCCTTCATGCGCGGCCGAGCAATTCGCTTGTGTCACCAAAATGTTCGGACATGGCATGTGCGAAATTTTCACCAACAACAACGTTCGGTTGATCGGACACATTCGCAACAAATTCCGCGGCAAACAAAAAAGACAAAACACTATCACTTCTTCCATGATCGTCCTCGTCGGTCTTCGCGAATGGGAATCTTCTCCCACCAATTGCGACATTCTTTCTATTTACGACGACCGCGAGCTTGAACTTCTTCAAAATATGCCGGGCATTTCTATCGACCACGTTCTTCGTCTCAAAATATCTAATTCCGCTTCTAACACTAACTCCTTACCTAACGACTCACTTTTCGCCGAGAATATCAACGATCAGACTTCTAACGTTATTCCTTCCAATTCTAATGCTTTCCAGATTTCTCAACTAGACTTTGACCTTAATGATATTTAAACTCTTTACTTTCTTTCTATTTTTTCTCTCCTTTACACAAACAAACATTCTTTCGCGATGCGGATTCGCGCACCGTTCTTTCGGATTGCGCCCAAGTGGAACGAGATATGTTCGCAATTCTCATATGCCGACACCGGCCCTCTTCGATTTTCTGTTGGCTCTTGCAGCGACAGCCCCGGTTCGTTCAATCTTTTTTCCATCTCTTTCAGATATTCCGCCAATCGCTCGTCTGAGAAATGTTTTTGGGTTTCTCCGTCATACTTTATTCCTTCAAACCACTTCGTTCGGTAGATCGCGAATCCATTGAACGCCGAATAACATTCCATCAGTTCGCCTTCTTTCAATTCCGACAGACGCTTTATGATGTCCGAACGCATGTGTTCTATTAACTTCCTGTTTTGCCTTTCTGTTTTCAGACCCCACGCGTGATGGATATACGGCTCGTATTGCAATGCCCAGATGTCGTAATATCCTTCTCGGTTAAACGACAAGCTTTCCCAATCCTCTCGCTCTAGATATTTCAACAACACTTCCGATGACAACTCTCCCGCGCACACTTCGTCTCCGTCCATCATCATATGCATCTCCGCTCCACTTTTTAACACCTCCGACATCAATTCATTTCGGCCTTGAGCTATCCTCCACGTCCTATACTTCAACTCCTCTTTTTCACACACACTTTTCACTCCTTCCTTTTTTATTTCTACTCCATACACTATCACACACACTTCATATCCTATCCTTTTTAACTCTATCTTCATCTTTTCTATATTTTCAAATACCCTATCTAAATATTTATTGTAATTTTTAACAGGTAAGCATATCACACATTTCTTCATTTTATATATTGTTCATCCAATATTTTTTCGTCAAAAATACGTGATTATACACCATAACACATTCTATTGCTACAAAATTGAATATGTTCAACCAGAGAATATATATAGCAACCTACATAGTCCTTGATTTATCAAGCAAAACAACATGGAATACCCCACTTATTCACCATTCGATCGCAATGAACTTGACGAGCTATACCATAAAATGCAGTCTATCGGAAGTGCACTTACAGGAGTCGAATCGCATATTAAAAATAATTTTTACAATCCGGAAGCAACGGCATGCAGCATTGTATCATATAATATTAATCCTCAAAAAACATACTTTGCGACAAGCGCATTAGATATTTCACCTCAAAAGCTCATACTAGATAAACATGACTGGAGAAGCATATTTATAATGAATCCTCTCCCAACAAATCAAATCCATCGTATGATTGATTTGTTTGAAAAATACATAGGAAAAGTCGATCGCGCAGAATATGTATGGGCCATAAAGGAACAACAAGTGGTTTTATTCATAAAATTCAAATATTGGTATGACAACAAATTCAATAGAGTATTACGGTCTGAACTCATCATAACCCAAGAAAAAAACAAACACACCTTCACCAAAGAATATATCAATATGTCATTTGATTACGGTCGTTATATATTTGACATCGTTTTGTGCAAACGCAAGTCAAATGAAGAAGACGACGATGCCAACAAAACGATTGTTATTGCTGACAATGAAAAAATCCGACGGGTGATCACTTAATGGTTTGATCACTATAACCTAGTTCGTCATTTTTTTATCACGTATTATTTATCAAAACGCGCCTCCCATTGTTCAAGCATCGTTTTCGTAATCTCTGGTATCAGCGGATGCGCCTCCCACAAATATCGACAGAACGCCCATTGAAGAGTATATGATTCGGGATATTTGTCAGGACAGAATTTTTTAAGAAAAGTCGACACATGTGTTGGAGCAATATGCAACATTGAACCAGGTAAAACATATGCCAGCTGAGCATTCGACGAAAACGGAACACTTGATTTTTTCGTCTTTATCGAAATAAAGTCCATTTCAAAATGCGGAACATATTTATATAAATCGACCAATAGAGGGGCATAATGATAATTATACTTCCATCTCCAATCTATACATCCGGAGGAATAATAAGTCATAACCCACTGCAATCCTTCCAAATAATTAATACAAACCTGCTTTATAAATTCGGTAGTGCGATTATTGTGAAACAAACTTTTATAATACCGATCTTCCCATTTTGATTGAGATGGACATATATATTGTTCAATGCCGCGATAAATAATCGGCGCACTCATTACATACTCTGCTTGTTCTTCGGGCGTTGATTCGGGAAAGATTCTCTTTTCAAATTTGCTCCTCGTAGCATACTCTGCTGTTAGTAATTCGTGCTCACGTTTCGCAAGTTCACCTATCAGTTTACTCACTGAATTCCATTGAATTTGATTTTTTTCAGACACAATAAATTTACCAGGTTGACTGCCGATAAGTTGTCGATAGACACCCATGATAACCTGAATCCCAGTAGTGCGTATATTTAAACTTGGGAAATGTGGCAAAAAGTCATTTCCCAACAAAAAACACAAAAATACATAATCATAGATTCGCTGTTTACTATGGTCAACGCATTTCATTTCAGCTAGGATCGAATGAGAAAAATGTTTTATGTCCATAAATAACAAATCATTATCCGACGCTGTCTGTATTGTTATTGAACTTTTAATAAATTCGGGTGCTTCGCGACAAACGTAAATATTTTCACAATACTCCAAATGAAAGATAGACAACATAATTAAATCAGAATCAAGACCATAGATTGCAACCGCTTCATCTGAATGAATATTATGTCGCATATGATCAAACAGTTTGTGTTCACCTTCACCCGGTTTGTCAGAACACGACACATAAACTTTATTAACCTTACATTTACTTTCAGCATAATTAAACTCATACGACACGCGCTCTGAAAGCTTGTTCATAAACGCGGTTCCTGGCGTAATGGATGACGTATTCCATTTGGGAATAGACTTTTCGTTATCCAATCGTGTATTCAAGCTCGATTTATACCTTCGATTTCTCTGCTGATCCATCTTAGCAAAGGGAGCCACCCCATCAAACGCAATATAGACACTTTTTGTAGGACGAATTAATTTAATATACATATAAATTCGTTTTATCACCAAGTCGATAACGTTCGACTCAAATTGGGTCGAAGTTTCTTCGGTGAATGACGATTCTATCTCGCGAACTGCATCATATACAATCGAATTACAATCCATCAACAAATGGTGAATCATTTGTTTGTTTTCATCAAAAAACTGTAATCCGCGAATAATATTAGAATAATTTCTAATAATATGCGAAAAGTAGCTAGGGATACCCATGGTGTATATATATTACAAGTAATTTTTTATATCAGTTGCACATTACAATACTAACCGAGTGATTACAAATTCACGCTGCAGTTTTTCGGGCGAATTCATTTATCAACATATATATAGATGAGTTATCCGAGTGAAAATACATTATTTAGCAAACAAATAATGATAGACAAAAAACATATACAGGAGCACAGCAATATGCATCGTTTTATTAGCGAAAAAAGCACATACATATCAGAAATCATTCGAAATACAATCCTTTCTATTAAAAACAATA
>SXGQ01291191.1_pt1 | contig 16604 bp, 10 predicted proteins | sample 3178371 | NCBI WGS metagenome assembly SXGQ01 (sample SAMN11356859, study PRJNA531348) | freshwater metagenome | isolation source: freshwater sample F1-20 | place: China: Fuxian Lake, Yuxi | collected 2017-12-25
CGGCCGCCCTTGATGCCGAACACGACCATCGAGCCGCCCTTGCCGCGCAGGTATTTCTTGCTGGCCGCGTACTGGGGATCGTCGGGCAGTCCCGGGAAGCGCACCCAGTCCACCGCACGGTGCGACTTGAGGTGCTGCGCGACGGCGAGCGCGTTGGCGCAGTGCCGCTCCATGCGCAGCGCGAGGGTCTCGATGCCCTGCAGGAACATCCACGAATTGTCGGGGGCGATGCAGGCGCCGAGGTTGCGCAGCGGGACGGTGCGCATGCGCAGGATGAACGCGAGCGGCAGCAACGGCGCCGGCAGGTCCACGCCCCAGCGCAGCCCGTGGTAGCTGTTGTCGGGATTCGTGTAGAGCGGGTGCTTGCCGGCGGCCCACTTGAAGCGGCCGCTGTCGACGACCACGCCGCCGATGCCATTACCGTGGCCGCCGAACCACTTCGTGAGCGAGTGGACGACGATGTCGGCGCCGTGGTCGAGCGGGCGTGTGAGGTACGGCGTGGAGAACGTGGAGTCGACGATGAGCGGGATGCCGGCGCCGCGCGCGATGGCGGAAACGGCGTCGAGGTCGGTGACCTCGAGCGCGGGGTTGGAGACGGTCTCGCAGAACAGGGCGCGGGTGCGGCCGTCGATCGCGCGGGCGAAGTTCTGCGGGTCGTTCGAGTCGACAAACTTCACCGTGATGCCGAGCGCGGGGAGGATGTCGTTGAACTGCGTGTAGGTGCCGCCGTACAGGTTCCGGGCCGAGACGATGTTGTCGCCGGCCGAGGCGAGGTTGATGATCGAGTAGAAGATCGCGCTCGTCCCCGAGGCGAGGCCGAGGCCGCCGAGCTCGTGGGCGCCCTCGAGCAGCGCGACGCGCTTCTCCAGCGCGTCGGTCGTCGGGTTCATCAGGCGCGTGTAGATGTTCCCGAGCTCCTTCAGCGCGAAAAGGTTCGCCGCGTGCTCGGCGCTCTTGAAGACGAACGAGCTCGTCCGGTAGAGCGGGACCGCGCGGGCGAGCGTGGTCGGGTCGGGTTGGGTGCCGCCGTGGAGGCAGAGGGTCTCGAGGTTCATGGTGGGTGAAAAACGAAGTCCTGCGTTTACGCCGCGGACCGGGCCGCGGGTCAATTCCCGGCGTGGCTTCACCACGCCGGGAGGGATAAGGGAGAGGGAGGAGGGGCCGTGGGCGAGAACGGGTCGCGGCCGCGCCCTCAGCGGCCGTCGTTCCAGAGGATATGGGTACCGCTCTTGCCGGCGCAGATAATATCCTTCCAGCCGTTGCCATCGAGATCGGCCAAGCGGATCTGGAGGCCGGTGCCCGGGCCGCCATCGGCGAGCATGTGCCGCGTGAAGCGTTTATCCGTGGCGTTCCACTTGTACATCGCAACGCAGCCCGGCTCGTTGTCGCCCGGGTCGCCACCGCTGTGGGCGCGCACGCGGCGGCCGGTGATCAGGTCGGGTTTGCCGTCGTTATCGAGATCCTCCCACACGAGGGCGTGGTTTTGGGAGATCTTGTCGTCGATCACGTAGTGGCGCCAATTGGTGCTGCCGTCCTTGTTGGGATCGCGCTGCTCCTCCCAGTAGAGGCCGTAGTTGTGGCCGTGGCCCCAGATGATGTCGTTCCGGCCGTCACCGGTCAGGTCGACCACGATCATCGGGGTGCTGGCATGCGGCCACGTCCAGTCGGCGTGGCGCCGCCACGGCCGCTCGAGGGCCCCGGAGGCGGGCCGCTCGTACCAGCCGCCGCCGTAGAGCAGATCCTCGCGGCCGTCGCCGTTCACGTCACCGAAACCGATGCCGTGGCCGTTCACGAACGGCGCGCCGGGCTGGATCATCCAGGGCTTGAGGACCGGCTCCCCGCCCGCCTCTTTCGCGAAGCGGTAGGCCATCACCGCGTTGGCGTGACCGTAGGAGTTGACGACGTACTCCGGCACACCGTCGCCATCCATGTCACGCAAGGCGGTCCACTCGTTCTGCACCAGCTTGGTCTCGACCAGCACGTGCTGCTTCCAGAGCGCGCCCGACTTCAGCCCCGCGGCGCCGGGGTTCTCGTACCAGTAGACCTTCGAGTCCATGAACGCACCCGTCACGATATCAGGGAAGCCGTCCCCGTTAACATCATACGCGTGCTCGCCGCAATTGGTCATGTAGTCCTTGCCGAATGGCTCGAGCTTCCGCAGCTGCCGCTTCGCCTTGAAATCCGGCCCTTCGTACCAGAACTCGCCGGCGCTGATGTCGGGCTTTCCGTCGCGGTTGAAGTCGGCGACGGCGCAGCCCTCGTTGTTGTCGACGTGGAGTTGCTGCACGCGGATGCGAAGCGCGGGGGCGGCGGGACCCGCCTTCTTGCCGGCGCCCTTGGGGGCCTTGGCGGCGTCGGCCGCGGGCAAGGCGACCGGTACGAGAAGCAACGCGAGCGCGAGGAAGCGCGAGGGAACGAAGCGGGGGATCATGAGGGGGCGGGAAGGCCACTTCATCGGGCCCGCGGCGCCGTTGGCGATGGAATTTTCGCCGGCCCGCGCGGGACGCCTCAGGCGCCGGGAAACGCGGCCGGCGGCTCCCGCCGGAAGTCGGGCGTCGTGGGAAACTCGCGCATCGGAGTGTGGAACACACGCGTGGCGGCGGCCGAGATCGGCGGCACAATCCAGTCCCAACGCGCCGACACCTCGCGACCGGCGTCGCGCTCCCGCCCGAGGAAGCGCATGAACTCCTCCGAGGCGGTATGGTGGTCGGTGAGCTTAACGCCGTCGGCCTCGTAGGAGTGCAGCACGGCGGCGTTAAGCTCGATCAACGCGCGGTCGAGCCAGAGGTCGCGGGCGCGGCTGCGATCAAGCCCCATCCGTTCGGCGATGAGCGGAAGCAGGTTGTAGCGGTGCGGATCCGCCAGGTTACGCGCGCCGATCTCGGTGCCCATGTACCAGCCGTTGAACGGCGCGGCGGGGAAGCGCGTTCCGGCCGCGTGCAGCAGCATGTCGCTCACCACCGGCACGGCGTACCACCGCAGGCCGAGCTCCTCGAACCACGGGAATCGCGGATGGCGCAGCCGCACCTCGCGCACGAGGCCGTCGGGCAACGGGAAGAGCGCCGGCTTTCCATCGCGCCCCGAGATCACCCACGGCAGCAGGTCGAAGGCCGAGGGTTCGGCCGGAGGACGCCAGCCAAGGTTGATCGCGAGTCGCGTGAAGGCCTCGTTGGCGGGATCACCGAGGACGGATCCGTCGGCCCGGCGATAACCAGCGTAGCCGCAAAGCTGGGCGTTCCAGATGCGGGGGGCGGCCCCGGCGGAGGGATCCTCCGGCGCAAAAACCGTGAGATAGGAACGCACCGTACCGTCGCCCTGCGCGAGCGCGAGATGCTCGCGGAGGCTCGCGGCAAGATCAGCTGGGTCGGCGAGTTCCCGATGATCCCGCACCTGCAGGCTGCGCCAATGGAGGCGGCCGATGCAGCGGGCGTGGTTGCGCCACGCGATCCGGCCCGCCCACGTGAGTTCCGCCGAAGTCAACGGCGCCGGCCGGCCGGCCGCCAGCGCACGGCCGATCTCCGCGCGGCGGGTGGCGGCCTGCGGGGCGAGATGGGCCTCGTCGAGAAAGGCCAGCTCGTCGGCTGGAGGCTCCGCGTTCGGCGTAGCCGGCCGCGAGCCAGCGAAGGCGTCGACGAGGGCATGAAACGGACACGGCGGCATGGCGACGCACGCAACGCCGATTTCCAAGGGGCGCAAGGCGCCGCGGGTGTTCAGCGGGCGGCCTTCGACGGCAGGCCCGGAATGAAAAGGTCCGCGTGGCCGGGAAAGGTGGGGATGCGGCGGTCGCACGCGATCGCCCACATGTCCCACGAGCCGTCGATGTAGTTGCGGTTCGCCGGCAAGGGGCAGGCCTGCACATAAAGAAACCAGCGGCCGTCGATCTCGTAGAAGGCGGGCGTGGCGACGTGGTACATCGTGTCGTCGCGGTATAAACCCGTCCAACTCGTCTGGAGCGCCGTGTCGACATCGAGCTGGCGCCAGCCGGTGTCGGGCCGCCGGCTCACCGCGATCGCCGGCCGCCAGCGCTTACCCTTCTCCGGGCCGACCTCGATGGACAGGACGTAGGTGCCGTCCACCTTGAACACCTGGTGCCACTCGTAATACGCGCCGGGCACGGACTCGAAGATCTGCCCCATGCCGCGCGGGTCGGCGGCGTTGAAACGCCTCGTCCAAGTCTTGCCGTCGCGCGAGGTCGCGAGGCGGATCCCCGGCAGCACGCCGTCCTTGCCGCGGTAGGAGTAATACAGGTACCAGTCCCAGCCGCCGTCGGTCGGGTTGCGCTCGCGCCACACCGCGGCCTGCGAGGCCATCTCCTCGTGGAAGGGGGCGGCGGGATCCGGCGCCAGCACGGGCTGGTCGCCGAAGCGCCGGATCGCCTCGGGCGTGATCCCGGAGTAGCCGTCGGCGCCCACCGGGCAGATCGCCAGCCCGATCCGGTCCTGAATCGTGCGCCGTGTGCCCGAGTAGTAGATATAGTACGCGTCCTCCTCCGGCACGTGCACGACGGCATCGAGCCGGATGCTGCCCGAATCCCAACCGTCGCGCGAGGGGCTGAAGACGGGGTTGGCCCGGTCCTCGTGCCACTTGAGCGGATCCGAGCGTAGCGCCCACGCCTTGCCGATGTCGCACCTTTTCCGGTCCGCCGCCGGCACGCCGGAGTAAAGCATCACGAGGCGCGTGGGATCGCGCGGATTCGGCACGATGCACGGCTCCTGCACCTGCTGCGATTGCCACGCGGCGGTGGTACGGTCGATGAAGCGGACGCCGCGCACGGCCGGGGCGGATTCGGCGGCGACGGCGCAGAGCGAACTCAAGGCGGCGAAACCGGCGCAGAAAAAGAGCAGCGAACGAGGGAGGGGCATGGCGCGTGGGGTACGGCGCAACAAACGCGCGGGCCGGCGGGTGTGGCAAACCCAACCCGCCGCCGTGCTGCGCCCTTGCCGCTCCCGCGAAACCCCGCTCGGCTCGCGCCGTCACCCCATGGACGCCGCCCCACCCCGCCGCCCGCTCTGGCTGCGCCTGCTACGCGCCACCGGAATTCTTCTGGCGATCCTCGTCGCCGCGCTGGCCCTGCGGACCGGTTACGTTTTCCGCGACCGCAACCCGGGCTACGCGGTCCGAGTCTCGATCTCGTCGGAAAAATCCCGCGCCGAGCCGCGGCCGCTGCGCGCCGGTTTCGCCCGCGAACGCATCAACCCGAAGCTCGGCGACCCGGCGCGGCCGGTTTACCTCGCCGGCTTCTCCCAAAACCGCACGGCCACCGGGATCCACGATGATCTGTGGTCCGTCGCCTGCGTGATCGACGACGGCCATACGCGCGTGGCGTTCGTGTCGCTCGACGCGATCGGGCTTTTCCACGACGACGTCATTGAGATCCGGCGCCGCCTGGGCCCGGAGCTCGGGCTGGCGTACACGATCATTGCCGCGACGCACAACCACTCGACGCCCGACCTGATGGGCCTCTGGGGTCCGCATCCGTTGCGGAGCGGGGTCGATCCGGCGTACCGGGAGCAGGTGATCACCACCGCAGCGCGCACGCTGGCGGCGGCGGTCGCGGGCCTGGCGCCGGCGCGGGTCGCGTTCCACGAGATCCCGGTGCCGCCCGACGGGCTTGTCGCCGACACCCGCCGGCCGTACGTCTTCGACGCCGACGTTCGCGTGATGCACTTCACCGCGCCCGCCGGCGGCGCGACCCTGGGCACGCTGGTAACCTGGGGTAACCACCCCGAGACGCCGTGGTCGCGGAGCACGGAGATCACCTCCGATTTCTGCGGCGTGCTGCGCGACACGCTGGAGCGCGGCGCGGGCGGGCCGGCCGGCGCGCTCGCCGGCGTCGGCGGCGTGCACTGTTTCATCAACGGCGCGGTCGGCGGCCTCATGACGACCCATCCGAGCACGACGGTGCGCGACCCGCTCCTCGGGGTGGACCTCGCCGCGCCGTCGCATGCGAAGAGCGCCGCGGTCGGCCGCCAACTGGCGGCGCGCATCCTCCCGCGCCTGCGCGAACCGGCGGCCGCGACCGACCACGCGCCGATCGGCATCGAGGCGCGCACGCTGGATCTGCCGGTCGACAACGTGAACTTCCTGATCGCGCCCGTGCTCGGGATCATGGACCGCGGCCATTCGCGCTGGCGTCACGTCCGCTCCGAGGCCGCGGTGCTGCGCTTCGGCGATGCGACGATCGCGTGCGTGCCCGGCGAGATCTACCCCGAGATCGTCAACGGCGGCGTGGAGCGCGCCCCGGGCGGCGACTTCGACGTGGATCCCGTCGAGGTGCCGCCGGTGCGGGCGTTCCTGCCGGGCCGGGTGAAGTTCGTGCTCGGCCTCGCGAACGACGAGGTCGGCTACATCATCCCCCGCAGCGAATGGGACCGCGAGCCGCCGTACCTCTACGGTTCCGCGAAGCCGGTCTACGGCGAGGTGAATTCGCTCGGGCCTGAGACCGCGCCGCGTCTGCATGCGGCGTTGCGGGAGCTGAGCGACGCCCTGCGCTGAAGCCGCTCCGCGGGCGGAGTTCCAGGGCACATTCGCGTTGACCGTTCCGCGGTTGCGCGGTGCCCTTTCCAGCCGGTAAACCCCTCCCACCACGCTGCTGATGTCCCGCGTTTCCGGATTCCTTTTCGCCTGCGCGTTCGCGCTGATTCCGGCCGCCGCGCCGCTGCCCGCGGCCGCCCCGCCGGCCAAGACCGAGGAGGATTCCGGCGGGCCCGTGAGCTACTGGAAGCAGGTGCGGCCGGTGTTCCAGGCGCATTGCCAGGGCTGCCATCAGCCCGCCCGCGCGCGGGGCGGTTATGTGATGACGGATTTCTCCCGGCTTCTCGCCGGTGGCGACAGCGGGCACCCGGCCGTCGTGGCCGCCCAGCCCGACGCCCGCGTCCTGGTCGCGTCGATCACGCCGAAGAACGGCGAGGCCGAGATGCCGAAGGACAAGGCGCCGTTGAAACCCGAGCTCGTCGGTCTCGTGCGCCGCTGGATCGCCGAAGGGGCGAAGGACGACACCCCGCGCAACGCCGTGCAGCGGATCGACGCCGACCACCCGCCGGTGTACCTGCGGCCGCCGGTCATCACGTCCCTTGATTTCTCCCCCGACGGAGCCCTGATCGCCGTAGCGGGATTTCACGAGGTGCTGCTGCACCGGGCGGACGGCGGCGGGCTGGTCGCGCGGCTGATCGGCCTCTCGGAGCGCATCGAGTCGGTCAAGTTTTCCCCCGACGGCGCGCGCCTTGCGGTCGCGGGCGGCCTGCCGGCCCGCATGGGCGAGGTGCAGGTGTGGGACGTCGCGCAACGCAAGCTCACCCTGTCGGTGCCGGTCGGGTATGACACAGTCTACGGCGTGAGCTGGTCGCCCGACGGGCGTCTCGTGGCGTTCGGGTGCCCCGACAACACCCTGCGTGCGATCGACGCCCGCACCGGCGAGCAGGTGCTCCACCAAGGTTCCCACAACGACTGGGTGCTCGGCACCGTTTTCAGCCAGGACGGCTCCCACATCATGTCGGTCGGGCGCGACATGAGCACCAAGCTCACCGAGGTGGAGACGCAGCGTTTCGTCGACAATCTCACCTCGATCACGCCCGGCGCGCTGCGCGGCGGTCTCCACGCGATCGCGCGGCGACCGGGCCGCGACGAGGTCGTGATCGGCGGCGCCGACGGCGTGCCGCAACTTTACCTCGTTTTCCGCCAGGCCGCGCGGAAGATCGGCGACAACGCCAACCTGCTGCGCCGCTTCCCCGCGATGGAGGGGCGCGTCTTCGCCGTCGCCTATTCGCCCGACGGTAAGCTCATCGCCGCCGCCAGCAGCCTGAACGGCCGCGGCGCGGTCCATTTCTTCGCGGGCGAGCACGACACCACGATCCCCGAGAACATCCTCAAGGCCTACACGAAGGTCGCGACGACCTACTCAGCCGAGGAGAAGAAGGCCATCGACGAGTTCACCACCCGCGGCACGGCGCGCGCGGCCGCCACCGAGTTCCCCACCGCGATGTACGCGCTGGCCTTCAGCCCCGACGGGGCCCGCGTCGCCGCCGCGGGCGAGGACGGACGCGTGCGTTTCATCCGCGCGGCCGACGGCGTCGTCACCGGCGAATTCGTCCCCGTTCCGCTCACCGGCGCCCCCGTCTCGCTCGGCCGCTGAACCGCCTTCCCGTCCGCATGAAGCCCTTTTCGCTCCCGCCGCTGCTGCTCGCCGCCGCGCTTCTCCTGGCCGGCGCGGCCGCAGCCGCGCCCACCGCTCTCAACCCGCCCGAACCCGAGGCCCTGCCCGCCGGCGCCGTGGTGCGCGCGCTCGAGATCACGCCCGCCGCGGTGAAGCTCGACGGGGCGTTCGACGCCGCGCAGGTGCTCGTCACCGCCGAGTTGGCCGACGGCACCCGCGTCGACGCCACGCGTCTCGCCCGCCTCACGGTCGATAACAAGGTCGGCGCGGTTTCCCCCGCCGGCCTGATCCACGCCGCCGGCAACGGCCGCGCGGAGCTCGAGGCCAGCCTGAGCGGCCGCACCGCGCGTGCCGCGCTTGAGGTCGTGAACCACGACCCGGCCGCGAAGGTGGATTTTCTCCGGGACGTGAACCCCGTGCTCAACCAGCTCGGCTGCAGCTCCGGACCGTGCCACGGCTCGAAGGACGGCAAGGGCGGTTTCAAACTCTCCCTTCGCGGCTACGATCCCGAGTTCGATGTGCGTTCGCTCGTCGACGACCACGCGGGCCGGCGCGTGAACCTCGCCTCGCCGGACGACTCGCTGATGCTGCTCAAGGCCACCGGCACGGTGCCGCACGAGGGCGGGCAGCGGACCGCGTACGACGACAAGTACTACCGCATCCTCCGCGCCTGGATCGCGGGCGGCGCGAAGCTCGACCTCGCGTCGCCGCGCGTGACCTCGATCGAGGTCAGCCCGCGCGACCCCGTGCTGCAGCGGGTCGGTACCCGCCAGCAGATGCGGATCATCGCCACCTACGCCGACGGCCGGCGCCGCGACGTCACCGCGGAGGGCTTCATCGAGTCGGGCAACCAGGACGTGGCCGTGATCGAGCGCGGCGGGCTGGTGCGCACGCTCCGGCGCGGCGAGGCCCCGCTGCTCGCGCGCTTCGAGGGCGCGTACGCCGCGACGACGGTGACGGTCATGGGCGACCGCGCCGGCTTCGAGTGGCGCGAGCCCGAGAAGTGGAACCGCATCGACGAGTTCACGGCCGCGAAATGGCGCCGCATGAAGATCCTGCCGTCGGAGCTGAGCGCCGACGCCGATTTCCTGCGCCGCGTGCACCTCGACCTCACGGGCCTGCCGCCCTCGGCCGAGGAGGTGCGCGCGTTCCTCGCCGACGCGCGTCCGGTGCGCGAGAAGCGCGACGCGGTGATCGACCGCCTGATCGGATCCGCCGACTACATCGACCACTGGGCCAACAAATGGGCCGACCTGCTGCAGGTGAACCGGAAGTTCCTCGGTGAGGACGGCGCGCGCCAGTTCCGCGAGTGGATCCGCGGCGAGGTCGCCGCGAACACGCCCTACGACGCGTTCGCCCGCAAGATACTCACCGCGTCGGGCTCCAACCGCGAGAACCCAGCGGCCAGCTACTACAAGATCCTCCGCACCCCGACGGAGACGATGGAGAACACCACGCACCTGTTCCTCGCCACCCGGTTCAACTGCAACAAGTGCCACGACCACCCGTTCGAGCGCTGGACGCAGGACCAGTATTACGACCTTTCCGCTTACTTCGCGCGCGTCGACCTGAAGCGCGATCCGCAGTCGGGCGCGCGCACCATCGCCGGCACCGCGGTCGAGGGCGCGAAGCCGCTTTACGAGGTGGTGTTCGACCGGACGGAGGGCGAGATCCGCCACGACCGCACCGGCAAGGAGACCCCGCCCGCGTTCCCCTACCCTGCGAAGTTCGCGCCGCCCGCCGGTGAATCGCCCACGCGGCGCGACCAACTGGCCGCGTGGATGACCACCCCCGACAACCGCTATTTCGCGCTCAGCTACGTCAACCGCGTCTGGGGCTACCTCACCGGCGTGGGCCTGATCGAGCCGATCGATGACATCCGGGCGGGCAACCCGCCCTCCAATCCCGAACTGCTCGCCTGGCTCACGGAGGAGTTCGTCCGCGGGGGCTTCGACGTGCGGAAGCTGCAGGCGCTGATTTGCAAGTCGCGCACGTACCAGCTGTCGCTCGCGACGCACCGCTGGAATTCCGACGACAACATCAACTATTCCCACGCGCTCGCCCGCCGCCTGCCGGCGGAGGTGCTGCTCGACTCGGTGTTCAAAGCCACCGGCGCCACGCCCGAGTTCCCCGGCGTGAAACCCGGCACGCGCGCCGCCCAACTGCCCGACTCGGCGATCGACGTGCAAAGCGGCTTCCTCGCCAGCCTCGGCCGCCCGCCGCGCGAGTCGGCCTGCGAGTGCGAACGCACCACCGACCTCGGGCTCGGCTCCGTCATGGCGCTGCTCAGCGGATCCACCGTTTCCGGCGCGATCAACGACCGGAAGAACGACCTCGCCGCGCTGGTGTCGAAGGTTTCCGACGACCGCCGGCTCGTGGATGAAGTGTTTCTCCGGACGCTCGGCCGGCCCGCCACGGACAAGGAGGCCGCGACCGCGCTGGAGTCATGGCGCACCATCGATTCCGAGCACCGGGGGCTGAGTGAGAAGCTCGCCGAGCGCGAACGCTGGTGGGCGCCGATCAGCACCGAGAAGGAACGCCTCCGCGCCGGGGCGATCGCCGCCGCGCGCGCGAAGGTCGAGGCCCGGCTCATCGCCGTCGCCCCGCAGACCGCCGAGGCCGCGCGCAAGCGCGAGGAACGCATCGCCGCCGCGGAGAAGGCGCTGGCCGACCACGAGGCGCTGATCCCGGGCCGCCGCGCCGCCTTCGAGGAATCGCTCGCCGAGTGCCGCACCGGCACCGTGTGGCACCCGCTCGTGATCAACACGGTCAATGTCACCAACGGCGGCCGCCTCCAGCGGCTCGAGGACAACTCCTACCTCGCCGTCGGCCCGGTCAACGGCCTGCAGGACTACACGTTCACCGCGGAGTCGCTCCACGGGAAGGTCACCGCACTCATCCTCGAAGTCCTGCCGCACGAGAGCCTGCCGCGCTTCGGCCCGGGTCTCGCGCGCGACGGCAACTTCGTCCTGAGCGAGTTCTTCACGCGCTGGAACGACAAGGGCGGCGACCGCGAGGTCAAGGACGCCGAGTTCCGCGCCGCGCGCGCCGACTTCACGCAGGACAACTACGACGTCTTCAACGCGATCAACCTCAAGGCCGACGCCGGCCGTGACGGCTGGGCGGTGGGCGGCCGGCCCGGCGAGCCACACTGGGCGCGCTTCGCCTTCCCCGCCCCGGTGGGCGAGGACAAGGGCGCACGCTTCCAGATCTTCCTCCAGCAGCGCTTCCGCGACACCTACATGATCGGCCGCTTCCGGCTTTGGTACACGACCTCGGAGGAGGCGCTGGAGCACGGGGTGCCGGTCGATGTCGCCGAGGCGCTCGCCGTGCCCCCGGCCGAACGGAACAACGTGCAGGCGACCGCGATCGCCGCCTTCCAGCGGGAGAACGACGCCACCCTCCGCAAGCTCGGCCAGGCCCTCTTCACCGCCCGCCAGCCGGTGCCCGAGGATCCGGAGCTGGCCAAGCTGAAAGCCGAGCTGGCCGCTGCCGAGAGGCCCGTGCCCGTCGATCCCGTGCTGGTCCAGCTGCGGGCCGACGCCGAGCTCAGCACCCGCCAGGCGGCCGACCGCCGCCTCACCGGCGTGCAGGACCTCGCCTGGGCGCTCGTCAACACGCCCGCGTTCCTTTTCAATCGATAGAACCCCTCCCACGAGAAAGGCCCCGCCATGATCCGTCTCCCCGGTGGACTCAACACCGACCTCTGCGACACCCACGCCAAGATGACCCGCCGCGACCTCCTGCGCGTCGGCGGCTCCAGCATCCTCGGTCTTTCCCTGGGCCAGATGCTCCGTCTCAACGCCCAGACGCCCTCCGCGGCGCCCACCCGCCACGGGGGCCCCGGCTGGGGCAAGGCCAAGAGCGTGATCATGGTGTACCTGCAGGGCGGTCCTTCCCACATCGACCTGTGGGACCCGAAGGAGAACGTGCCCGACAAGATCCGCAGCGCGTTCAAACCCATCCCGACGCGCATCCCGGGCGTGAACTTCACCGAGATCATCCCGCAGCTCGCGAAGGTGAACGACAAATTCACCATGATCCGGTCGATGAGCTACACGCCGAACGGGCTCTTCAACCACACCGCGGCGATCTATCAGATCATGACGGGCTACACGACCGACAAGGTGAGCCCCTCCGGCCAGCTCGAGCCGCCCAACGCCAAGGACTTCCCCAACTTCGGCTCCAACATCGTCCGCCTGAAGCCGGTCGACCAGCCGATGCTGCCGTTCGTCATGCTCCCGCGCCCGCTGCAGGAGTCCAACGTCGTCGGCAAGGGCGGCACCGCCGGTTTCCTCGGCAAAGCCTACGACCCGTACACGCTCTACCCCGAGGGCGACGACCTCGACATGGCGAAGCTCGACCGCATCCGCACCGACGACCTCAAGCTGCCGCAGGAGGTCTTCGCCCAGCGCCTCGAGCGCCGCGCGCGCCTGCGCGAGTCGATCGACGCCGCGATGCCCGACATCGAGAAGGCCACGGCGTCCTACAATCTCGACGAATACTACCAGCGCGCCCTCAGCCTCATCGTGTCGGGCCGCGCGCGCGAGGCCTTTGATCTCGCGGCCGAGGGCGAGAAGCTCCGCGACCGCTACGGCCGCAACACCTTCGGCCAGAGCCTGCTCCTCGCCCGCCGTCTCGTGGAGGCCGGCACCCGCGTCGTCGAGGTCATCTGGCCCAAGGTGGCGAATTCCGACAACCACTCGTGGGACCACCACCAGGGCCTCACCGAGCGCATGAAGGACAAGTCGGGCCCCATGCTCGACCAGGGACTCAGCGCGCTCTTCGAGGACCTCGACCAGCGCGGGCTCCTCAGCGACACGCTCGTCGTCGCCCTGGGCGAGTTCGGCCGCAGCCCCGAGCGCGGCGTCAGCACCTCCGGCAACAACAACAGCGCCGACGGCCGCGACCACTGGCCCTATTGCTACACCGCCCTCCTCGCCGGGGCCGGCATCCGCCGAGGCTACGTCCACGGCGAGTCCGACCAGACCGCGTCCGCGCCGAAGAGCGACCCGGTGCACCCCACCGAACTGCTGGCCACGATCTACCACGCGTTCGGCATCGATCCGGAAACGATCGTCTACAACCACCTCAACCAGCCGCGCGAACTCGTGAAGGCCAAGGCCGTCACCAAGCTCTTCGCCTGAACACCGCGCCGCCACCACCCATGCGCCGGCTCGTCCTCCCCGCCCTCGCCCTCCTGATCCTCGCACCGGCCGCCGCCGGCGGCGCGACCCCGCCCGAGCTGGTCAAGGCGCGCAACGGGTCGGGTTATTTCGGATACAAGGATACGCCGAAGCTACCGTGGTGCGAGTGGCTCGTGCACGATCCCGACCGCCCCGCGCCGCCGCGCGTCGACCCCGGGCCCGCCGGAGGCTCCGTCGTCCCCCCGGCCGACGCGGTTGTGCTCTTCTCGGGACGCGACGCCTCCGCATGGCGAAACCCGAACGATTGGAAGGTCGATTCCGGCCATCTCGTCTCCGGCGACGTGAAGCTGTCCTCGCGCGACGAGTTCGGCGACATCCAGCTGCACCTCGAGTGGCAGTCCCCGGCGAATTTTCCCGGCCCGTGGTCCGACCAGGGCAACAACGGCGTTTTCCTGATGGGTCTCTATGAGATCCAGATCTTCGACTCCCACTCGGTGAGGATCTATCCCGACGGGGCCTGCGGCGCGGTCTACGGCCAGACTCCGCCGCGCGTCGAGGCCGCGCGCCCCGCGGGACAATGGCAGAGCTACGACATCATCTTCACCGCGCCGCGGTTCGACGGCGAAAGGCTGCTCGCTCCCGCGCGCGTGACGGTCCTGCTCAACGGCGTGCTCGTGCAGCACGAGACCGAGATCCGCGGCGAAACCGGCCACCGCAGGCTGCCCGCTTACATGCAGAAGCGAAGCACCGGTCCGGTCACGCTGGGCGGCCACGGCTGCCCGATTCGTTTCCGCAACATCTGGGTTCGCCGGCTTTGAGGCGGAGCGGTCCGGTGCGGCTCCGCCGTAACGGCAGCATCGTTCAGGTTGCGCCGCGCCGGGAGTGATAAGTGAAAGCGAGAGGGGCTGAGGGAGGAAGCAGCACCGCCACTTTCTCCCTGATCTGCGCCATCCGCGAAATCTGCGGTGAAACACGCGGAGCGATCACGGAGCTCCTTCGGCCGTCTGCTCGCCGGTGTGGTCCAGGGTCGGCGACCCCGGCTACAGCGAACGAAGCGCTCCTGATCCGTGTTGATCCGTGGTCGCCCCGGCGGCGCCGCTTCGGGAGCACGTGAGCCGCGAGAGGAAATCCGGGGTTAAAAAAATCCGGGGTTCCCTCCGCCGCTTTTCCGCCCAAGCCTGCCGCCCTTTCCCCATGAGCAAGCCCGTCACCTACCGTTTCTCCTTCGGCCCCTGGAACATCAGCGAGGGCGGCGATCCGTTCGGTCCCGACGTCCGCGCGGCGTTTCCCCACGATCGCAAGTTCGCGCTCTACAAGAAGCTCGGCTTCGACGGCGTGCAGTTCCACGACGACGATGTCGTGCCCGGCCTCGACGAGCTGAAGCCCGCGCAGATCGCCGCCCGCGCGAAGGAGGTCAAAAAGATGCTCCGCGACGAGGGGCTCACGCCCGAGTTCGTGGCGCCGCGTCTGTGGTTCGCCCACCAGACGGTCGACGGCGCCTACACCTCGAACCGCGCCGCCGACCGCAAGTACGCCTGGGACCGCACGCGCAAGTGCCTCGACATCACACGGGCCATCGGATGCCGCGCCGTCGTGCTTTGGCTCGCGCGCGAGGGTAGCTACACGCGGGAGTCGAAGGACGCGCGCCTCGCTTACCGCCGCCTGCTCGAGACCGTCGACGCGATCCTTGAGTACGACCGCGCGGTCGAGGTGTGGATCGAGCCGAAGCCGAACGAGCCCACCGACATGGCCTACGTGCCCACCGCGGGCCACGCGATCTCGCTCGCCTACGCCTCGCGAGACCACCGGCGGGTCAAGGCGCTCATCGAGACCGCCCACGCGCTTCTCGCGAATCTGGATCCGAGCGACGAGATGGCGTTTTGCCTCGCGCACGGCAAACTCGGCAGCGTCCACCTCAACGACCAGAACGGGCTGAAGTACGATCAGGACAAGAATTTCGGCTCCGCCAATCTCCGTGGCGCCTTCAACCAGGTGCGCGTGCTCGAGGAGGCCGGCTACGGCCGCCGCGGCGAGTTCGTCGGCCTCGACGTGAAGACAATGCGCACCCAGGCCGGCGTGCCGGTCACGGAGCACCTCGCCGCCAGCCGCCGCATCTTCCTCCACCTCGTCGAGAAGGTCCGCACCTGGGACCGCGCTCGCGTCGAGGAATACCGCGCCGCCCGCGACTACGAGGGGCTGGAGCTCTACACGCTCCAGCACCTGATGGGCGTGCGCTGAGCCGGCGGACGCCGGCGCCTACTTCCGCTTCACGCGCTCCGCGCGCCGTCGCCCGGCGACGGTGCGGCAGATCTCGCACACGGTGCCGTCGCAACCACGCGCCGTGCAGTGCTCGCGGCCATAGAAGATGATCCGCAGGTGCAGCTGGTTCCAATGCTCGCACGGGAACAGCGCTTTCAGATCCCGCTCGGTCTGCTCGACGCTGCGGCCCGAGCTCAGCTTCCAGCGTCGAGCGAGGCGGTGAATATGGGTGTCGACCGGGAAGGCCGGCACGCCGAAGGCCTGCGCCATGACCACGCTGGCGGTCTTGTGGCCCACACCCGGCAAAGCCTCCAGTTCGTCGAAGGTCCGCGGCACCTGGCCTCCGTGCCGGTCCAGCAGGAGCCGTGAGAGGCCGGCGATGGCCCGCGCCTTCTGCGGCGAAAGGCCGCACGGCCGGATGATCCGCCGGATCTCCTCCTCGGGCACCCGCGCCATCGCCTGCGGGTTGTCGGCGAGCGCGAACAACTCCGGCGTCACCAGGTTGACGCGCTTGTCCGTGCACTGCGCCGAGAGCAGCACCGCGATGAGCAGGGTGAAAGCGTCCCGGTGATCCAGCGGCACCGGCGTCTCCGGATAAAGCTCCGCGAGGCGGCGGTCGACATAGGCGGCGCGTTCGGCGCGGGTCATCGGGCAAACAGACGCGCTTCGCGGGATGAAACAAATCCTTAAATCCCCCTCCCCGCGGGGAGAACGCGGTTGCGGGCCGGATCGGCCGACGTACGGTCCGACCATCATGCCCACGCTTCGCGATGCGCTCGCCCCTGACGAGTCCTTCGCCCGCCGCCACCACGGGGATGACGCCACCGAGACCGCCGCCATGCTGGCCGCCCTCGGCTACCCTTCACTCAGGGCGCTCGCCGACGCGGCGGTGCCGGCCGCCATCCGCCGCGGCCCGCTCCAGCTCCCCGCCGCCGCGGGCGAGACCGCCGCGCTCGCCGAACTCCGCGCCATCGCCGCGGAGAACCGCGTGCATCGCAGTTTCATCGGTCTCGGCTACCACGATACCGCCACGCCGGGCGTCATCC
>SXGQ01046321.1_pt1 | contig 16602 bp, 20 predicted proteins | sample 3178371 | NCBI WGS metagenome assembly SXGQ01 (sample SAMN11356859, study PRJNA531348) | freshwater metagenome | isolation source: freshwater sample F1-20 | place: China: Fuxian Lake, Yuxi | collected 2017-12-25
CAATCGTCGAACGCAGCCACAAACTGCGTCATAATATCTTTTATCTCAAAAAAGAACGACTTGTTTTTCACAAGTCTATTTAGTCTATTGGAAACGATCTAAAAAGTATTTCGGAATCTTATCTTTACTACGAATAATACTTTCAACAATAGCACCATCCATTACATAAGTTACACAGCTATCATCCTTCGATCTTACTCCTCTACCACACGCTTGAATAAACGAACTAAGCATCTTATTTTGATACCATTGAAAATCTCCTTTCATCAACTTCTCGATACGCTTATCAGCAATAGGTAAGTATGGCGCTTTGACAACAATCTGAAACTTAGCTAAGTCACCTTTTAAGTCAACACCATGCGACATACTTGGAGATACTAGAATAGTTGGTTCATCGGTATTGTAATGAATATCGAGAATCTCTTCATTACGTACACCAACTTCTCTGAATAACAAACGCTTATCTTTTAGACGTCTCTTCAACTCCATCGTAATAGCATTTGTCTGAGTATGAATGATACCTTTGTCATTCGGATGTGCATCGCAAATCGCTTGAATCTGCTTAATGATACCAGGCAAGTTAGCTTGAAGGTTATTGTAATTAAGTTTAACCTTGGTTGTCGCGTAGATTGGAGCTTTCTTAGGATCAAACGTAGAATCTGCTTCGATGTACTTATACTCAGTTATCCCAAGAGCTTTACAGAAGCTCGCAGGGTCGATAATAGTTGCAGACATCAATACAATCTTATCTGCATAATCAAAGATCTTACCAGCAAGCTTATCTACCTTCAAAGGTATAAATTTGATACCTTTATCATATCTATCAACAACATACTCACTATCAAACCATGTATCAATTAATGTTTTCAGTTTATTATGCAACCTTGTAAGTACATCATACTCTACACGAATTGCAGATTGCGCTTGAGCTTTTTTAAGATCCTTCTTAGTAAGTTTTTCCTCAATCTCTTCTAAACGCGATCCAACTCTATTAGCTAAGACACCAACCCAGTTACTCATCTTATCGTATGCAACAGTAAGAGGTACAGCTGGAACATCTACCTTCGATTTCTTCAATATATCAAAAACAATATCGCATGTAAATTCTTTTACAAGCATATCTTCAATTTCAGAAGCCTCATCGCATACAATATATTCGCGACGCTTGACATGAGACGGCATCGCTAAGAACATATTATAGTTAAGAACTGAAAAGTTATTTAAGATAACATTATTACGTGCTGTATAATATGGGCATGAATTCTGCTTCCAGCAGCTCTCTTTAATCTCTTTTAGGTGTACGCATGGAGCATGCTCTACAGTAAAGTCAGTATCATATGTACACTGATAATTAATCTTACCTTTAAGTACTCCAGAATCTTGAAACAGTTCCTTGTACTGATCCTGCAGCGCTTTTGTAAGCGTTAAAGCAAATGCACCAAACGGCTTTTCATCCTCAATAGCGTCTTCATGCGCGTAACCTCCTGTTTGATTACGTTTAAAAATCTTATAACTTGTTACTAGATCGATAAACTTTTCACTTGGTTCATTAGCATGATTGCCAAGTGTTTTTGAAATAAACGATTTACCAGAACCAGTCGGTGCACTACACACAACAAACTTAACACCTGACTTAAATGCTTCGTCAATACTGTTAAGTAGTTTGACTTGCGACTTACTTGGATTAAACTTATCAGGAAAGGAATCTAATATACTCATTCAATAATAGTATATCATAGTTCGTTTTACTTGACAGGTGTAATCGTGATAATATTATTATAAATTTTATTAGCCGCATTTGCATTGACTGTCGCTAACATTTTGTTAATTTCTCTATGATTATTGGAGAGTGAAGTAAGATGATAATTAAGTGTGACGCCATCTCCATTATCTTGAACAAGAAACGGATACGGTAGTTCGAGTATCTTATCTTCTTTCTTATCTGTCTGTATATACAGTTTGATAAAGTATTGCTTAATATTAAACAATTTAATAACACCGCATTTCAGTGTCTTTCTGTTACATTTTATAACAACTTTCGACTGCAGTAATTTTTGTAATTTTTCGCTATAATAATCGATACTCATGAATCCATAAACGTTATCTTCTGCTCAGTATTTAGAACATAGATATTTTTGTTAAAGTATTCCCAGAAACTATCGTCTGCTGGAATTTTGTTAATAATTTGAACATGCTCTGCAGAAACTACTCTATAGTCTTGCATTAAAATATCCCAGACGATAACAGCGCCCTCTGACCTCTCATTAAACTGTTTACCAGTTTTGGGTGGTTTATAGTTGAGAACAACTTTACCGTTTACTGTGTTGAGTAGATCATAACTCTTTGTACAGAGCATTCTACGCGTAGGAGCTTTACCTGGTACAGGAATACGTCTAACAAAACGTACATCTAATACATTGTTAAGTAACAAACTCTCTAGCGCAGCTACATCCATAATTAGTTTTTACGTTCGCAAATACCAAACACTCTTGACTCGTTCAAGAAAATACCATTTGAAATTTTACCATGACCATCGATATCCATGTTTGCAACTGTAACACCGAGGTTGTTAGGAAACACAACAATATCGCCTTTCTTAACATATTTAACATTCGGACCCGCAAGAATAACAACAGCTTTTCTCCATGCCTTAGTTAAAGCGTTTGAAGGAATATAAATTCCTCCACGTAGAACTTCACCTGTTTCAGTCATGTCGATATATTCAACAAGAATAATATCATCGAAGATAAATTTAAGCTTGAAATCATCGAGACCAAAATCTCCTGATTGAGTGGAAGAGAGGTCGATAAGACTTCTCGTTGGTTTGATAACATCAATATCTGCTGGCATTGTAAAACTATTTACGCATTGTTTCAGATAATGCCATATACATTTTTAACTCTCTTGTAGAAAGACAGTTATTTTTAGCTTGAATGAGAACTAATTCATCTTCATTCTTCTCTTCCTCATCTTTCTTTACCTTCTTAACATACTGAATACGCTTAAATCTAGATTTAGGAATGAGATTATCATATAGCTTATACATCTCGACTTTATCATCAAACAACATAGAAAACTTATTAAGTGTATGATTAACAAAAGCGGCTTTCGTCTTATCTGAAAACGAAAGCCACCTATTAATCATATAAGGGACAAACAGCTGAATTTCTTCAGCTGTTATCTCATCTCTCTTTGTTGGTTTGAATAAGAGATTTTGTATTAATTCAAAGAAGTTCATACAATAACTTTTGATGTAGCAACAAAGATATCTGCAACTTCTTTATTGAAATATTCAATAACAGCAAGCTGAAGTTCTTTTACACCCTCATCAGTCAATTGCGAACTATACGCAAAGCCTGGAGCTTTCTTACCAGCATTAACATTAATACCTGTATGACCGATTGCAACACCATCTTTAGAATAAGTGATAGACACACTCACTTTACCTACCTCGCGTTCTGTCTTATCTGATCCGAGAAATTTATCGTGTACCATCAGATCATCGCCTCTCATCTCAATCGGCTTACGTATAAGACTTGATAAGATATTTGCAATACCAGTATTAAGTAATCGCTGGAAGGCTACAGCACCTACAGGGCATAGGTTAGGAATCTCCCAACAAAAGTTTACAGCATCGTCGCTATAGATATAGTCTTTAGTAAGAGAGTCTTCAAGGTCAATAAGGTTATCACTTACAAACATAGGAGCTCTAAACGATACAATATTACCAACAGGCGATACTTGTTTCTTAAAAAATTGATAAGCAAAGCGCTTATGAATCAAGTCGCCATTATAGATCGGTTGTTCAATAATCATAAGTTAATTATAATACATATTTTAAGATAATCCATACTCTTTGTTTTGATCTCTCAATCTAGTATCTACAACATCGCCGATATCATAGGTAGAAAAATAATGCCAATTTCGTGCATCGTCTGGAAAATAATTATTAACATCTCCTCTTTGCATCTTAACCTTTTCCCAAAACTCTTTTGATTGTGTCATATAGTGATTAATAATCATATCGTAGTTATTTTCTTTGTTAGATAAGCGTATACTTTTTACATTACTATCTACTACATGCACATCACTAAAACCTTTTTTACAATCAAAGAATTTTGTATTAATTATAAATTTTACACTTGTCGCTTTAATATTTTTCCATGAACAATCAGGCAGTTTCGCGAATACTACCTGATCTTCTTTCATTCGAAGTATACATGAATCGACAATTGACTTTGGGTGCTCGATATTATTATTAGAATTAAAGTTAAACCAATTGTTATAGATAGTACCGTAGTCGCTATACTTATCTAATACATCGCACAGCTTTAACGTATTTGGCGAATATACAAACTCATCCATATCGTTAATCATAAACCATTCAGATTGATGTAACCTCGGAAGTAAAAATTTATTATATGCTAGAACTTGTCTGTTTTTTATTTTAGGAATATCATTCTTAAAAAGTGTTATAGTGCCAGCATCTACATAGGGCATTATTATATCGAGGTAGTTATCTGTACTACCGTCATCTATCATATAAATATGATCTACACCTCTGTTGAAATAATGCGTTATCCATTCACTCATATTCATAGACTCGTTCTTAAAAATACAGCCTAATGATAATTTATATTTTTTCTGTGAAGACTGCTTACTTACTGAAGTTTCGACTTTACGCAAGCTTCCAACATCCGGCTTATGGCGGTGTATAATTTTTACATCTTTATGAATCTGCCAATTGCCTGGAAAATTATAATTTTGATTTAATACCGTTAAGCAACACGTAGGTATAATAGAAAAATATTTATTAAGATGGGATTCATCATGCCACACCGCTATAATATTATTCTTTAAATCTATCTGTGTGTTATGATGAAGTGTCGTAATTAATGTACACGTATTACCACCTCTTCCGCCCCACATACACCCTTGTAGATACGGCTTATCAGTCTTATAAGGTAAATACGCAGTAGAGTTTGTGTTTTTTTCCGTCCACCAAAAAACTCCATCTGTTAATTTATTTGCTGGATGAATTACTCCAAACAAAGGTGTATCTGGCAAACTATTCACCTCACTATGAATTAATAAATCACTATCCATGAATATAATATAATCATAATGCTTTAATTTTTCGATTTGTGAATTAAAGATTGTATATTTATTTAAAGTGATAAATGGCCATTGTTGATGTTCAATCTTATTATAAATAATTTTATTTTTAGCGCTATTAAAAATATTTACATCTGAAAAAACAAATATATCTTTTTCTAGATCAGGTAAGTAGTATTCATCAATTGACTTAATTAAGTCAGTTAGTAGAGCTTTATACCCACCCGTTGCTATAGTAAGTATTGCAACATTTTTTTTTCTTTCTAATACTAAAAGACCGTTATTATTCTCATACAGTTTAGAAATTTTCCAGCACTTATTTGTTTCGAGAAATTGCTCTACTGCCTTCATCAACCCCTTCGTACTACTTTTTGTAGCTATCTCATCAGTATAACCATAAGTTATAACATCGTGTAATACGATGTATTTGTTAATACTTTGATGATGTAATTCTAATTCTCTGCTTAACTGTTCGTAGGTGTGAAGCGTATCGATAAATAACATATCAACTCGATCAAAAGATAGGTCGAGTGATGAAAAGTTTAAGAACTTTACATTAATATCTTCTTTTTTGCATTCATCAATGAATATATCTACATTTGGTGTCTTTACTTTATCAACACACCATAACTTATCTGGCTTTGCAAGCGCAAATGCATACGAACTTACTACATCTCTAACACCAAGTTCTACTATCGTTTTACATTCCTGACCTAATTTAAAGAGTGTTTGAAGATGTTCGTTGATATCAGATGGAGTAGCACATAATTTTTTGAATTTATCTTCTATACTCATTATACATGGAATGTTTAATAAACATAATTAATACAAGTAAGTTATAAATCAATAGAATGTTCTATAATTTTCATCAATCCATACAAAGTTTAAATTCTCATTAGACATGACAGCGTAATGAGATACGTTTGATAAAGTTTTAAGCAAAAAGGATGACTTAGAGAGTAGGTATGACTCTATAACGCAGTCGCGACCATTTTGATATACATGATTACCGCTGTATTGATTATGGACTCCCATTCGTAAGCCGTGAGGGCCATTGTAAGTATGACCAGGTAATGTCTCTCTAACACTATCATAACTAAAAACTTTTTTACCATAACGTTGTTTAAACGCGTCAATTGAATATTGCTCGTCAGAACAAACCAAAAGTTGATCGTATTGATCGATGTATTTATCAGTCTCTGTGAAATAATTGTCTAGTGTAAAATACGAAGCATTTTCGTGATCTGTACCTCTCTTATGAACAGCAAGATAATTGCCATCGGTATGGTTTTTTAGAAAACTTTCCGCCATATCTATTAGATCAGGTTTAATTTTTACAAATTTTTTACAATAGTAACGTGCTTGTTTTAAAAAATCTGAATCTAAAGTATATCTAAAGGGTAGCTGTAGTGGTCGATCATCTTGATACCATACAGCGTGAATTTTTTCATATTCATCAAGATTTAAGTTAAATGGTTGTTCGAAATAATAGTCCCAGACATTATTACCAACTTCACCTTCTTTGTAGTATGCCATGTCTTTAGAGAAATCTACATACATAGGTATATTTTCATCTTCACAAACTTTACCCATCACAATAACTTGCATGACATAGGAAAAAATGCCAGCTCGACGGTCACCTGATTCTAAATAGAGTACTTTTTTCATTATATTTTTATCGATGTTGAAGATACATTCTATTAATCTGATCGATCAGATGACCTGTATGTCCACTATGCGTTCTCCAAAAACTATCATCACGAAGACTGTGTTCGTATTCATAATCTTTACTACAAAAGATAGTACGCCCGCTCTTTAGCCATAGATAATTAAAATAAATTACTTCGTATGGACAAGCAGAGAAAGAAGGATCGATATCTTTCGCTACCTCTAAATACTCCTTTCTCGGTACGAGAAAATTTCCAGTATTAAGTAATACATCCATCCAGTTGACACCTGGTTGCGAAACGCGGTTTGCAGCTAGGTTGAGATCTATAATTGTATCAGAGTATTGCGATCTAAAATCAAACGCAGGATAAGCAAATCCCGGAACAAAGATTGTTCCAGCGGTAAGATTCAATCCTTTAATAGCTTCAAAACTTTTTTCAAGTAAAAAGTTATCGCTATCCATTAAGATAACCCAGTCGTTATTACAATTATTGAGTAAATTAACTCGACTGAGTAGTGGAAAGGTATGATGTGGATTTTGAAAGACTTTAATACGTTCGGTTTCTTTTTCTTTTAAAATATTATAATCATCTGTAAAATCGTCTTGAATAACAATTTCATCCACCAGACCACCTGACATACTAAAATAATCGCGTTCAAGTTGTTGTAACATATAATTAGCGCTATTATATGTTGTAAAGGCTAAGCTAACTTTCATAAGATATATTATAAGTGATTTAACAGAAAAATCAAATAGAATTTATATGAAGGGTGTTTTCTATTTGATTCCAAATTCCACAGTCTATTAAGTTGCGGTTCGAATTATTTCTGATTCTAATTTGCGGAAAAGTAAGCGCTGTTTTAATTTCTTCAATTGATGGAACTGTAATATGCGTATCTTGAACGTGCGACTCAAAGGAATATCTATCTAAAAATGTTTTAGGTATTGAAAGGTGGTCCATTATCTCTCCTATAACTACATCATCCTCTCTATATGTTGATATATTATTACTATAGTTAACTAGTTTTTTTAAAACATCTTGCGAAAAAATAGTACAAGCACCAGATACAAATTGCCAGTCGGGGTAAAAAAATCCCATATAGATTTGTGTGTATTTTGTAATGAGCTCTTCTCTTATTTTATCTATGTTTATAAACGTTGAACTATTAACACGTATTATAAAATCATACTCATCTAATAATCCGGATTTTGCTATATCAATAAATTTATCAAACATTACTGGTATACCGCATGAATTATATATATCAGTTTTATAATTATACTGGTTTTCGCTTAGGTTGTGTTTTGTATCATCAAGACCGTTGTAAACAAAATAAAAATTTTCGTTTTTTGACAAAAGATAATTACGCTTTATTCTATCAAAATGATTGTATAAAGGATCATCGTATGTTAATACTACAGTACATATTTTCATAATTTTGATATATCTAAAAAGTTTCCATCAATAACACACTCTACTCCACGAATTTTATGTAAGTTATTTATATGAACGCCGTGCGATTTGGTTTCACTGACACCAAAGCTTCCAAACTGATTAAACGTATATATCTCGCGCGCGCTACTGAGAAATGAAGCCCACCATGCCCAAGTACTGTTTGAACATACTATACTATTATAAGAAAGAACTTCTCTAAATTCTTCTATCATACTAGTTCTTGATGGTATAATTACATCCTGCGGGGAAATAATATTTGATAGATATTTTTGTTCCTGCTCTTCGGTTGTACCTACAAGATTTCGACCGTTACTCGTAATAGTAAAATCTTTACTGCCGGAAATATATTTAAAGACTTTATGATACCAGTTATAATGTATAATCTCGGAGTTGTGTCCACTATGATTAAAGTCGCCAAGACGTACCATTACTAATGTATTATTTTTTACTCTGTCGGATAGTATAGGTTCTATAGTAAAGAAATTTTTAACCGTGTTATAATTGTTATTGTATAGATCGGCATCTTGAAAATAACCGCTTACAACGTAATCGTAGGACGGGTCTAGTATAGGTATTGTAGAGCCATGCTTGCAGCGATGATTAAAATAAAAATTATCATCTATAATACGAGTTTCAAGTCGCTCTTGTTCCTCGTATGCAGGTACACTAGTACACTCTATCTCTAAAGGACCATGAGTACCTAAATTCATTTTATTATGTAGAGCTAATAACCGTGCAAACGAATATTGAAACATGCAGTTACCAAACTGTCCAATGTAGTTTATACTGATCATTTTCTGATAATATTATGCCAATATTCAATTTCTAAAAGAGGTATATCAAATATGGTTGGATCAATATATTCTTTACGTTTATGTTCTAAAAATGGCAGTGTTATCTCCTCCCAGCTATCTACAAAAAGAATAGGTAAGTGTTTAAACTGTTCAAACGCTTCGTGTCTTTTTACGATAGGTACGGTCCGAAGGTAAAGTGATTCCCATATCCGATGACAATCGATACCGTTACCAGGCGGTGATATAGAAAAAACACTAGAGGCTAACATATTCCAATACTCATGGACTAGCATAGGTTGGCTAAGAGATATACCATTTTGTTGTGTAATATAATGACAGCGTGATCTTTCACCTATGTTAGTATTAATATCAAAATTTTTTAAAACAAGATTTGTCTTAGGGTTATGCTGTTCACGTATACTATTAATAAGATTTTGATCCCCGTGCAACCACTGGCTGTTAGCAAGCCCTATTGGTATAGAAATTAATTTAGGGTGCGTTGTTTCTCTATTTTGACAGAACCACAACTTAATTTTATTTCCTTCAAGATACCGTAACATATTACTATGTATACCAAGATCTGAATTGTGTGAAATAAGTATGGTATCATCAGCTAAATTATCATAGAACTTGTTAAAAAAATCTTCGAGAAAATGCGTGTATACATATATAACTTTAAACTTACTAATTTCTTTTTCAGATATTTCTGACATTTTAGTAAGTCGTTGCGGCATGCTACGACACTGATTCGAGATAAGATCGGTCATTTCTACATAAAGACCGATATCAGCAATTGATTGAAATAATTCACCTGATATCATAATTTTACATCCATGAACTAGACCACATATGACAACATATACTTTCTGGTTCTAAATACGATTGGTGATCTTTACCTCGTACTTGATTGATTTCAAAATTAGGTAGAGGGTAGAAATAGGAGTTTGGAAACACTACTAAATTATCTATAGTTGAAATATTTTTAAATATCTGTCTTGTTAGAAAATATGGCCCGGTAGAGTTCATAATATCCGTAGCATCACTGTAGCATAAATCTATATCAAGTGTTAGTAAATCTTTAATAATATTATTACCTGGTGTACTACCCATCAACCCATTAAACACTGTCGGCTCTGCATCATAAGCAACCCCACAGAAGAATTCTAAATCTAGCAGATCATTAAAATCAGTCAGCAATAAAAAATCAGTGTCCATATATATACCTCCGAATTCGTTTAATATAGCATATCTTAAAAGATCAGATTTTTGCCCTAAGTTTGGAGTTATATCAAACAGCTCTTTATTTTTAAAATCATTTAAACGGTGTAAATCGTGTTCTGTCCACATTATATATTCCCAGTCAGCACCAAGTTTTTGTCTGACCTGGTCTGTCATTTGTTGTTCGAATGCAGGTAGTGGACCACCAATCCATACTTGATGTAAAATTTTAGGTATCTGATTTTCACCCTTTGTACGAAATAACCAATTGTCGTATCTGTTACGCAAGATATCCCACTTCGTATTATCAATAGGATTTTTAAAAAAAGAAGAATACTTCATAGACTCTTCAAATGAAGGATATACACTGTTTCTTACCATGATAAAATAACATTTTTTGGATGGGTCTGAGGTATCTCTTTATTAATTTTAACGCGACCAGGTCTCACTTTTTCTATAAATTCATTATGATTATAACCATTCATGTTGTTATATATCATGTAACAGTGCTTAGTATTTTTAATAATTTTGTCAATATATTTGTCCTGTATTGTTTCTACGCATTCGGAAAATGCGTAGTTGCTTATAACAAGATCTGGCTGCATATGATTAATTTGAGATGTACCGTCAATATATTCAAGATTAATATCGTTTAACCCTAGCGATGTAACATACCTTTCGATTAGCTTTAACACTGGTGGTATATCGATAAATGTATAAGTCTTCGGTTTAAATAACTGTCTTAATATTGTATATTGGCCACCATAACCAGCTCCAATTTCGACAATATGTATATCGTTTAAATTTAACTGTGAAAGATCGTTGAGAATTTTTATATAACGCAAAGTGGTAGGCGAAAAGGAGCCGAGGTTGTAGTTATACATCTTGGGTCCGCCGATTGTATCATTAACCTGAAACATATCTATATTTTGCATAATGAGTTCATTTGATCTGAATTCATTAATATACTCCGCTCCCTCTTCATACGTCACATGTTCAAGTATCTCATTATAAATAGTATTTCGTTTAAAATTTTCAAACGTTAATGAATCACCTGCAGCTTGTGCACAGAAATTAGGATAAGAAATGTTATCTGATATGCTGCTCATAGTATAATATACTTATAATTATCGTTAGGTATCATTAAATCTACATCATCAATACCAGGTTGCGTAAACCAACAACCTCTACTTTCACCTCTAACAGATATAGGTATATAAACTTTTTCTGGAGCACCTAAAAATGTTGCCCACCACGCGAATGTTGATTGCGACATAATTACATTCTTCGCGTTTTTTATATACATAAAATCTTCTACTATATTCTTACTAAATATGTTAGCATTATATCTTTCAGCAATAACTCGTACATCTGCATCGACATGCTCTACTACAATAGTTAAATTTGTAAAATTAATATCATTTAATATTTTTAAATAGTTTTCTAATCCTAAGTAGATATCAAGATCACGATAATCGCCATTTCTAATATATAATACTGTCTGGTCGTGCTGTAAACTGTTTTCATTTATCTCATAGAAGAATTTCCTTAATTCATTTCTATAATGGGTGTAATATTCTTGCTTCTGTGCGTAAGAGTTAATAACTATATCACCATCGTGTTTATATAAATTATCTAAATCTATATACTGATCCCCATACTGTCTTGTATATAGAGGATTATGAATTTTATCCACACTAGTATTTACTAGTGTGTTTTTAAAGAAATCTATAGGAGTGGTAACTAGCTCTCTACCCGTTTCTAAAGATATAATATATGCTAATGCATTTATAAACATTTTATTACCCATACCTATACCAGGTATAGTATGCGCAATTACTTTACTCATAAGTATGAAATAATATATGATTTATAATTTTCGTGTTTAAAATGCTCATACGCTTTTAAACAATTTGCACGTCTCTTATCCTCGTCCTCTGTATTACTTATTATTTTTTCTAGCTCGCTATAATCCAAAGTTAGGAGATCTGATTCTTTAATACGTATTATAGTATTATCCCAATCCCACTCAGGAAGTTTATAATTATCAGATATTAAAACTGGTATAGCACCAGCTGCTAAACTCTCCCAAAATCTTACGGAATTTGGATTTGATCCTCTCGGGCACAGAGAAAATCTACTTCTTGATAAAATTTGCTCATATTCATATTCTTGCTGAGTCTTGTTATTAGATGAAAAAAAGTCTGATGTAATGTGATACGTATCACGAAAAATTATATTTTCATTGCGAATACGTTGCTTAATTATATCTCTACTATTATGTGTAACAGAGCCAATAAATGATATTAAAATATTTTTTTCAAGATTATCAAACTTAAAGGTATTAATATAAGGCATAGGTATAATCTCCACGCCATCTATTTCATCGTAATTATAAGCAGCACACGAAAATACTTTTGTAATATTTAAATGCTTGTAGTAGTTTTGCAAAAGCATATAGCTATCATGCTGACAAACTGTAAAATTATTTTGCTGATCTATTTTTTGCCTACTAAGATGCTTAAAATAACTTTCTTTAGACTGCTTTCCAGGAAAATCAAGCCAGTGACTATTTAAAATTTGAGTCCATGGCACTGCTATGTAGTTTAAGTCGCTACTTTTAAGCTGTTTATAGCATTCATATTCAACTGGAAACCTTTCATATTTAAAAATATCTGTAAAAAAATCGTATACCATAAAATTATGTATTTATATCTCTTCTATCGAACCATATTTTCATTTTGTTTTATCATTTTAAGCAATTTTATTTTATTATCAACACCTATTACATAATTTGCGTGATGTAATAAAATATCAAATGGTGGTATAATATTTGTTTTATTATCCCATATAAATGTACCATTTTCGTTTTCAAAGAAATTACCAATAGTATAAAATTGATCTTTATCGAGGGTCGTACTATGAACAAGATGCTTAAAATTATTCAAAGCAACTTGATCATTTACCATCTGTCTGAAGTTTTTCTTTATAGTATTAAATAGTTCTTTTGTTCTATCGTTTGACTTACATCCGAAAAAACCAGCACACAGACTGCCTCTATCCTCTTGACACACAAGATCATGTTCTTTAAGAGCATCCCTCACATGATGTACAAACGGTTTGAAGAACTGTATATCGCAATCTGCAAATATAAACTCATCTGTTTCGTTTAATGCGTTTATAATGACATTCAGTTTAATATCCATTGCATCAAGCCATCCAGACGACATGAACGAACCTGTATTAGTTGTTTGAGAGTGGTATGTAGCTCTAATTAGAACTTCATCTTTACTATAAAGATTTCTTAACGAAGATCTAAAATAATCTTCGTACATTTCTTTATGAGAATCACTATAATGAGTGTAAATTATCATGTTAAAGATATACTTGCACCATCTGTATCAACAACAGACCAATTTGGTTCAATTTTTAAATACGAACTCATTAACTGTACATCTTTTATACGCTCATTAACTAATGAATACCATAACTTATCACTAATTTTATTAACATCAGCGTCAGCCATTCTCCTTGCAGTGTTATCATGCACGTTTTTACCTAACACCCAATGTCTATGCTCAATCATTATATCGCTTCTATATGTTAATCTATTAAACGCGCTAAATATTTGATGCATCCATTGATCTACCCAGTTAATCTTAAATTCTTCTCTCATAAATGAGCCAAGGACTTCGGCATATTTTCTATGACAGAAGAGATTTACTGCTAGCTTAGGACCATGCCACCCATCATTACAGTGTATTGCTTTGATACTGTCACTGGGCATATTCTTAAATTCTTGTATTAGCTCTAAATCCCAGTTATTTGTCTTGAATACCATATCATCACCTATCATAGAAATGATGTCTTCTGTAGACTCTTTGGCTAGTATATTCCAGAGTTTACCTAATCCTAAAAATTTACCTCCGTTATCTATTTCTATAATCTTCAAACATGTTATAGCGCTAGCTACTTTTTTAATAGTCTCGAGAGTAGGATCATCTTTATCTACGCCAAAGTAAACGGTTATGTTATTAATGTCACTTACTGTTGTTAGTATGGAAAACAAAAGAGTGAGTCTATTATTCATTCTTTCACGTGAGGGTACTAATATTGCTATTTTCATAAAAAGGTTGATTGAATTGCAGGGTTGTGATATAATACAGCTGTAGCCATATTTGACACAGGGTGAATAAAGTATTTACACTTTGAAAGGCTATATACTTCAATATAAGTATAAATTGCATCCATAATATTGCCAGGAATAAAGTGAGGCTCTATATTTAAATCAGTATTAGATCTACGGCATTTAGGATTATAAATACATCTTTTATATTTTTTAATAAACTGATTTAAGTCGTAAACATTATCTATACTCAAGTATAGAAACATATCATCATTAAATATACTATCTATTTGTGAAAAATACCTTTCAAAGGTAGGCATTTCACCTGAAGGCTGCTCACATTTTAAAAGACAATTTCGTTTTAAAATACCTATAACTTCCTTTCCTTCAAACAGGCTATCTACTCTTTGTATGTAATCTTTTAATAAGGGTTGAGGTTGAAAAAAAGAAAGTGTCTTATTAAAAGATTCCCTCCAACTGTTTTCATTGTATTTTGAACAAACGTTTTTACCGGTGAACTCTGTTGATGTATAGTTTTCTAAAACTATAGTCTCATCAAACTTTTCTCCGGTATTGTATTCCTTAAATAATTTACTAAAAACCTCACCGCAATTATAAGCAAAAGCGCCCCATGGTTGACCTTGAAGATTCCAGGTTATTTTTACAACATTATCAGTCGTATCTCTTAAAAAAGTAGTTACCTTATTGAAGTTGGAAAAAAAACCTCCTTCATGAAACCTTACTTCAACGTGTATATTTTTAGCTGTCAATTAGGATTTAGGTTTGAGGCTCTTTAGTATTTGAATTACTTGCTCCTTACTTATAAAAGGAGGTTCGTTCGGATAATGACCATGTTTTTGTTTATATATTTCTCTACCGCCATAGACATTTTTTTCCCACTGTTCAGATTTATTAGCAATAGATGAATTATCAATTGCTCCTGGTGCTTCAGTTAAGTACTTGTGACTATCAAATATATCGGCAAAATGCCAAAACGGCGGGTGGTAACCTGCTTTAATAATCATATATGTATGATCAACATGCTCCCAGGCATTATAATATGCTTCGTCATATAGACCAACTTTCTCAAGAACTTCACGAGTGAAGAATGAAAACATAGCGACAGTATGTTCAAAGAGCGACACTTTAATATTATTACCGTAATCTATAACTAACTTCGGATTAGGTTCTGTATGCTGATCTAAAAGATGTCTATTATGTAGATCAAAGTTTTGTATTGTCTGTTTACGGTTGAATGGAGAACCTGGGCCGTAGTTAAAGTGTTGTATTCCGCTTATTTTACTAGCTTGAATATACTTATCAAAAACCGTATCATCGAGAATAATCATATCGTCTTCAATAATAAAAATATAATCACAACCTCTATCTAGTAAGTGCTGCATAGCAATATTTTTCGATTTACCGACACCTAAATTCTTTTCATTGTTATGAATATAATAATTATAACCTGGTAGTTCCAGGTAATCGCCATCATTTACAATAATGAATTCAGCCCAATTACAGTTTACTATGCTCTCAAGAAGTTTCTTAAGATAATCAGGTCTATTACATGTAACAATACCTATACCGATTTTTTCTTTTGCTACAGACATATTACTTAATACCGAATTTTTTCCAGAGATCTTTCTCTGCTTGTTCTTGTTTAAGTGCTTCATTCTGCGCCCTAACTAATTGCTCAAGCTCGTCAAGCTTATCCGGAGCGAAGATAGAACTCTCTTCACCGAAGAAATCACCTTCAGGCGTTACATATTCTGCGATCATATCAACTCTACCCTGTATACTTGTAGGTAGATCAATAAGAGCTGGAGAATCATTTAGAGGGAAGAAAATATCTGCATCATAATTTTGACGATATTGCTCATAGAGCGCGCCAAAGATGTTATCTATCTCTATAATGAAATCACGATTAGTTTCTCTTACACCGTCTTCTTCAATAGGTATAGACGGGTCATATCGCAACAGAAAGATAATATCTAACTGTCTCATCGATTCCTTCGTAATAGCGATGCACTTATCAACAAACTTTTTATCAAAACCTTTAATACCTTTACCATGAGCCCAAAGGGTATAAGCAAGGTTATCAAGTGGACATCTATCATAGATTACTTTTGAATCTTTAGTATGCTTCTGCATTTCATCAACCATGAAGTTGAGAATAGCCCACTGTGTATCAGTAGTTGTTTCAGAAGAATGCGTGAGGTCA
>SXGQ01175984.1_pt1 | contig 16602 bp, 13 predicted proteins | sample 3178371 | NCBI WGS metagenome assembly SXGQ01 (sample SAMN11356859, study PRJNA531348) | freshwater metagenome | isolation source: freshwater sample F1-20 | place: China: Fuxian Lake, Yuxi | collected 2017-12-25
ACCCGCAGGCCAAGCCGGAGTCCCTCGTGCAGCCCGGCCACATCTTCCCGCTCCTCGCCCGCCCGGGCGGCGTGCTCCAGCGCGCCGGCCACACCGAAGCCGCGGTCGACCTCGCCTCCCTCGCCGGCCTGCACCCGAGCGGCGTCATCTGCGAGATCCTCAACGAGGACGGTTCCATGGCCCGCCTGCCCGAGCTCGTCGAACTCAAGCGCAAGTTCGGCCTGCACATGATCTCCATCGCGCAGCTCATCGAGTTCCGCCACCGCCGGGAACGCCTCGTCGAGCTCGTCGCCGAAAGCCCCTTCCAGTCCGCCTGGGGCGAATTCGCCCTGCGCGTCTACCGCTCGCTGCCGGACGGCCGCCAGCATCTCGTCTTCACCCTCGGCCATCCGGACGAGACGCCCACGCTCGTGCGCGTCCAGCGCGAGAACATGCTCGGCGACCTCTTCCGCGGCAGCGCGTTCGGCGCGGGCGCCTCGCTGGCCTCCAGCTTCGAGGCCGTGGCCAAGGCCGGCCGCGGCGTCATCGTGCACGTCGCCCAGCCCTTCGGCGGCATGCAGGCGGACCAGGACGGCGTGCGGCTCGGGCAGATGGACGCGCGCGACTACGGCATCGGCGCCCAGATCCTTTCGCACCTCGGTCTGCGCCGCATCCGCCTCATCACGAACAACCCGCGCAAGGTGGTGGGCCTGGGCGGCTACGGGCTCGAGATCGTGGAACAGGTCCCCTTCTGAGCCGCGGACGGCTGTTTCCGCTTGCAGGCTTGGTCCGAAGCGACTCCATCGAACGTCCGTTCTTCCGCCATGAGCCTCGACAAGCCCACCCCTGACGCCATCGATGGCGCCGAACTCCGCTTCGCCCTCATCACCGCGGGCTACAACGGCGAGCTGGTCCAGGCCCTGAAGAAGAACGCCGTCAAGGCCCTGCGCGCCGCCGGCGTCCCGGCCGCCGCGATCGTCGAGGTCGCCGTCCCGGGCTCCGGGGAGATCCCCTTCGCGGCCTACATGTCGGCCATGACCGGCGATTACGACTGCGTCATCGCCCTGGGCGTCGTCGTCGCCGGCGATACGCCGCACCACGAGATCATCGCGCACTCCACGGCCCAGGCCCTCCAGGACGCGGCCATCCGTTCCGAAGTCCCGATGATCAACGGCATCGTCGTGACGAACACCCGCGAGCAGGCCGTCGCCCGCTGCCAGGGCTCGCTGGACCGCGGCACCGAGTTCGCCCACGCCGCCCTGACGATGGCCCGCCACCGCATCACGCTCGGCGCCCGGCTCGACCAGGTCGAGGAAGAGGAACGCAAGCGCGGCGGCCAGGAGCCTTTCGCCCAGAACTGACCGATGGACAACGACTCGCCTATCCCCGCCTCCGCGCGCGCCAAGATCCGCATCCGGATCAAGGGCGTCGACTACCGCATGGCGGACCAGACCGCGGCCGACATCATCGCCAGCGTCGTCGGCTCCGGCGCCCGCATCGCGGGCCCCTTCCCGCTCCCCTCGCAGGTCGAGGAGCCGCGCACGGCCGTCCGCGAGGAGATCCGCAGCCATCGCCGGCTGATCGAGATCATCGGCTCCAACCAGAAGACCGTCGACGCGTTCCGCCGCCATAACGTCCCCGCCGGCATCGAGATCGCCATCGTCGCCCCGGAAGAGCCCGTCGTCCCGGACCCGGCCGCGCCGCCCGCCAAGCGCAACCGTCGCCACGACAGCCGCGTCGTCGCGATGCAGTTCCTCTGCTCGTGGGAAGTCCAGCGCCACGCCGACATGGTCACGGCCCTCTTCGACTTCTTCGCCGAACGCCCGCAGCCCCGCGAATACTACGCCTTCGCCGAGGAGCTCATCCAGGGCGTCATCCGCGACCTCGCCCTCGTCGACGAGGTCATCGGCAAGTACGCCAAGAACTGGGCCTTCGGCCGCATCGCCCGCGTCGACCTCGCCATCCTGCGCGTCGCCATCTTCGAGCTCATGCGCCGGACGGACATCCCGCCGGTCGTGAGCATCAACGAGGCCGTCGACATCGCCAAGGAGTTCTCGACCGAGGAGTCCAAGCGCTTCGTGAACGGCATCCTCGACAGTTATAAGGAAGAACTGGGCCGCGACCCGCGCAAAGCCGAGGGCGGCTGATCCGATGGCGGGCTTCTTCGAGCGACTGAAGTCCGGCCTGAGCCGCACGGCCGAGGCCGTCGCCAACCTGCTGGCGCGTCCGATGGACGCCGCTTCGGCCGAACAGCTGCGCGAGCGGCTGATCGCCGCCGACTTCGGCCCCGCCACCGCCGACGAGGTCGTCGAAGCGGCCCGCGCCGCCTGGAAGACCGAAGCCGCGCTCCGCAAGGCCTCGCCCGCCGAAGCCGCGGCCGAAAGCATCGTGCGCGCGCTCGGCGGCGAGACCGCCGTCGCACCCGCCCTCGCGAAACCGCACGTGATCATGCTCCTCGGCGTCAACGGCGCCGGCAAGACGACCACCGCCGCGAAGCTCGCCTGGCGGTGGCGCGAGGAAGGCCGGACCTGCCTGCTCGGCGCGTGCGACACCTTCCGGGCCGCGGCCGGCGAACAGCTTTCCGCCTGGGCCGGACGGCTCGGCGTCGAAGTCGTCGGCGGCGCCGCCGGCGCGGATCCTGCCGCGGTGGCGTTCGATGCCGTCAAGGCGGGCGTCGCGCGCGGCGCGGACCTCGTCATCCTCGACACCGCCGGCCGCCTGCACACCAAGGCGCACCTGCTCGAGGAACTGCGTAAGGTGGTGCGCGTCACCACCAAGGCCCATGACGGCGCGCCGCACGAGAAGTGGCTCGTCCTCGACGGCTCGCTGGGCGCCAACTCCATCGAACAGGCCCGCATCTTCCACGAAGCCGTCGGGCTCACCGGCCTGATCGTGACCAAGCTCGACGGCCCCGCCCGCGGCGGCGCGCTCGTCGCGGTCGTCCGCGAGCTCGGCGTGCCGGTCCGCTTCATCGGCGTCGGCGAGCAGCCGGCCGATCTCCAGCCGTTCGACGCCCGGGCCTACGCCCGTTCGGTCGTCGGCCTGGCCGAGTGAGGTTGTCTTGCCAGCGAGGGCCCCTCGCCCCAGCGTGACCTCATGTCGGCCGAGACCGTCACCGTCGCGCTAGGCTCGCGCTCCTACCCCGTCCGCATCGGGGCCGGGATGCGCCGCGAAGCCTTGGCCGCCGCCGAACGTCGTCTGGCCGCGGGCCAGAAGTGCGTCGCGATCACCTCGCCCGGCGTCGCCGCCGCCCAGTCGGGCTTCGCCGCCGAGCTCGCGCGCCTGATGCCCGTGCTCGCCACCGCCGCGGACGGCGAGACGGCCAAGTCGGCCGCCGAACTGGCCCGCGTCTGGGATTTCCTCGCCGCCCACGGCGTGGCCCGCGACGGCGCGGTCTTCGCGCTCGGCGGCGGCGTCGTCGGCGACCTCGCCTGCTTCGCGGCCGCCTCCTATCAGCGCGGCGTCGATTTCTACCAGCTCCCGACCACGCTGCTCGCGATGGTCGACAGTTCCGTCGGCGGCAAGACGGGCATCAACCTCGCCGCGGGCAAGAACCTGGTCGGCAGCTTCCATCAGCCGACGGCCGTGTTCGCCGACACCGACCTCCTGGCCACCCTGCCGCCGCGCGAGTTCGCCGCCGGCATGGCCGAGGTGATCAAGCATGGCATCATCGCCGACGCCGACCTCTTCGGGCTGCTCGAACAGAATTCGCCGCTCGCCTGGGACCATCCGCTCCTGCCGCGCGTCATCCGCCGCTGCGTGGAGATCAAGGCCGCCGTCGTCGCCGGCGACGAACGCGAGACCAGCGCCCAGGGCGGACGCGCCCTCCTCAACCTCGGCCACACCTTCGGCCACGCGATCGAAGCGACCGCCGGCTACGGCGCCTACCTGCACGGCGAGGCCGTCGCCATCGGCCTCGTGATGGCGGCGCGTCTTTCCGCCGAGCTGAAACGCTGCACCGCCGCCCAGGCCGAACAGGTCGAGGCCACGCTGAAGTCGCACGCCCTGCCCACCGCGCTGCGTGCGCCGCTGCCCCTCGACCCGATGCTCGCCGCGATGCGCCGCGACAAGAAGGTCCGCGGCGGCAAGCTGCGCTTCGTCCTGCAGGACGGGATCGGCGCGGCCAGCACCTCGGACGCGGTCCCGGAAGAGGCCGCGGTCCGCGCCCTGCTCGCCGGCGGCGCGACGCGGCGAACCGCCGCCGCTTGACCCCGGCGCCGGCGGTGCTTGGATACGGCATGCCCCGCCTCCTCTGCGTCTGCCTGCTCGCGGCCGGCGTCCTGCCGGGCGCCGCCGAGACGCCGGAGCCGGGCAAGGCTTATTTCGGCCGGAACCGATACGTCGAATACATCGCCGGCGACCTGCCCTTCGTGCTTTCGGCGCCGCATGGCGGCCGCGAGAAACCCGAGGAACTCCCGGACCGCGCGAAAGGCACCTTCGCCTTCGACACCAACACGCAGGAGCTCGCGCGGGCGATCGACGAGGCGTTCGTGGCGCGCACCGGGCACCACCCGCACGTGGTCATCTGCCGGATCCACCGGCGCAAGGTCGACTGCAACCGCGAGATCGTCGAAGGCGCGGCCGGCCATCCGCTGGCGGAGCAGGCCTGGAAAGATTTCCAAGGCTTCATCCGGACCGCGCAGCAGGCGGTCGTCGCCCGGCACGGCAAGGGCTTCTACGTCGACCTGCACGGGCACGGGCACGCGGACGCGCGGCTCGAGCTGGGCTACGCGCATGACCGCGACGAATTCGCCCTCCCGGACGCCGAGCTGGCCCGACCGGAGTTCATCAAGAAGGGGACGCTGCAGTTCTTCGCGCTGCAGGACCCCGCGGGCTATCCGGCGTTGCTGCGCGGACCGCGGAGCCTGGGAGGGCTGCTGGAGCAGGCCGGTTTCCCCGCGACGCCGAGCCCGGCAAAACCCGTGCCCGGATCCCCGTACTTCAACGGCGGCTACAACGTGCGCACCCACACCGCGCCGGGCACGGGTTTCGCCGGCCTCCAGATCGAGAGCCACTCCAAGGGCGTGCGCGACACCGAGGCCAGCCGACGCAGGTTCGCCGCCGCCTTGGTCGAACAACTGGCGGCCTACCTCGACGCGCAGATGGGGATCAGGCTGCCGACGAAGCCCGCGGCGAAGTGAGCGTCAGGGCGACGGACCGACGGCCGGCTTCGCCGCGCGCCAGTCGCGCTTGAGCAGGCGGTCGTCGTTCTTCTCGTTGGCCGCGCGCACGCGGTCCTCCAGGGTCCCTTCGGCCGGCGGCTGGCCGACCACGGCGGCGGCGGCCGGCGTCTTCTCGACGACGAAGGACTCGTCGCCGGCCGGGACGGCGCAGCCGACGAGACAAAGCAGGGAGAACAACGGAAGGGTCTTCATGGCAAGGTCATTGGGCCCGGCGCTTGGCGTCGGCCTCGAGCCAGGCGCGAAGGGCGAGCGCCTGGGCGCGGGCGCGGGCGCGGGCGGCGGCGAGATCGTCGGCGTCGGCGACCGCGGATCTCGCGAAAGAATAGAACTTCGCCTTCGGCTCGGTGCCCGAGGCGCGGACGGCCACGCGCCGGCCGTCGGCCAGCTCGGCGAGGATGAACTCCTCGGGCGGGACACGCTCGCCTTCGGCGTCGAGCACCGTGTCGCGTTCGTAGTCCGTCACGCGGAGGACCTTGGAGCCGTCGACGACGGCGGGCGGGTTCGCGCGCCACGAGGCGACGATGCGGCGGATGCGCGCGGCGCCTTCGGCGCCTTCGAACGACAGGTTCAGGAGGTCCTCGTGATGGGCGCCATGGCTGAGGTGCAAGGCGTCGAGGGCGTCGAGCAGCGTGCGGCCGCGGGAACGGAGGACGGCCGCGTATTCGCAGAGCATCAGCACGGCCGCGTTGGCGTCCTTGTCACGCACCGCGTCGTCGGCGAGGTAGCCGTAGCTCTCCTCGGCGCCCAGGAGGAACAGGGTCGAGTGGCGCATCGCCAGCGGCGCCCGCCGGCGCAGCGGGAGCGCGGCCGCGTCGGGGCCGGCGCCTTCGGTCAGGCGACGGCTCCATTGCTCGAGCTTGCGCGCGATCCACTTGAAGCCGACGAGCGTCTCGACGCAGCGCACGCCGTGACGGGCGCAGATGGCGGCGACGAGCGGGGTCGTGACGAGGGACTTCACCACGGCCGCGTTGGGCGACCCGGCGGCGGGCAGCACCCCCGCGTCCTTGAGCGAGGAGATCCGGAACTCCGCCAGGAGGGCGGCGACTTCGTTGCCGTTGAGGAGACGGTGGCCGCCGGCGGGCAGCGGGCAGGCCGCGCCGACGCGGTCGGACTCCGGGTCGGTCGCGAGGACGAGGTCCGCGCCGACCTCTTCGGCCAGCTTGAGCGCGAGGGCGAAGGTGGCGGCGTTCTCCGGGTTGGGCGAGGCGACGGTCGGGAAGCGGCCGTCGTGGTCCCGCTGCTCCTCGACCATGTGCGGGTCGATCCCGGCGCGGCGGAGGGCCGGCACGACCATGACGTCGCCGGTGCCGTGGACGTTGGTGAAGACGACCTTGGGCGTGTGGCGCGCGATGATTCCCGGGTCGAGCACCACGCCGGCGACGCGGCTGAGATAGGCGTCCTCGGCCGAGGCGGGCACGGCGAGCACGCCTGCCAGGTTCTTCTCGAGGTAGGGCGCGACGTCGGCCGGGCCGAGCCGGCCGACTTCCGCGACGATCGCCGCGTCATGCGGCGGCAGGACCTGCCCGCCGTCGCCGAGGCAGCACTTGAAACCGTTGTCGTGGGAAGGATTATGGCTGGCGGTGATGACCACGCCCGCCTGGGCGGCGAGGTGACGGACCGTGAAGCTCAGCTGGGGGGTCGAGCGGGCGCCCGCGAAAAGACAGGCCTCGCCGCCGAGCTGCGTCCAGGCGCCGGCGATCAGCTCGGCGAAATGGCGGGAGAAATGGCGGACGTCGTGCGCGACGACGAGCCGGGCGCCCGGCCGGGTCGACGAGACGTGCTTCCAGAGACCCATGACGGCGCGGAGGACGTTGACGTCGTTCAGGCAGGCCGAACCGATGGCGGCGCGGACCGGGAGCCCGGCGGGGTCGAGTTCGTTGGCCGCGGAGACCCGACCGACCGTCCGGCCGCGCATCCCGCCCGTACCGAAGGCGATCCCCTTGTAGAAACGATCCTCCAGCTCGGCCCAGGCGCCGCGCTCGCACAGGTCCCGCAGGGAGACGACGGCGTCGGCCGGCAGGGCGCCCGAGCGGAGCCATTCCGCGGCGTTGGCCAGGCTGGCGGCGGACAAATGGCCCTTGCCATGGGCGGCTTGAAGGAGGGAAACGACGGCGGCGGAAGCGCTCATGTGTCCGCCCATCCTTGCCCTCCGGGGGGCGGGGACAAGCCCGGAGCAAGGGGAGGCGGGGGTTGACAGAGGCGGACCTTTGCCAAGGGTTGAGCCCCCATGCCTGACGACCGTTCCAGCAAGCAGCCCCCGGCCGGCGATGACCGCAATCTCGTGGTCGTCGACGAAGATTTCGCCAACGCCGACGCCGAAGACCGCCTTTGGCTCTTCTGGGAACGCAACAAGACCCTGATCGTCCAAGGCACCACCGCCGTCGTGATCGGTATCCTCGGCTTCCTGGCCTATTTCTTCTGGAACGAAAGCCGCCGGCTCGAGCTCGGCGCCGAATTCACCGCCTGCCAGGATGAAGCCGCCCGCCGGGCTTTCGCCGACCGTCATCCGGGCGAAGCGATCGCCGCCGTGGCCCTGACCGACGTGGCCGACGACCTCAAACGCGGGGGCAAGTTCGCCGACGCCGCCAAAGCCTACGACAAGGCCGTGAGCCTCGCCGCCCTCGCCGCCAAGACGCCCGCCGTGGAAGCCCTCGGCGCCCGCGCCCGCCTTTACGCGGCCCTGTGCCGGCTCGAAGCCGGCGAAGCCGACGCCGCCAAGGCCGTCGCCGCCGTCGCCGACGACGTCGCCGCGCCGGAGACCCTCCGCGGCTTCGCGATGCTGACCCTCGCCAACGTGGCCGTCGCCAAGGGCGACGCGGCCGAAGCCGCCAAATGGCTCAACGCGATGGACAAGAAACTCCGCGCGAACCACGTCTGGAAGGGCGACAAGGAGATGCTGGTCCGCTCCGAGCCCGCCCTCGTCGCGCCGCCGGCGCCCGCGGCCAAATAAGCCCCGCCGGTCGCGGCGGCAGGCCCTAATCTCCTTGCCAATAAAGCCCGTTCCGCGTGTCTTCCAGTCAGCGTTCCGCACGGCGCGGACGCAGCGCAACCACCCTTGACCGGAGCCCACCCATGAACGATGACGCGCCCTCGCCGGAAGCCGCCGTCGTCGCCGAGAAGCTCACCAAGCGCTACGGCTCCCTGACCGCGGTGGAGGACCTCAGTTTTTCCGTCGCCCCCGGCGAAATCGTCGGCTTCCTGGGGCCCAACGGGGCGGGCAAGTCGACCACCATGCGCATCCTCTCCGGGACGATGGCGGGGACCTCCGGACGCGCCTCGATCTGGGGCGTGTCGGTGGCGCTCGATCCCGCCGGCGCCAAGCGGCATCTGGCGTACATGCCGGAGAACAATCCCCTGCCGGAGGACCTGCGCGTCGAGGAATACCTCAACCTGCGCGCCCGCCTCAAGGACGTCGCCCCCGACCAGGTCGGCGCGCGCGTGCGCCGCGTGATGGAGGACTGCGACCTCACCCGACGGGCCTCCGGCCGCCTCATCGGCCAGCTCTCCAAGGGCTTCCGCCAGCGCGTAGGCATCGCGGACGCGCTCCTCGCCGAGCCCCGCGTCGTCATCCTCGACGAACCGACCATCGGCCTCGACCCTCACCAGATCCTCGGCATCCGCGAGCTCATCCGCTCGCTCCGCGGCAAGATGGCGGTGCTCATCTCGAGCCACATCCTCCACGAGGTCGAGCAGGTCTGCGACAAGGTCGTCATCATCAACCGCGGGCGGCTCGTGGCGCAGGGCCGCACCGAGGAGCTCCGACGCGAACTGCTGCCCGCGCTCGCCTTCTCCGTGGCCACCCGCGCGGACGCGCCCGCGATGCTCGCCGCCTGCCGCGCGGCGGACCCCGCCGCCGAAGTGACGTTCCTCGGCGAGACCGACGGCTGGCGCTCCTACCGCGTCACGCTCCCGCCCGCCTCCCCCGCCCGCGAGACGCTCGCGGGCTCCCTCGTCGCCGCCGGGATCGCCCTGCGGGAGATCGCCGAGGAACGCTTCGGCCTGGAGGAGATCTTCCTCGCCGCCACCCGCCGCGCCCCCGGGGAGGGCCGCCGTCCCTGATGCGACACTTCCGCACCCTGCTCGCGCACGAGCTACGCAGCGCCGCGCTGTCCTGGAACACCTGGGCGGCCGGCGGCCTCTTCCTCGCGCTCATGGGCGGCATCCACTTCTTCGCGCTGGTCGACGCCACCCGCGCGCCCAACGCGCGCACGCCCGTCGAGGCCACCCTCTGGTTCTTCTGGCTGCCGCTGCTCTGCGTGCTGCCGCTGCTGACCATGCGCACCTTCGCCGAGGAACGTCGCTCCGGCACGCTCGCCGCCTTGCTCACGACGCCGGCCAGCGCGACCGCCGTCGTCTGGGCGAAATTCCTCTCGGTGTGGACGGTCTGGGTCGTCTTCTGGCTGCTCTTCACCGCCTTCCCCTTCCTCGCGGCCCAGCGGCTCGGCGGGCCCGACGCGACGCGGCTGGGCGATCCGGCGGCGCTGTGGGGCGGCCTCTGCTTCATCGCGGGGAGCGGCCTCCTGCACGCCGCCGTCGGCATCCTTTGCAGCTGCGTCACGCGCTCGGCCGCGCTCGCCGCGCTCCTCGCGTTCATCTGCCTCCTCGCGCTCACCGCCGCGGGGGGCGCGATGGAGACGCTGCCGATCGAAAGCTGGGAATGGCTCGGCTGGATGCGCGAGCCCGCCGCGCACCTGCGCACGTTCGGGCACCTGCAGGATTTCGCCGACGGCATCCTCGATTCGCGGCCCATCGTGCTGTACGGCACGGGGACGTTGCTCTGCCTGGGCCTCGCCGTGCTGGCCGTGGAGGGACAGGAATGACATGGCCCCGCCTCGCGATGACTTCGGCTCCGTCCGCCCGATCCGCCGCCTGAACCGGCTGACGCAGGCCTTGCTGGCGGTGGCCCTCGCCGTCGTCGTGAACTACCTCGCGGCGCTGCCGGAATTCCGCCTCCGCCAGGACATCTCCGCGGACCGCCGCCACACGCTCGCGCCCGAGTCGGTCGAGACGGTGCGCGCCGCCGGCCGCCGGAGCCCCGTCGGCGCCGGGCGCAACCGGGGCTGGGTCAAGGCCGTGGTGCTGACCAATGAGACGGGCGAAGCGGCCCAGCTGCTGCGGGGCCGAGTGCTCAAGCTCCTCGACGCTTACGTCGTCGAGGCGGGACGAGGCGGCCCCGCCTGGCTGTCGGTCGAACTCGCCGGCGGCGGCCGCAACGCCCCGCTCCTGTCGGAGCTCGCCGGCCGGCATGGGGCGCCCGACGCGGGCGTCGCGCTCATCCTCACCTGCGGCGCGCGGGCGAAATACCTGGCTTACCGGGAGTTCGTCACCAAGGACGGCGCCTTCCGCGGGGAAGAAGCCGTCACCTCGGCGCTCATCGAGGTCACCGAAGAAAAGGCCGCGGTGTGCTATGTGACCAAGGGTCACGGCGAGCTCGGCCTCGACGACGCTTCGCCCGTGCGCGGCCTTTCCCTGCTCTCCCGTCAGCTGCGCAACCGCAACTTCGACGTGCGCCAGCTCGATCTGGCGACGACCGGCGAAGTGCCGCGCGACGCCGCCTTGGTGCTGATCGCCGGGCCGGTCACGCCGTTCTCCGGGCAGGAGAACGACCGGCTCCGCAAATACCTCTACGAACGCAACGGGCGCGTGCTCGCCCTGCTCGACCCGGGACGGAACCATGGCCTCGAGCCGACGCTGGCCGAATGGGGCGTGTTCTCTCCGGACGCCGAGCTGCAGGAGCCCGACCCGGCCCGTCGCACCACCGACGGCGACGTCGTGCTCGCCCGCTTCGAAGCCAAGGAGCATCCGCTGACGAAAGTGCTCAAAGAGCAGAACCTTCCGCTGGTGGCCGCCCGCCTGCGGCCCGCGCGCTTCGACGAAGGCAGCGCGCCGGACAGCACCCTGGGCGTGTGGCAGCTCGTGTTCGGTTCGGACGCCGCCTGGGGCGAGGCGGAGCCGGCGCGTCAGCCGGTCCGCTTCGACGCCGACCGCGATCAGGCGGCCCCGGTCTGCCTGATCGCGGCCGCCGAGCGGGCCACCGGCATCCGGCAAGGCGTCGGCGGCGCGGGCGGCCGGCTCGTGGTGGTCGGAACGTCCGAGATCGCGGCCAACCAGCGCCTCGACCGCGGCGGCAACCGGGCCTTCCTCACGCAGGCGGCGGCCTGGCTCAGCGACCGCGACCGGGCCGTGTCCCTCCCTCCGCGCGGCGAAGGAGATTTCCAGCTCGTCGCCACGGCGGCCGACTTCTGGGCGCTGGCGCTGCGCTTCGCCCTGGTCCCGCTCGCCGTGCTTGCGGTCGGGCTTGCGGTTTCCGTATGGCGGCGCAGAAGTTGACGTGCCCATGCGGATCTCCCGCACCACCGTCTTCCTGCTCGTCGCCAACCTGATCGCCTTCGGTCTCGTCTGGCGGGCCACGTCAGGGCATCAGCCTGCGGCGGCGAGCCAGACCCAGCTGTTCCCGCCCGACCCGGGTCGGATCACGCTCACCGAAGGCCCGGCCCGGCTGGTGCTGGAACACCGGACTTCCGGGTGGTGGGTCGCCGAACCCTTCGACTGGGCCGCCAACGTGTGGGCGGTGCAACGACTGCTCGATGAACTCCGTTTCGTGAGCCCGGAGAGCGGCTTCGACGTCGCGGAGGCGCTCGCCAACGGCGCGAACCTCAAGGACTACGGACTCGATCCGCCGAGGTGGACGCTGAAGGTGGCCGCGGAGACCGGAACCGCGGCCGAAGTCCGCGTCGGCGTGCAGCCCTCGACACGTCACCATTTCCTCCTGACCGCCGACGGCAGGCGCATCGTGCCGCTTCCCGACGCGATGGCCGCCGCCCTCGGCGCCCGGCCCGAAAGCTACCGGGTGGACAAGATCTTCGAGATCGCCGACTTCGAGGCCCGCGCCGTGTCGGTGCGCCAACGCACGGCCGACGGCGAGGTCGTGACCGCGCTCACTTCCGAGGCCCGGCCGCGGATCGGCCGGCGCGTGCAGACGCCCGAATGGCGCTTCGAAAGCCCCTACGACGCGCTCGCCGACGCGGACGCGACCGCGCGCGCCGTCGCCGACCTGGCCAACCTGCGCGCCAGCCGTTTCGTCGAGATGAGCGACGAAGCCGCCGGACTCGCGAGCCCGTCGCTGCGTATCGCCCTCGAAGGCAACGCCCGCCGCCAGGTGCTCCTCGTCGGCGGCCCGCCGCCGGGCCAACCGCACCTGCGGTGCGCCAAGCTCGAGAACAATCCCTCCGTCTTCCTCGTCGAGGCCCGGGATCTGCGCGATTGGGCCGCGGCGCGCGAGATGCTCGCGGATTCCCGACCGGCCGACTTCGATCCGGCCTTGGTCACTGGCTTCACGGTCTCGGCCGGCGGACGCTCCATCACGCTGCATCGGCTCGAAGGGGCCGGCGCCGAAGCCCGCTGGGAGATCCCTGTCGCGCCCGGCTCGACGGCGACCCGCCGCCGCGAAGCCGACGCCCGCATCGTCGGACGCTTCCTGGACGGGCTCGCCCGCCTGCGGGCCCAACGGCGCGCGCCGACGGCGCCCGGCGAACCGGCGCCGCCCGCCGTCGCGCCCGCCCCGGCGACGATGCCGTCCAATGCCGCGAGCGTGGAGCTCGAATTCGGCCCGGACCGCATCCACCTCGCTTTCGCCGACGACCCCGCCAAAGGCGCTTCGACCCGCGTGGTCGTGGCCAAAGGCTCGCCGCTCGCGCTCACCTGCGATGTCTCGCTCCTCGACGGCGGCCAGCAGAACGTGGAACCGCAGGCCTGGCGCCGACGCGCCGTGGCCGCGCTGCCGCAGGGCGCGCGCGTCAGCGGGCTGCGCATCGCCGCCCGACCTGACGGGAAGATACTGGGCGAAGCACGCCTCGGACCGGATGGCAATTGGGCCGGCACCGGCCGCCTTGACGCCGCCAGCGCCCGCCGCCTGGCGCTGGCCCTGGCCGAAGTCCGCGCCGCGGAGTTCCCCGGACGCGATGTCGGGGCCGGCGACTGGCGCTACGAACTGCGCATCACGGACCAGGCCGCCAGCGGCGTCGGCGCGGCCAGCGAGACCATCCGCACCTACCTCTGTTCGGCGCCGCTCAACGACCGGGCCTTGCTGGTCCGCGACGAAGCCGATGACGACGATTTCATCCTCGAGCCCGCCCTCGCCGCCTTGCTGATCCCGCTTCTGTCCGAACCCGGGCGATGAGACCGAAGCCGGCCAGCTCACCGCTCCGCCGTTTCCTCCGCGGCCTGACGAACACCTGCCTCCTGTTCCTCCTGCCGGTGCAGCTCGGACTTGTCTGGCTGGCGCAGCTCGACCGGCCGGCGCGACTGCCTGATTTCCTCGCCGAGCGCGTCACCGCCGCGCTCGCGACCGAGGGCATCGGCCTGCGGGCGCGCGCGCTGTGGATCCTGCCGGACCTGACGCTGGCGGCGGACGACCTCGCCCTTTCCGTCGACGGGCTGAGCGAAGACGTGTTCGCCGCCGGGCGGGCGGAGCTCGCGCTGCATCCCGGCCGGCTCCTCGCGGGTGAGTTCGCCGTCACCCGGCTGCGCCTGAGCCGGGGGCGTCTCTGGTGTCCGGCGTCGGTGGCCCGCGGCGGAGCCCGCCGCCAGCTCGTCGACGAACTCGCGGTCGACCTCGCCCGCGAGGGACGCTGGATGACCGTGCGCCTCGCGCAGGCGCGCGGCGGCAAGATCACCTGCCATCTCCGGGGCGAAGCACCCGCGGACCTGTTTGTCGCCGACGACGACGAAGAGGGCGCGGACGAGCCCCCCGCGCGCCTGCTCGCCCACGCGCTGGGAGCGATCGAACAGGCGATGGACGTCGCCGAACGTTCGGGCGGAGCCACCGTGTCGGTCGTCTGCGCAGGCCGCGGCGACGGCGGAGCGGAGATCTCGGCGCAGGCGCTGCTCGGCGACGATTGGGCGGGAGAGCAGGTCGGCCTCATCCAGGCCCAGGGGCTCGGGCTGCGGGGCTCCGCGCAAGTGTCGCCCGCCGGCCACCTCGGGGCCTGGCGGCTGACCGCGGAGGCACGCGCCATCTCGTGGGCCCGCTGGTCGGCCGCCCGTTGCGAACTGCGAGCCGACGAAAACGGCGCGGAAATCTCCCTCGCGGACGTCCGCGGGGCCGACCTCGAGCTCCCGCGCGTCGTCGCGCGCTTCGCCGGCGACCCCCGTCGCGGCGGAAGCATCGCGCTGCGGATCCAGTCGCGGGCCTCCTTCGCCGAGGGATCGGTCGAACGCCTGGCGGACGGGCGCATCCGGGCCCGGCTCGGCCACGCCGTCATGTCGGGCGATGAGATCAGCGCGGCGCCGGTCGTCGCCGGGGCGCTGCGGCGCGCCGCGGTCGAGCTGCGCGGCGAGCTTCTCCTTCGCGACGGCGAACTGATGCTGACCGCCGCCGGCGAGCCGGCCACGGCGAGCGGCGAACTGGCGCTCAGCGGATTCCGCGGGCTGGGGCTTTCGGCGGACGCCATCTCGCCCGACGCCGACCTGCCCTTGCGCGCCCGCTTCGATTACGCGGCCGGGCGGACGGACGCGCAGCTCCGGCTGCGCGAGCTCCGGCTGGCCTCGGTGACAGGCGAGGCCGACTGCGCGCTGGCGGCGGGCGGCGCGTTCTCTCTCCGCCTCCGCGGAGAACTCGCCCCGGCCAGCCTGGACGGGGTGCTCGGTGACTGGTGGGTCTCGCTGTGGCGTCTCTTCCTCGTACGGGAGAACCCCTACGCCTTCATCGACGTCGACGGACGCTGGGGCGCCCGGGAAAGCATGACGAAAGGGCGCGTGCTGCTGCGACGTTTCGACTTCATGGGTGCGCCGTTCCGGCGGGTCGAAGTGTCGGTCGCCGCCGACGCGCGCCGCACGCATATCGGCCTGCACGGGCTGCAAGGCGGCGACTCGGCGGCCGACGGCTCCGCGGACGGCACGGCGGACTGGGACTGGAGCAAACCTGTCGCGCTCGCCGGTCCGGTCGTACGACTCGACGGCGACCTGCGGCCGTGGGTGGCGGCCCGCTGCGGGGGCAAGGAATTCGGCGAGGCCCTCCGCGGACTAGACCTGCCGCCGACCCGGCGTCTCGGCCTGCGCCTCGAACCCGGTCAAGCCGGCCTGGAGATCCGGACGACCCTGGAGTGCGCGGGCGAGTTCACGGCTTGGGGCGTGCCAGGAAGAGACCTGCGGGCGGAGACGACCACGCTTCCGGAGCGCATGCGGATCGAAGCGCGCCTCGGATTGGCGGCCGGCCAGGCGGAACTGACCTTGGAAGGCGACCCTTTGCGCCGCGCCAAGCTTCGTCTTTCCTTGCAGGGATGCGACCCGGTCCAGGTTGGGCAGCTGATATCCGCCGCCGATGCTCCGGCGCGGGCGCCCGCCGGCCAGGGCCGGCTCGACCTGGGCTTCACCGGGGAAGTCGATGTCGCCGACCTCCGCTCGCTCCACGGCCGCGGCACCTACGCGCTCACCGATCCTGGGCTGAAGAAAGTGCGTCTGCTCGGGGGTGTTTCCGGATTGCTGGAGACCCTGGGGGTGGGCGCGACGACCTATGAGCTCAACCAAGCCCGCGGCACCTTCGGCTGCACCGGCGGCAAGGCCTACTTCCCCGACATGGCGATCACCGGCCCGCAGGCGCGGCTGGACCTGGCCGGCGAAATGGACCTCCGGGCCTCCACGGTGCTCTTCGAAGGGGACTTCTCCTTGCCCCGGAAACAGGGATTTAACCCCCTTGACATGATCAACCTAAACCGTGCCTTGGTCAGCCTCACGAAAATCAGGCTGGAGGGGCCGGTTTCCCAACCTAAGACCACCGCTCTTAGGACCCTTAAAGATATCATTAAACCTAAGAAGGATAACGACTTAGGTAAAATACCTGCCTCGATTTCTGAATGAGGGGTTGATTTGCCCCCCTGATACCCTGTATCAGATAGGCGCACCCCTCACGGAGGACAACACCTTGGACCTAATTAAGATCAAACAAGTCGTGGATTTGATGAAGAAGTCGGACCTGTCCGAATTCGAAATCCAGGACCAGGACTTCAAACTACGCATCAAGCGCGACCTCCCTGGTCGTGCTCCGGTCGCAGCCCCGGCCGCCCCCGTGGCGGCCGCTCCCGCCCCCGTGGCGGCGGCTCCGGCCCCGGTGGCCTCGGCTGCCCCCGTCCCGACCACCCCCGCCGCCTCGGACCCCAGCATCAAGCTGGTCACCTCCCCGATGGTCGGCACCTTCTACGCCACCCCTTCCCCTGAGAACCCGCCCTTCGTCACCGTAGGCTCCCCGATCAAGGCCGACTCCGTCGTCTGCATCATCGAAGCCATGAAGGTGATGAACGAGATCCAGTCGGAAATCTCCGGCACGGTGGTCGAGTGCCTCGTCGCCAACGGCACCTCGGTCGAATTCGGCCAGCCTCTCTTCCGCGTGAAGGTCAGCTGAGCGCGGGCTTCCGAGCATGAACAAGATCCTCATCGCCAACCG
>SXGQ01434511.1_pt1 | contig 16600 bp, 10 predicted proteins | sample 3178371 | NCBI WGS metagenome assembly SXGQ01 (sample SAMN11356859, study PRJNA531348) | freshwater metagenome | isolation source: freshwater sample F1-20 | place: China: Fuxian Lake, Yuxi | collected 2017-12-25
GATCGAGAAACTATTCACAGATGATGTCGTCCCTACTGAACGTGGTGTTCTTAGACTTGCTCCCGCTTTATCTGGTCGTCAAGGGGCTTTTGATGCGTGTGTCAGCTTTGCCTTCAACGCCGGAGTGGGGGCTTTTCAGCGCTCTTCTATTCGGATGAAAATAAACCGTGGTGATTGGGAAGGCGCAGCAGATGCGCTCTTGCTGTATTGCATGGCTGGTGGCAAAATACTACTAGGGCTAAAAAAGCGCAGGGACGCTGAACGTGCCTTGTTTCTATCTTAGGACAACCGATGCCATTGCAAAAAATTCTGTTTAAGCCAGGCGTCAACCGAGAAAATACACGGTATACCACCGAGGGTGGCTGGTATCAGTCGGACAAAGTTCGCTTTCGTCAGGGAACACCTGAAAAGGTTGGTGGCTGGGCCCGTATTTCAGTATCTACATTTCAAGGTGTTTGCCGTTCTATTTGGAATTGGATCACCCTTGAGAATTTAAACCTGCTTGGCATTGGTACAAATTTAAAGTTCTATTTGGAGCTTGGCGGTCAATACAACGACATCACTCCCATAAGAACTACTGCAACCTTAAGTAATCCTTTTGCTACAACCAACGCAAGCACCACTGTTACAGTAACAGATACAACGCACGGAGCGTATGATGGCGATTTTGTAACCTTTAGCAACGTAGTCACAGTTGGCGGCCTCGATCTAAATAACGAGTATCAAGTCACTGTTATAGATGCCAATACGTACACAATTACTGCAGCTTCGGCGGCAACATCAACTGTAGCGGCTGGCGGTGGTACGACTGTCCGTGCCATGTACCAGATAAATACTGGTTTTGAATATGAGATTCCTCTGTCTGGTTGGGGCGCAGGTGCTTGGGGTTCTGGTTCATGGGGTTTTGGCGGGACATCTACTGCCGCTTTGCGTTTGTGGAGCCAGTCTAACTTTGGTGAAGACTTGGTATTTGGTTATCGAGGCAGTCCAATCTATTACTGGGATGCGACTTTTGGTGTAACGCCTTCTGTGTTTACTGTAACTATTGCATCTCCTGCGGTTGTAACAAGTTCTTTACTGCTACCTAACGGCATGCCAGTTATTTTAAGTAGTAGCGGTTATCCATCTGCTTTGCCTACCGGGTTAAGTGAAGGCACCACTTATTACGTTATTAATGCTACGGGCACAACGTTCAACCTTGCTGCCACTTCAGGCGGCGCGGCCATTAACACTACAGGCACGCAATCAGGAACACACTTCATTCTGCCTAACGCCATTCCAATTACCTCAATGACTGGGGCGGATGAATGTCCAATCATTCAAAACTATTTATTTGTAGCTGATGTAAGCCGCTTTGTATTTGCGTTTGGTTGTAACGATATTGGTACTACTACACAAAATCCAATGCTTATTCGCTGGTCGGATCAAGAATCTGTAGTGGATTGGAATCCATCATCCGCTAACCAGGCTGGAAGTGTCACGTTATCCCACGGCTCAGAAATTGTGACAGCGATTCAAACTCGTCAAGAAATTGTGGTATTTACTGACTCTGCACTTTATTCTTTGCAATACCTTGGGCCTCCGTTTGTATGGGGCACGCAATTGCTTGGTGATAACATTTCCATCATCGGTCAGAATGCTATTACTCAAGGCTCTGGTGTAGTCTATTGGATGGGAACTGATAAGTTCTATTCTTATGATGGCCGCGTGCAAACGCTTAACTGCGACTTGCGTAAATACATCTACCAAGATATTAATCTTCAACAAAACCAGCAGGTATTTGCAGGGATCAATGAAGGTTTTAATGAAATCTGGTGGTTCTACTGTTCCGCCAATAGTAATAGTATTGATCGTTACGTCATATACAACTATGCAGAAAATACTTGGTACTACGGCACAATGACACGAACAGCGTGGTTAGACTCCGGCCTGCGTGATTTTCCAATTGCCGCAAATCCATTAACAGCCACGACAGGTAATATTGTTAATCACGAGTTTGGAAACGATAACAATGAAACTGGTACTCCAATTGCAATTGATGCGTACATAAGTTCATCTGAATTTGATATTGGGGATGGCCATAACTTTGGTTTTATCTGGAGAATGCTGCCCGATTTAACCTTCTCTGGGTCTGATGCGTCTCCCACTCCTGCGGTTACTTATACGCTGTACCCCATGACAAACTCTGGGTCTGGCACAGGAACTCCTGTTGCGGCTGGCGTCAGCAAACAATCCGGTGCGCAATACACAATTACAGAAGGCTTTACGGGGCAGGTATTTACCCGTGTGCGCGGGCGTCAAATGATTTTAAAAGTTGGCTCTAACCAGCTTGGTACGCAGTGGCAGTTGGGTGCAACTCGTATTGACATCAGACCGGACGGCAGACGATGAGCTTTATCATTACGTCTGAAACACAGCTTAGCAAAATTGCGGCTCCTAACTTACCCTTGGCAACCAAGGAATATAGCCCTTTGTATGTTGATCAGCTTAATAACGTTTTTCGCCTGTACTTTAATCGTTTGGATAACTTGTTATCGCAGTTACAAACATCTTCTGGTGGGTCTGGCATTAGGCTACCGTACGGGGCGTTCTCTTGTTTTTCTCAGACAACGTTAACAGCCAACATCAATAACGTAGTTACCACTATTCCCGTGGTATCCACAGCGTCTTTTCCCACTGCGTCTGTTGCCGAACCTAAAGCTTTTTATATTGGCGATGAAACCATAACGTACACAGGAAAAACAGCTACGTCATTTACGGGTTGCGTTCGGGGGGCTTTGGCAACGGTTGCGGCGGCGCATTTGTCTGGAGCAGATGTTGAAGGTAAACAAATTGCCTTAGCGCCAGCAACAGGTTACGCTTTGTTTTTTAATACAACCGATTTTTCAAATGAAGTATCGCTGACGGACACGACCAGAATGACGGTGGCTAATGCCGGTATTTACAATATGCAGTTTAGCGTTCAACTTGAAAACGGAGATAACGCACCACAAGATGTTTATCTTTGGTTAAAGCAAAACGGCACAGACATTATTGGCTCCACAGGCAAGGTAGGTATGTCGCAAAGAAAAGGCATCAATGATCCGGCGCATGACATTAAAGGTTGGAACTATTTCCTATCTATGAACGCAGGTGATTACGTGGAAGTGTGGTGGTCTACAGACGGCGTAAACGTAACTATCCCAAACTACGTTGCCACACCGCTTCCGACCAAGCCGTCCACAGCATCTGTTGTGGCTACACTATCATTTGTGTCTGCGCTTCCCGCATGATAATATCCATACAATTCAAGGAGCACCTTACCCATGCTTATCCCCAATAAATTTAACGGCTACAACCGTGATGGCACACGCAATCTCTACATTGGCGGGGGTGTTGGCGAAGCGGCTCTTTTGCAGGCCATGATGACCGGTGCTGCCGTGGGTGGTGGAACGTCTATTATTCAAGGTAAAGACCCCCTGCAAGGTGCTCTTCTTGGTGGGCTTATGGGTGGTGCTGGTGCTGGTGTTAGTAGCGCGCTTGGTGGTGGGGCTAGTGCTGCTAGTGCGGTGCCAAGTGCTGCTGCCGCTGAAACTGCCGCCGTATTACCAGAGGTTATTAGTGCGCAAACTGGTAGTGGTTTAGGTTCACTTAGTCCCGACTTTAATCCACTTCCCGGTACTTCTGGTATGGGCGCTCCCGGTACGTCTATGTTGGGCAGCAATCCTGCTGTGCAATATGCATCTGGTGCCATGCCTGCAACTGCTTCAAGTGCCGCAGCCCCTCAAGGCATTATGGGTCAAGCTAAAGACTTCTTTGCTGGCTTGACTCCTAAGCAACAACTTCTAGCCGGTGGCGCTGGTATCGCTGGTCTTGGCATGATTTCTGATCAAATGCGTGGAGGTGTTCCTAAAAAGAAACCATACACTGGCGCATTAAGCCAATACAGATTTGATCCGGGCGCTTATCGTCCATATAACTATGCTGGTGGTGGCATTGCAAGTTTGGGCGGTTACTCAGATGGTGGCCGCATGCTTAAAGGTCCTGGTGATGGAATGTCCGACAACATTCCCGCTACTATAGGTGGTAAGCAACCGGCACGTTTGGCTGATGGTGAGTTCGTTGTGCCAGCCGATGTTGTTTCCCATTTGGGTAATGGCTCGACTGATGCGGGTGCTAAACAGCTTTACTCCATGATGAACAAAGTACGCAAAGCTCGCACTGGCAATCCAAAGCAAGGTCGTCAGATTAGTGCCGGTAAGTATTTACCCGCATAAGGAGAATAACATGGCAGGTGGCGGCGCAGCATTTAGTCAAACTCTTCAGAGTCAAGACAAAACTAATACGGGTTTTGGCGAACCTGTAGTTAGATATGGCACTGGTGGCCGCATTACTGGGTTTGATAAAGGCGAGATAAGAGAATTGGCTAGATTTGGGCAAAATGGCGACACCATACTTGCTCACATTAATCCGCAAGAAGCTCGCTTACTGAAACGAATGGGCGGCTCAGGAACAATTAATCCTATTACAGGATTACCTCAGTTTGATATAGGCGACGATGATTTTTCATCTATTTCACTAGAAGGTGGCGGCGGTGGGGGCGGCGACTTTGGCGGTGATTATGGCGGTGACTTTGGTGGCGGAATTAATGACGCCGCTCCTTATGACCCGTATACAGACGAAGGTCCAAACCAAGGCGGCTCTCCAGAAGTCGGTATTGACTATACTTTGCCTGATGCAGGCATAGTGGAAATTGTTGATGATCGTCCATCTAACTTTACGCCGTATGACGATGACCTGCCCGAGATAATTATTCCGGCTGATCGTCCAGTTGGAGAGATCACTCCGTTTGATTTTGGGCCAGATGATATTCTTATTCCGGTTACTTATGAGCCGGATGACGACATACCTGAAATAATAATTCCAGCACCTCGTCCGCCTGGACCGGAGCCTATTGAAATTACTCCTTTTTACTTTGATCCAGCTCCAGAGCCTTTTACACCCGAGCCATTTACGCCAGCTCCAGAGCCTTTACCACCCGAGCCATTTACGCCAGAGCCAGAGCCTGAGCCAGAGCCTGAGCCATCGTTTGATCCTTCTCCCGATCCAGCTCCAGAGCCTTTTGATCCTGTGCCTGAGCCGGAACCTACGCCCACGCCTGAGCCATTTGTACCTGTGCCAACACCCGTATATATTCCATCACCTGTACCTTATTACGCGCCAACTCCTGTTTTCCTGCCGCCTGTAACTGCGCCTGCGCCGTATACTCCGCCTGCTGCTAGGCAAGGCATATATCGTTCGCAATATCAAAACTACGCAAACCCGTTAACAATGTTTAACGTAAGCAATTATGGACAAGATGTTCCTACATCTCCAGGTTACAACTATGCAACAGGCCCGCAAGGTATGGGTATTGCTCAGTTAAATCAGAACTTACGAGATATGGCTAGTAGGCAAATGGCTCAAACGTACCCTGATGGCTCGCCAAAAGGTGCGGATATGAACCAAGTGCTAGCAGAAATGCGAAAAGTTGGATTAACACCAACAGACTTAGAGAATGCGTACTATGGTCGTACAACCGGCTTAAATACTCCGTTCAGTGTTTACAGTAAAACACCGCCAATGCAAACGCCGTTTAGCTTTACCGATATTCAACAACCACAACGGATACAAGCCCCGCAATCAGTTGAACAAAAGCAATTGGCAATGTCAAATGGTATTTTTGACTTGATTAAGAAATTACCTACATGAGCTTAATAGTCCGTCCTGTTGATGCCAGCTTTGCCCAACAAGTTTGGCCGATGGTGCAAGGATATATTCAAGAAGCCCTGGATAAGGGTGGAGATTTTCCTGAGTGGGCTCATGGATATAACGTCCATCATGTGCAAAGTTTTGTGATAAATGGGCAGTGGCTTCTTGTGATTGCAATAGATGATGAGGGCATCATTCAAGGCGCAATGACTGTTTCATTTATTGATTACCCTATGCACCGAGTAGCGTTTATAACTGCTACTGGCGGTAAATTTATAGCAAATCCAGAACTTTTAGATCAGCTAAAAGTCTTGGTAAAACAACGTGGTGCGACTAAGATACAGGCATTTTGCCGAGAGTCTATGGTGCGTCTTTTGTCACGTGCGGGTTTTGAACCACGCAATACGCTAGTGGAAACACTGGTTTAAGGAGAATATTATGAGCGGTGGCGGCGGCCCAACATCTTCAACGACAAACACATCGAACATTCCTGATTGGCTTCGTCCTCAAGTAGAGACGGTGCTTGCCGGCTCGATGGAAGAATTGTTTAATACCAAAGCCGCCATGGATCCGGCGACTGGTAAACCTATCTTAAATGAAGCTGGCCAACCTGTAAAAAATGTTACAGGCGTTAAGGCTGATGCGTTTAAGCCTTATAGTACTGACCCAAGAAACTACGTGGCTGGATTTAGTCCACTGCAGCAACAAGTTCAGTACAACGCCGCCAATCTACAGATGCCTGGTCAATATAACCAAGCAACCGGCTTGACTGGCATGAGCGGCATGGGCGCTTTGGGTACTGCCCAGCAAGCTCAGCGTATGGGTGGCGACTATTTAAGCGCAACGAGTAATGTATTTAATCCCAAGACGGGCACATACGACGCAAGCAATGTAGTTGGCGCATTTATGTCGCCTTACACGCAGAACATCGTTGATGTTCAAAATCAAGCTGCGCAACGCCAAGCAGATATTGCTAGGGCACAGCGTCAGGCGCAGGCCACTAAAGCAGGTGCTTTTGGTGGAAGCCGCCAAGCAATTGAGAATGCTGAAGCTAATCGTGCTCTACAAAGCATGATGAACAACAACCAACTGCAAGGACAGCAGGCCGCTTATCAAAGCGCTTTGCAAAATATGCAGTATGGCGCTGGTCTGGGCATGCAAGGTATTGGTGCGGCTCAACAAGGTTACGGCATGGCTGGTCAAGCTGGTGCCAGCTTAGCCAATATTGGCAATCAACAATTAGGTGCACAGCAAGGTATCCTTGGATTGCAACAGCAAGTTGGCGGCCAGCAGCAGGCTCAGGAACAGCAGATCATCAACCAGGCTATTCAGAACTACGCCAATCAGCAACAGGCTCCTATGCAGGCTTACAACCAGTACAACGCTTTGTTGCGTGGCTACGCTGTGCCTGGCATGACAACCACTCAGTATCAAGCTGCGCCTAGCATGACTTCACAGATTGCAGGCTTAGGTACTGCTGCGGCGGGTGCTTACGGCTTAATGAAGAAAAAGGGTGGAGCCATTAAGGAGAAGTCTGGCAAAGGCATTGACTCCCTTGGTTTGCGTAACGCTTTGACTGCGGGGGCAAAATGAACGGTATTGCACAGAAAATTATTGCTAATCCAAACGCATATTCAATTGATATGCTGACTGCCGGCGTGCAGAATGGAACTGTTCCTGCTTACATTGGCATTCCGCTTATTCAGCAGAAGACTCAAGAGCTGCAAAAGAGCAAAGCTTTGATGGCCATGCCACAGCAGCAACCGCCTATTGCCCAAGAAGTTTTAGATAATGCTGAGATGGCCACTGGCTTACAAGGCTTACCCTCCAACCTTCCAGAAGAATCTTATGCGCCCGGAGGCATTGTTGCCTTTGCCGATGGTGGCTATGCGGACGAAGAGGAAGAAGATGAATTTGACATGAGCAAAGACGAGCAGCAACTGTTCGACATGTTGCGCCGTCGCCTTGCTTCTAATAGCGAATACGAAGAGATGGCAGGTCTTGGTGCGTTGCCAGTTGGTGTTGCTAAAGCCGTATCTACAAAGCGTGAAGTTTCTTCTAAGGTTGGCGATCAGCCCAAGCAGACCCGCAGCGAAGGCATTACCCAACTTACCAAAGAGGGTACTCCAGATGGCGATCTGATTAACAAGATTATGATGAAGGAGAGTGGCGGTCGCCGCTATGACAAGCAGGGTAACTTGCTGACTTCACCTAAAGGCGCACAGGGTGAGATGCAGGTTATGCCCGGCACTGCCCGAGATCCTGGTTATGGTATCCGTCCAGCCCGAGAGGGTGACCCTGATGACTTGGCCCGCGTGGGCCGTGAGTACTTTGGAAAGATGTTGAACAAGTATGGCGATACCAAGTTGGCTGCTATTGCTTACAACTGGGGTCCTGGTAATACTGATAAGTGGCTGATGGCCGGAGCCGATCCGGCTAAGTTACCACGTGAGACGCAGAAGTATTCTGCTGACATGGCTGGTGGTGGCCCCGTGCATTTTCAAAGTGGCGGCATCTCTGACATATTTAATATGACCAAGGAAGAAGTTGCTGACTTTATGCGCCGCAAGTTGCGTATGGAGCAAGCTCGTGATGCGTTCTCTAAGGTGCCATCAGCGGTACCTGCGGCGGCAGAGGCTACAAAACCCCTATCTTTCATGGAATATCTAAAGCAAGGCGCAAGTAAGTTGCGTCCCGGCATTGGCGGTCTTGGTGTTGGTTTGCCTGCATTGCTACGCTCTGGTGATCTAAATGAAGGTGAAGAGGCTGAGCTGGAACGCCGCCGCAAGATGGCTCCTACGATTGGCACCGGCCCTGTGGCAAATAAACCTGCGCCTTCTGCTATGTCTCCGGCTGATGTTCAGCAAGAGATCCAGCGTCTGAAGAATCGCCCCCCTATGGAGCTTCCTCCCGAAGAGGTTGCAGAAGAAAAGCCCGCCGCTCCTGAGGCTCCTGTTGCCGCTGTTGACCCGAAGAGTAGCTTCATTGATGAGTACGCTGCGTACCTCAAAGATCAAAAAGAAGCAATAGCAAAAGACAAGGAGCAGAATAAATATCTGGCTTTGTTGCAGGCTGGTCTTGGCATCATGGGCGGCACATCGCCGTATGCTGGTGCAAACATTGGCCAAGGTGCAGGTCAAGGTGTGGCCGCTTATTTGGCTGGGCAGAAGCAATCATCTGCTGACACTCGTGCACTTCAGCAAGGTATGCTGGGTCTTACTCGTGCGGAACTGTATGACAAGATGCATACAGCCGATCTTGCGCAGAAGAAAGAGTCAAAGGCTGAATCAACTAGGATTAGTGCCTTGCGCCAAAAAGCAACTGAGCGTGAGGGCATGGAGAAACTTGCCGCTGGTATTGAGGCGCAAATTGGTAGATCTATCGATGCGTCTGGTAAGTTGGCCGCACTTGAGGCTTTGAACAAATCACCACAAGAAATTGCGATGGAACGTCAGCGCCTTATTAATCAAGCATTAATGGGTAATACCACACAAGCTCGCCGTTATCAGTCGCTTATGAAGAAGCTTGGCTACGATGTTGAGGAAGCAGGTGGTTCAAGTGGCGTTTTGACTTATGATCCTAGTACGAAAACACTGCGTTAAGGATTGCCATGCCTATTGTCAACGTGCCGGGTGTTGGTCAGGTTAACTTTCCTGACAGCATGTCCCAAGAGGACATCATTAATGCAATTGAAAATGACATTCTTAAGAAGCCAGCGCCAGGTTTTATGGAGCGCTCAAAGCAGGCTTTTAAGACTGGCTTAGAACAGATTCCTGAAAGCTTGGCTGGTATTGAGTTGGGTGGCCGAGCCGCTCTAGGTCAGAAGGAAGAAGCAAGTCGTCAGGCCGCAGCCATCCGCGCGCAAGAGCAACAGCAAAGGCCTATCGCTCCTATTACCTACGAAGAGCTAGAGAAGACTTACGGTAAAGATGGGGCTATTGAAGTCCTTAAGAAGCTGCCGTCTTATATTTCTGAGCAGATCCTACAAAGCGCACCAAGCATGGCTGTGCCGTTGGCCGCTGCCGCTGCTGTAACGCCATTTACATCGCCGCTGGGCGGTTTGTTAACAGGTATTGGTACATATGGTGCCCAACAATTTGGCCAGTTCATGCGCCGTCAAGCTACGGAGGGTGCTACTGGTGAGACGTTAGAACCTGGAAAGGCGGCGGCTTTTGCTGCGGCTACGGCTCCTATTGGTTTTTTTGCTGACAAGTTCCTTATTGGTTTGGGCAAGTTCCCACCTAAGATTCTTGGTAGTGAAGCTTTGGCTGAGTTGGCCAAACGTACTGGTCAGTCCTTGCCAGGCCGCATTACGACTGGTGCTACGTTGGGTATTATTGCCGAGGCTCCCACCGAGGTTCTGGAGCAGATGGCCGAGCGCTATCAGGCCGGTTTACCACTTGATACAGAAGACGCCTACAAGGAATACAAAGAAGCATTTGCTGGTGCTGCCGCTGTCGGCGGTGTCGGTGGTGCTGCGGCTAGGGGTTTAGCTGGTAAGCCTGCTATGCCACCGGAAAGTGAAGAGCCTAAGGGTTTACCCACCCCAATGGAAACATTACCATTGCCTATTTTTTCAGCACCTCCGCAGGGGATGGATGCTAATCGTGCTTTGGCAATGAGAGAAGAAGCGATCCAAGCCGATGAGCAAAGACGCTTGGCGCAGCAGATGGCTGAAGAGCAACGCATGGCTTCAGCTCAGGAGCGCGCTCGTTCTATGCAAGGCTTTGCTACGCCTGCCGGTGGGAACTTGCAGATGATGGGTCAGGTTCGTGCCGATCAGCAAGCCGCTATTAAACAGCAACAACGTGAGCAAGCTGCGGCTGAGAAAGCTCGTCAGAAGCAGATTCAAGATCAGATCAAAGAAATTAACAATACTGTCTACAGTAGCGATCCTATTGCCAATCAGATTATGAAACAGCGTTTGCTGGATCAGTTTGCTCAGCAACAGCCGCAGGCTATTGAAGAAGCGCCGGCTGAGATTACGCCTGCTAAGCCCACTGCTATAAGCCAGATGGCTGGCTTTGCAAGTCCTGCCACAACCAATCAGGAAATGCTTGGTGCTACTCGTAAGCGTCAGGCTGATGAGATTAAAGCGGCAGAGACGGCCAAGAAGAAGCGCATCAAAGAAATTCAGAACACTGTCTATAGTCCTGACCCTTTGGCCAATGAACTTGCCAAGCGTAAGATTTTAGAGCAAGAGGGATTGATTGAGCCTGCCAAAGAAGAGGCCGCACCAGAAGTGCTTGCGGAAGAGGGTTTAGAGCCGCCATCAGGCCCAGTGGCTTATGAGAATATTCCTGCTCAGAAGGCTAAAGCTCCAATAGATCAAGAGACTAAAGAAGAAGACCGAGCGATTCTTAAGACTCTCAAGGAGCAAGAGAAAGAGATTCGCAGTCAGATCTTCCAAGCCAAGCGTAGCGGCACGAACCTGCGCAGGATATTAGCTGGCCGTCTTGATAGGTCTGAGATATCTGAATTTGGAGACAAGAACAGTGATGCAGACAAAAAACTAATTAGCAATACTGGTGGTGCCAGTCTGGATGACATTGTGTCCGATGGTTTGCTTAATGAGTTTCTGCCTATTGAATTATATCGTGGCACAGATATTGAAGCCAATGAAGTTGCGGAGGAGTCTGCGGATAAATCATTTCGTGCGACTGAGTACATCCGTAATTTGCTGCGCACAAACCAGAACATGCCGTACCAGAGTCAGCGGATTATTGAAGAAGCTAACTTACGACATGATGAGGTGCTGAGACTTATCGATAGATATTTGTCTACCGAAGAAATTAATATTTTGATACAGGAGGCTATAGATGAGCAAGCAAGAATTGATCAGGCTGCTGGAGAAGCTGCCACCGAAGGAGAGACTGGAACTGCTGGAAGAGGTAAAGAGACAGCGGGAACAGAAGAAGTAAGTAAAGAGAAGCCTAAGCCTGAAAAGCAGGCACCTGCCGAAACACCTGCCGGACAACCTCCCATCTTAAAAGCTCCTCCTGATCTTAAGTTAAAAAAAGGTCGCAACGAACAGGTTGTCTTGGCTGCTAGGGAGCTAGCCGCCAAAAAAATTACAAGAGAAGAGTTCGACAGGTACGTTGATTACTACACGCCCATTGCACCTGTGCTAGGAAGTAATCTTGAGGCACCAATTGACAATGCTTTGATGGCTGACATCTTGCTTACCAAGATTAAGCAAAAGAAAAAGCCTGAATTAATTGATGCCCCTATTGCAAACGGTACTCGTGTTGGCTTGCGTATGGACATTCCTGCGCTTGATTGGGGTCGGGCAAATGGCGTGAACGGCAGTGTTGTGTCTGTGCATGAAGGTACTAACCCCAACAACAAAAATACGGGCGATAATATTTCATATCGTAGTACCGGTCACATTAAGAATGTAGTCTTTGCTCCACGGGATCAAGAGCGTTCGTTTAGTATTGCGCAGAACATACCGGGAAGAAAAAGTGAGAAGACGCCTCAGCAAACCATTGAAGGCAACTGGATTAATACACCATCCAACGCATTGTTTAAGCGCGTTAAGAGTTTACTAAATGATCCAGAGTGGAGCCAAGTTAGCCTTGACCCTTTGCGCCACGCCTACTTCTATGAACGCGCAAGCAAAAGGCCTGTTGAGTCTGCCGATGAAGTCTTGCAGGTTGGCCGCTTTGTACTTGCTAAGAATGTTAAGTTTGGTGAGGCGGCAGACTATCTTTACTCCGCCAATAAGGGCTCATCAACTATTGCCGTAAGCCCTGAAGCGAAGCGCATTCAAGATGAGCTTACCGGCAAGTCATTCATAGAGATGGCTCAGTGGACTGTAAGAAATGCCCGCAATGAAGCAGAAAAGCATTTTGCTCAGAAGGGCTTGAATGTTGTTCGGGCTCTTGAGAAACAAGGCGTTGAATTTACATTTGAAGTTCAAGGCGGCGATAGTCGTAACAGCCGACTGTATAGAGCTCAGGGCGTTGCTTCATTCTTGGCGGGTAAAGATGCCAAGGGTACGCAAGTCAGGATTGATCTGAATGGTGCACCTGTTTTAGAGAATCAGCTTGGCTACCCATCTGGCATGAATTATGAGACTGTGCTGCATGAGTTTATGCATACAGCGACACGCTTGCAGAACCGCTTCCTGCCAGCAACACATCCTGCGGTTAAAGAACTTAACAGTCTTTTTAGAACTGTTGTCGCTGAATTTAACAAGCAAGTTAGAAACAAGACTTTGCCTGAGTCCATGATGAAGGTCTACAAGGATCAAACAAATAACCTTGAAAGCCCAGATGAGTTGTTGGCTTGGGGCTTAGAAGACAGGGATTTCCAAAAGTGGCTATCTACAATTAAGGTTGGCGACAAGACTGCATTCGAAAAGATTGTGGAAGTTGTTCGCAGAATGCTTGGTATTAGTCCAGAGTTTGAGTCTGCACTTGATCGTCTGATGAAGACTACCAACGAAATTCTTGACATTGATGTTCAAGATATTGACACGGCCATGAAGGCACAAGGTGCTCAACTAGGAGCGCCTAAGCCTAAGGCTCCAGCTAAACCACCCAAACCTCAAGCGCCATTCCAAGAGTCTTTGTTCAAGGGTGCTGGTGCTCCAACTTCTGTTGGTCAGCAGGCCATGGAGATTCTCTCCGGCATGGGTCGTGACGTTAAGCCACCAGAGCCAGGCTATGCACAGAAGGTCAGGCAGTCATGGGATAACGCCAAGGATAATCCTAAGGCTACGGCTGAGGCTGCCCGTGATGGATTCCGCCGCTTCTCTGATCAGGTTCAGACATGGGCTTTCTCTAGCGATGCCGCGCTGAACAACCAGATCCGCCGTGAGGTCATGGGTAGCATGCTGGGTCAAGAGGAAAAGATTGGCTTATTGCTTAACACAAGTTTGAGCCAGACATTCCACTCTGATGCTATTGCTAATTTGTTCTTGCGGATGGGCGACATCAAGTACAACAAAGAGCTGCACAAGTGGGAAGGTGTTGAGGATAAGAACAACTTCATTACCTTGTCGCAGAAGCTGGATGAGATTGGTGCCAAGTATGGATTAGACAAGGCTCAGATCGAGCTAGTTGCCCATACTGCATTTGAGGCTAAGCGTACCAAGTCTTTGGTTGAGTTCAATACTAATTTGGACGCTCAGGTTCAAGAGCTTCGTGATGCCGCCGCTGAGGAGCGTGCTAAGGGTAATGCCGTTAAGGCAAGTGCTCTCAGCGAGAAGGCTTCTAGCATGAAAGAAAAGGCCAAGTTCATTCACATGGATGAGGCTGATATTCAGGCCGGTCTATCTCAGTTCAAGTTGATGCCCGAGCTTAATCAGGCTGTGGAAATCTGGAACGGCATCCGTGGTAACGCTGTCGATAAACTGGTTGAGTCTGGATTGTGGACGCCGGATGAAGCTGAGTTCCTTCTAAGCAATGCAGACTATGTGCCGTTCTTCCGTGAAGATCAGCTTGAAAATAATAAGGGTCCAAAGGAGTTCATGCGCAGCTTGCAAGTGCAGGCTAAAGAGCGCCGCCTAAAAGGATCTGCCAAGCCTGTCAATGATATCTTTGACAACATGATTCGCTGGACCCAGTACGCTGTCAATCGTTCTGTGCGCAATCGTTCTGCCTTGTCTCTAGCTACGACGGCTGAGTCTGTTGGTCTGGCTAGGAAAGTTGAAGGCACGAAGGACGGCGATAACGTTGTTCGTGTTTGGGATGGTGGACAGGAGCAATACTATGACATGGAAGATCCCATGTTCATGGAGGCCTTCCAAGGCTTGGAGTCTGTATCCATTCCAACGATCCGCTGGATGGCCAAGATGGCCGATATCTTGCGTAGCTCTGTGGTCTTGAATCCTTTGTTTGCTTTATCTCAGGTGCCTCAGGATTCGTTTGCTGCGATGTTCTCATCCGGCTTGAAGCCTCAGTTTGCTTTGACCATTCCTGTGCGTGCTGTTAAGGAATTCATCCAGACCTTGCGCGGCAAGAGTACGGCTCACGAAGAGCTGAAGAACTTTGGCGTTGTGGGTGTGCGTGACTTTAGTTCGGCCATGGTTCGCCTTGATACTGAGATTGCCGCAGGTTTGAAGCCAGCCAAGGGTTTGTGGGGTAAGGTTAAAGATCAGCTTAGCCACTTTGCTATGGCTTCTGATAATGCTGTGCGTCAGGCTACGTATACCGCAGCTTTAGACCAAGGTCTTTCCAAGGCAGAGGCTCTTGAGAAAGCGTTCGAGATCTTTAACGTGCGCCGCCGAGGCACTAGCCAGTTTCTAAGCTTTGCCGGCCAAGTGATTCCATTCTTTAATGCATACCTTGCAGCTCAGAATGTGGCGTACCGCACCATAACTGGTGTGGGCACATCACCCACTCAGAGAGATGCGGCTTACAAGGTTTTGTTCAGCACCACCGGCTCTGTCTTTGCTTTGTCTTTCCTATACGCAATGATGAACGGCGATGATGAGGATTACATGAGTAAGCCTACGCCTACCCGTGATCGTCTGCTGATGATTCCTGGCACTGGTATGTCTATTCCTTTGCGCGCGGATCTATATGCTTTGCCTAAGGTTGTGGCCGAGCATACATACATGCTTCTGACGGACAAAGGTTTCTCCGATGGTGCCAAGTTCCGTGCGTCATTGAAGTCTTTGTTAGCAACTTCTATTTTGAGTCCTACGCCGGTTCCTCAGGCTGTCAAGCCATTGGCTGAGGTTCTAGCTAATTATGACTTCTTCCAGCAAAAGCCTTTGGTTGGTACGTACCAGAAGAAGAAAGAGATAGAGCGTCAGTTCGATGACAACACATCTGAGCTGGCTAAAGTTATTGGCCGCGCAGATGTAATATCGCCGATTGCAGTTGACCATCTAGTCCGTGGAATGTTTGGATCTGCCGGCGGCTTGGTGCTCTATGCGACCAATCCTTTCCTGTGGCATGTGACCAGTCCTAACACGCCTCGTCCGTCAGTCTCTATGCAGGATGCGTTGGCTACGATTCCTAACGCCAGTGGATTTGTTACCAAAGAGTATGAGACTGGTTTAAAGAAAGACTTCTTTGCTTTGAAGGAAGAGGTTGACCGTGCGGCTAATACGCTGACAGATCTGAAGCAGCGTAATCCTGAGGACATCAAGGATTACATCAAGGATGAGAAGGTTCGTGCACGCTTGGGACTGGCTCCCGTGGTTAATACGATTAATACTCAGCTCAGTACAATCCGTAAATCGATTAGTACGATTACCAACTCTAACTTGCCGGCTGATGTAAAAGCGGCCCGCATCAAACAGTTGCGAGCCACTGAAGAGAACATGCTTAAGGGTGTTAATCTTAAGAAGCTAAGAGAGATGGCTAAGATTTAAGAGGCGTTCGATGGTGATGTTAAGCGCATCAATCTCTTCCATCTTCCTGATGGCCCACGCCCGTTTCTGGCCGTGCCAGCCCATGAAGCTGCCCTGATGGCAGTCCTTACACAGGGCTACGCAGGTGTACTGCAAGCCCTGCTTGACATGGTGAGCATCACTTGGGCCTGGTTGATCGCAGACAGAGCAAGGCAAAGACTTTACCTTTGCTAGATGATCCCTCTGTTTGGCCGTCAGTGTATTGTTCATAAGCGTATGGCTCTTTCTTTGAGCATAGCTTCCGCCAAATCAAAAGCTTCCTTTGCCACCTGATGATCGTCGCCCTTGCCGGCCAGGGTGATTGTGTAGGCGGCGTAGAAGTCCAACAAGGTTAGCTCTTCGATGGAAGGTGATTTGATCTTGGGGCGTAGGGCTTCAATTCCCTCTGGATTTTTTCGTGCCACTAGACTTCTCCTTCATGTGTAGCTTAAGCATCTTATTGACAAGGACTGCTGTCACTTCCTTGCCACCGATGATCATGCCAGATGTAGCCTTGTCTGC
>SXGQ01096841.1_pt1 | contig 16596 bp, 21 predicted proteins | sample 3178371 | NCBI WGS metagenome assembly SXGQ01 (sample SAMN11356859, study PRJNA531348) | freshwater metagenome | isolation source: freshwater sample F1-20 | place: China: Fuxian Lake, Yuxi | collected 2017-12-25
ATGGATTAGGCTTTCTCGGTCACATATCTACTTCTTAGTAAGCAAAAAGAGGATTCCATTTATTAAGCTAGGAGGTAAACTACTTTTCAGCTCAAAAGAAATTAGAAATTGGATTGAGCTAAGTTCATCTGGTCATACTGCAAATGAAAAGCGACCTAAACAGGTCGACACTAAAAATAGCAGACTGATTATTTAGGCCTAAAAGCAATTAGCCATTTAGAAGAGAATTGAACTTTTTTTGCTAGATCAATGACAATAGCGTTGAGGTTAATCGTAACTACAGAGGGCTTACTCAATATTTCATAAGCTTCGGCCATTCCTTTAATTGGACTACTTCTCATGGCGTCAAGATTAATGATTCCTGGGTTTACCTTTTCATCAATGTAGATAACCATGTTAGCCCTAATCATAATTGAAGAGAATAGCAGGCAAAAAAATAGGCTGAATTGTGATTCTTCTAATACATCCGATTCGAATTCGGTATTCTTTAGATCGCTTGCATTGGCTATCCCCTTTTCCCGTAAAAGTTCTGATAAGGCTGTATCTGTGCCTATTAGTTGATCAAAGGGTGCAGAAGAAATTACTTCCTTTAAAAAGTTATCGGGGAAAAGCGACTCCTTGATTTGTTTCAATCGTTCAATACCAACTCCTTGCTTTCGTAGTGCTAACAAAATCTGAATCCAAGCTAATTCGATAAAGCTGTAGCGGTTCCAAGTTTTCTTATTGGCATCCACCTTATTGCGAAAAGGAAGGAGTCCGTTTTTCTTCCAAGTGAAAAGTAGCTGCCGCTCCACTTGTATACCAGACTTGGAGATAGTGTGCTTTCTATCCGATAGATCCTCCAGGAAGCCAAAAAAACTAAAAGGATCAGATTGTATCAGGTGCTTATAAGACTCAACATCGAATCCATGAATCTCAGCATTGGCATTTTTTTGTATATTCATATTTACAAAATTAATAACTCTTGACGAAAAAGCAATTTTGGACGAAAATTTATCGAAAATAGATAGTATTTATCATCAACTAATAATGAATCTGTGTACTAGAATTTACCAATGTATACACTCGAAAATGACTGTTTACTACCAATGATTTTATTTACTACCCTTGTCTTACCCTCCCCCCTCAGATCACGTTACCATTATCGCAGGTCTCAAGGTGGTAAAGTAGCACTTTTTGTCAACTCATGATGGAATAAGAAGATTTTTTGTAATTTTCATTTGACGTTTTTATATTTGCACGTCGCTTTTATAATACGTAGTAAAAAACTAACTAAATACGTCTTATGAAGCGCCAGGCTGAAGAACAGTCTGGAGTAATGAAATATAAAGTAGAATAATATGAAAGCAGAAATAATCTCGTTTAGGCCAGGTCATGAGCTGATGACTATTATTATGGCCGATTGCGAAAAAAATGGAATTACCCAAACTGATTGGATTTTACAAAAAGTTTACGCCGCCATCGATAAAAATAATGAGCGAACGGAACTAGCCTACATCAGGAGATCAATATCAAACGCACGTAGACAACTTCGTTGGGAAGGAAACACTGAGCATTGTCTCGAAATCCTAGATCAGGCATATGATTCGTTAACTATAATACTAAAACGATGAACAATAACATAACTAACCCCGAACTGCTTAAGGCATTCCTAGAACCTATGGTAAATGAATTGGTGGACGAACGTGTAAAGCAAGAACTAGAAAAACGAATGGCATCTATCAAGGCCAGAAATGAACCGGAGCGGCCTATTTTAATAGACGATGCTGCTGAAATCCTAGGCTATAGCCGTAGCCATATGTACACCCTCTGCCGTGCAAAAAAGATACCCCATGTCAAAAAAGGTAGGTGGTTGTACTTCTACGTATCGGAGCTAAATGAGTGGCTAAGAAAGTGATAGTCTAATAAAATCCCTCCCTCTCAACCGTGTGCCGTGTATCTCCCGTCAGATTTGCCATGGTTCCCTTTTAACGTGGAATGAAGTGACAGTGGAAGCGCACGTAAATCATCAGCGTAAAGTGGACAAAACATAGTCTAAATTAGTAGAGAGTTTCCATCATTAACTATTAAAATACTAATGATATGGAACAGAAGCCAAAAATAATGTACAGCGTACTTTATTAAAAAGATTCCCCGGAAGACAAGTATACGCTCTTCCTTAAAAATAAAGGTTAGTAATATTAAAATAAGCCAAGTGAGGGGAATACTCCATTGTGGTAACTTGCCACAACAATCGTATATCCCAAGCCACATCTATAGATGGAATGAAAAGTTTCTGGAAGCAGGTAAGAAGCATCTTTATGGCGTTACTACAAGGGAAGCCACCAGTATTGAGTTAACTTAACTGCGAAGATTAAAAAAGGAACTCAAGGAATTTGTAGCTGATTTAGTGCATGACAATAATATACTAAATAAAATGGTGGGGGGAATGGAACTGAACTAGGGATTCAATAAACATCCAAACTGTAGGAATTTATAAAAGTATTTTTTTATAAATGACATATAGTTTATTTAGATCAAGAAATATTGAGACTAGAACCAAGGCTAACTGGTCGTATAAGGTACTGGAATACCACCCCTAAAGTGGAAAAATACCTGGTTGTGGCACTGACATTAAATTACAGTAATTAATTTTGTATTGAACTCGCTTGTATGCTAAGTGACGCAAAGGGAGTATTCATCCCTGAGTCTAGTATTTATAGGATATTAAAGTCAAGGGGGGATAATCACTACCCCTAACCATATCTTGCTATCCGCTAATGACAGTCGCATAGGCTATAATAAAAGCAGAAATTAAAACAAGTCAAAGGCCAGTTTTATTAAGTGACAATGGATCATGTTATGTTTCTCCTGAACTGAAAGATTATTTATCAACCGTAAAGATTAAATACAGCCACGTAAAAGTGATATAACTAAAAATACATGGAAAAATCAAAAGCCCTCCCCGGTACATAAAAAACGTAGTGAAACTAGAAAAATATTATAATCCCGATCAGTTAATGGATGCTATGCAAGATATTATGTACTAATATAATCATCAACCCTATCATGAACATTACAAAATCTAAACCCCCTCAGATATGTATTCTGGACGACAAGAACAAATTATACCGAAAAGAGCACTTCTCAAACAGCAGACCCTAAAAGACAAAAACAACTATTCTTAAAAAAATAATCCTACATTTAAACAAAAAAACTCTCACAACTAAATCGTTCAATTTCTTTGATTACATAAAGATATTTTCAATTCCAGATGTTTAAGATATTTGCAAAACCGTTTAAATTAGATTACCATGGAATTCAAATTAATTTTAGAGGTAAAAAAATAGCAATGAATATGGGAAATAATCCTATTTAATTAAAGCAGCTTTAAAGTAACAAAAGATTAATCTTAAAATAACCCCGGCTATGAAATTAAGTGAATCACAAATCAAAGAATTCGAGTCTAAATATATAAATCGAATAATCCCATTATTCAAAGCAAAAAGTAAATTACATCATAAATGGTATTCAGTTAACAAAGATATCTTAAATCAATTTGGAACAGTTGTTCACCTATTTGCCTCGAATCCTGAACAAATAATTTTCGAAACATATGATCATGGGAAGCCTTCTCAAGTAGAAATAATTTTCTTTGATAAAAAATTAAGAGAAATAAATGCAATCAAACTATCCAACAAATGGAGTATTGGAAAAAGAATATCTGACATAAGAAGTGATAAAAAGTATGAAATTATTAACCCAAATGGAGAGGTTATAATCGTAGAACTAGGCTCAAATCTTTACACAAAGGTTTGGAAAAGTATAATTAGTAAAATGAGCACAACTGAAATGTAAAAACTATGAAATCAAAATATAAATTTCAATTTATAGATCTTTTCTGCGGAATTGGAGGCTTTCATCAAGCACTTACTCAATTAGGAGGTGAATGTGTTTTCGCTTCTGACATTGATAAAGAATGTCAAAAAACATATTTTGAAAATTATGGCTTAATGCCAGTAGGTGATATAACAAAAGTTGATGAAAAAACAATTCCAAATTTTGATGTTTTATGTGGCGGGTTTCCTTGCCAGTCATTTTCTAAGGCAGGAAATAGAAAAGGAATTGAAGACGCAAGGGGTACTTTATTTTTCGATATTCTGAGAATAGCTAAGCATCACAAACCAAAATTCATGTTGCTTGAAAATGTAAGAAATCTTGCTGGTCATGACAATGGACGAACATGGAATATTATTCACGAAAATTTAATAGAAATTGGATATTCGGTGAGTAAGTCACCAATAATTTTTAGCCCTCATTTCATAGGCATCCCTCAACATCGGGAACGAGTTTTCATTTTATGTAAAAGAGCTGATATCGGTGATGTTCCTGAGTTTAATTTTGAACCTGGGCCTGATTTGACCTGCGAGGCTGATAAAATATTACAAGATGATACGGAAATTGATTTGAAAAAATATAATTTAAATAAGGAATTAACAGCCTTGATTGAAATTTGGAATGATTTTATTCAAGGAATAAAGACACCATTACCTGGATTCCCAGTATGGGCTGATAGATTATGTAAACTTGATATGGACGAAGATTTAGAAATATTACCCAAATGGAAAAAAACATTTATTATAAAGAACAATGACCTTTATGAAAAAAATAAACACTTTATTGATTCGTGGCTAGAAAGAGCAAAAAAACTAGAAAACTTTAACGGCTCAAAAGCAATGTTTGAATGGCAGGCTGGTAAAATTGAAAATCCAAATATCTGGGATACTATAATGCAATTTAGACCTTCAGGACTTAGAGTTAAGCCCCCATCATATTTTCCTGCATTAGTCGCAATAACACAGACATCAATTCTTGGGAGTAAAAAGAGATTTATCACACCTCGTGAATGTGCTAGAATTCAAAGTTTTCCAGATGATTTTAAACTTCACTCAAAAGATAGTATAGCTTATAAACAATTTGGCAATTCAGTGAATGTTAAAGTTGTTTATATGTTCAGTGAATTTTTATTACAAAATGAGGATTTTAACCCTGATAAATATCAGTTAAAAAGGAAATCTGATTTTAACTCAAAAAAGCAAGTATATTTAGAAATATTCACATGATTGTATAACTAAAATTTTCACCCCTGTTAGCCGAACGTACAAATGCGTACGAGAAGATACTCTCCCCATTTATAGAGTTTTCATTTATCAACTCTCTGATTTGATTATTCGTTAAACTAACTCTATTTACTATCCCAAAATACGGAGTCAAGTTAAAATTAGTATTAAAGCAGTCTAGACCTGATGCGTTAGCGATAAAATTAAAATAATTAACTACTTTGGATAATAATTTTCCCCTGCTATCGACTATAGACTTATAACCACCATCTGGACTTGAACAACCAAAAGTTGAAGGATTAGTGAGAAGTGTGCTAGTAGTTTTTTTTATTGAACTAACCCGAACTGGGTTCAATGTATTCAAATACTGACGCATGGTACTTATACTTCTTGCATTTCCTGACTTTTGCATTAACCACTGCCACCAAGAAGACGCATTTGCCATATAGTTACTATCAACTGTTGTTTTCATTGCATCATCAGCCCTCAGAAGCAAATCAATAAAGTTTATTTGATCGACAGGGTTCATAAAATTAAGATCTACCCTAATGCCTTCTGACTCTAGAAGTGCAATTAAATAGTGAACTGTACCAAAAGGATATTTATTATAGTAAGAATGATTTGGTAAATGATAACGAGGATTATCAAAGTTGGGATTTAATTTATTGGTATTAGCATTTAGAATCCTGTGATGCTGTTCGTTAACAGAAACAATATGTTGATCAATACACTTCACATTATTATCAGCAACAAACATGTCTATATAAACCGCTTCATAAATTGAACTTATTTTGGAACTATCGATCCATACAGCATTATCACTATTACTAAATCCAACAACTACGCAGTTTGCAAAGTTAGTGAGAATAAGACCTGATAATACTCCATCAATATCTGAATTGATTATAATTTTGTTATTACTTCTTAAAAGTTCTTTCATATTTTTAATTATTAATTTTCCAACCAAACACTTTACCGCGGCCACCGCATGGATGAGAAAATGCATCAAAGTTTCTGACTACAGCACTTTGTTGAATTAAGCCTTCCGCCATTAGATTTCTTTCGACTAAATTAATAAGGGGTTCCAAGTTGTAAACACCATATTTAGGATCGTTACTATTAAGCACTTTATCTAAATTAGAATGTCTATCATGCTCATTTGGGTGCATATTTCTTAACAATAGTAATAATTCGTTATCATATTCGAATCCAAATCCTATCACTGCTTTCTTTTCAGATATTGAAGATTGTGATAATCTATTGACATCATGAAAAAGGCTTCTATCCTTTAGGTACGGCGAAAGTACCTTTTGAATTGTATGATCGTTATTCTTCCCATTATCACCAACGAGTTGTATGTATTTTAACTCAAGAGCCCATTCAAACCTATTAATAATATATCCCTTAGATGAAAAAACTAAATCACATGATGCATTGCTTATGTCAGGATAAGCATGCTCATTAGTCAATTGATAAGTATTCTTAAAATCGTTAGGATAAGACATAAGCCACCAATTAACAAGTTCTTGTGTAATTTGTGTCTCAAAAAGAGTTTTAAGTCCTCGTAAGTAAATAATATTACGATCTCTCCTATTGGAGTTGATGATTTGAGTATTGACATCAATATACTCAAGCCCCTCTATGATTCGATCTATAATTAATTCAAACTCCATGATTGTCATATACTAAAATTCCATGAACCAAATGGATCACCAATTTTCATTGAACATCCATCTACAGTGAAATCACATATTTTTTTTATTGATTTTTCAAGTATTCCGTTGTTAAATTTCACTTGCATCTTTGCAAATAATACATTATTTGATTTAAATACAATAAATGATGTTGCCTCTTTAGTAAGTTCAACAGTATTTGGATCTAAATACTTTATTGGGTTTGTATTAATATCAAGTTTGAACCCTTTTTTGGTATTAACAAATTTTACAACCCAAAAACTAATAGGGCTATCTGCATGAACTAATTTTGCTAAAAGGGTTTTCCTACTCGAAACAGTCTTTTTGTTCCAATCTGTAATTACACGATCTCTAATTTTATCAATAAATATTTCAGTCTCTTTACTACTTTTTCTTTGCCTAAACCATTTATCTGCTTTTCCATAATTTGAAATCATTTCAGAAATGTATTTATTGCATGTATCATGTAACTCATTTTTTAGTTCAATTATACTTTCTTCAGTTAAGAAATACTTGCCAGAAACATTAAGAGTACAATTATTTTGATATTTAACAGATAAACCAAGATTCTGAAAGTTGGTACCTTGTAAAATAATGTCCCCCGGACCGATATCATCAACTTGAGTGGCTAATTTGACATTGAATTTGGACCAAGATTGAGACTGCAATCTAAAAATCAAGTTGTTTATTTCAGTACAAGTAATGATGTCTAAAATTCTATCCTTAAATTGATGGTAATTGACAACTTCAGTGATAAAGAATTTTTGTTCATGTTCTGGAATTAAAAAAAAGAATAAGGCATATTCAAATTCAATACCAGTGTTGTTGTTATTTCTTAAATACTCAATTTCTTTCTGAGAGATCGAGTCCATTGATATAAGTTCCATTTTCTTTCTCAATTAATTTTAAAAGATCAATTTCAAGCGCTGAAGAGAGTTTAATCGCAACAGCTAGGGAAATACTACGCTTGCCCCTTTCAATACTGGACATATATGTTCGATCTATGTCTGCTTTAAAGGCTAGTCCTTCCTGAGTTAATTTTTTAACTTTCCTAAGTTCATTAATTCTTTTCCCGATAAATAGATTGAAGTTCATCCATTAAAATTGAGTTAATGTAGACAGTAATACAACAGACTACAGTCTACATGTCAGATTTGATTAAATTATCGAAAAGAAAATTTCGAATTCGCATTCGCCAACATTACAAATAAATGGTACAAATAATCAGCCTCTTAATTGATTTTAAGAGGCTGATTATCAAGGAGAATAACATATCTTTTAGATGCGATACTAATGTTCGAAAAAGTTTCAAAGTTACTCGGCAACTTTTTTCAATAGTTAGAACCAGATAATTTGTATCCCTCGAAAGTTCTGAGTCTTTCAATAATATACTTGTTAAAAAAATAAATTTCACTATTTGAATATCTGAGTTATTAAGTTTTTTATGATAAAGGACTGGTGGCACTAGAACCAAAGCCATCTAACTAAATGTGCTGTAAATCTCGTTAGTTTGTTCTTGGTTTTGGCACACTTTTAATCTTGCGAAGCGTAGGCATTGTACTGTCCATTTCCCGTTCATTCTTTGTTGGTTGTATCATCTTTTAGCATGACCGGTAACATTTTCGGGCCTTGCGTTCGGACGGGTTTCGGAGTACAGTAATGTCGATACACCAGAAAAGTTGATGCAAGGCAGAATGTTCATTTAACCATGATACGCGCCTCAGAATCAAACGCATGTTATAAGCCGTTTTTCTCATTGCTGAGATACTAGAGATACAATATTTTTTATTGAAATCTTTTTCAAAGTGTTATAGGTAAACTTTACATTGTTTCATTTGGCATTGTATATGAATTTTGGTCGTTACTACATGTTTCGAAAAAAATTACGATTAACCCAAAAAAAAGAAAAACAGCCAAACTAAATCCTAAAAGTAAAGCTATCCCTATTTTTCACACAAATAAACCAACAATTAGACCAAATAATAAACCAATTAGAAAATTGATAAACGCATTTTTCAATTTAAAAAAATGACAAAAATACTAATGCAATTACCTACGTATTTTAATTCAAAGTATGCCGCCTGCTGCATCACATATTTGTCGTTTTTCCAAAAATGCAATAAGTGCTTTAAATTCTCTCTCATTTAAAATAATTTCTAAGTATTTAAACTCCTCGTCTTTTCTTTGGTTTAAATCCATAATTCTTTTGCAAGCCGCCCATGCGTATGCAAGATTTAGAATCGTACTTCTCGCTAATCCTATCTTATCACCTTTAATAATCGCGTACGATAACAATGATCTGTAATTTGGATTCGCCTTTACCGATTCAATAATTTCTACAATTAGTGGATGCTCTTTTGTATTGATACAATTATTAAGCTGTCCAAATGAAACACTTGAAGTAGTTAGAGCTAGAACAAGTGCTTTTGCTTTCGTTAAAATTGAATTGTTCATTAGAGTCTAGTTTAAACATATTAATGCGATAGTAATTGAGGACTTACTAAACCAAAGCACACCATAATGTTTGCGCATACCAAAGCCAACATTTTTCTCGCCAACAAAAAAGACTTTAGGATTATAAGCAAGTTTTTCTGGATATTTTTTAAGCACATACAATACTAACAAGACTTGCATTCCACGATGTCCATTATTTTTTATTTCCATTCGCAATTTTTTAAGGATTTAATTGGCTTACTCAGCAAACCACACATTAACAAGTCCATAGTGAATTCCAACTCCCATCTTTGTGAATCGGGTATTCCAACCTTTTTCAAGTATACAGTCTCTATGGCCTTTGGAGTTAACCCAGCCTTTCAAAACCTCTTCTGGATCTATAGGCGTTGTTTTAGGATCATACATAAAAGAAATCTCATAGCCTTTTGTGTTCATCCCTACTAGCTCTCTAGGCTTATCCCACATAATAGCCCAGTCAGCATTTTTATCCTCTGAGGGTATACAGCCGCCTTTCCAACGGTTGGACTTAGACCAACTGTGTAAAGAGCAGGCTTTGTCATCAAAGCTGTAGTTTTCAAATTGGTCTACAGCATGTATATAAGCTACCAGAGACAGAGAGTCTGAATACTTTAAAGCTGTTTTTCCGTTCTTTACTCGATAGGTATTGATCATTTCGAATAAGTCCAGATTCTTTGAGTTGGGATTTCCTGTAAATCCAAACAATGACCAAAAAATAAAGACAAGTAGGTTCATAGGTTATTATTTAAGGTTATAGAATAGAAAAGCCAAGGGTCTGTTTTAGTCCCACCAAAAGATCTAACGACTGTGCTCGAATTAGGTCTAGCAACACTTACAATAGCTCTTAGCCTCTTTTCTTTTTCAATAATGCCAGCATTAGATAGTTCTTTGGCGATGTCTATTGTAAACGCAATAGGAGCTGTAATTCTTAGAGTGCTAATTGTTAATGTTTCTTTATAGTTTGGAAAAACTGTAATAAGCTTAGAGTCTTCAATCTTTGGTAGGTGCTTTTTCAACTCAGGTTTTTCTATGAACTCTTTTACTCTAGCAAGCCTTTCTCCTAAAATAGGGACTCTTATATCCATTAAAAAGACAGCTGGGTAAAAAAGAACTCTATCTTTTGTTTTACTAATCATTTCAGCATAAATATTGCCTTGAGATACAAGCTTATCTATCCAAGCTCTGTGAAGAGGGCTTGAAAGCTGATCAAGGTTTAAGTAATGCTGAAATATGGCCCCTTCTAGCTTTTTGCCAAAAGACCTACCTATTGCCTTGTCTTGATAGTACTCTTCCACAGAAGCCCCAGTCTCTGTTTGTTCGACAGTCATGATAGGATGTCCATTGAACTCATAGTCAGCTATCTCTTTATTTCCAATGCTTTTACGGCTATCTGGATTTAATATTCCATAGCCTAAATAGGGTGGAAACTTTAATATGCTTTCATTCATAGTGTTGTATTTAATGTTGAATAATTATAATCCCAAGACTCTCCATAAGTTGTAATTGGATCAGTCAGGCTAAGGATTATTTTGTCCTCTATAAGTATTGGGGACTTCCCAAAACGCTTTGTAAAAGCAATGTGAAGAGCATAGTAAGACACGGCTTGAGCATGAGATCCTACAATACCCACTTTCCAAGCACTGTTATAGGTATCTATAAGGGTGGCATTACTCATTTTACTATAAAGCCCAAGCATTTCTAGCGCAAAAGCTCTATCTCCAGGACGTTCTAATAGCATGTACTGTAACTTATTTGGCATGGCTTAGTATTTTATGGTTATAGTTGTATCATCTAAAGAGATTTTGTTCTTTTCTGCAAAACCTGGGTTTGCAAGAATTACACATCGCAGGCCCGTAAACCCTTGGATATGATTTCCGGCTACTTGTTGGGGTTTTAGCCAAAAGATTCCTACTACATTGTTTGTATCGGCTTCGACTAGAATTTGCTCAATTGGAGTCTGATAGTTCTGAAGCGTAAAACTCTGAATCGTAGAGTTGTCAAAAAGTAGAACCAGTGGCTTTTTGAGGTCTTTTGCTGTACGATAGCAGGCTGATTGAAATATCTCTATTTCAGAAGTTGCTAGCTCAGCCTCAATTTTAATAATTCGTGTCTTGCGCTTGATTGTAATCTCTGCATTTCTAGCAAACGGAAATGAAAGATGTGTAGCAGGTTGATTTTTCATGTTATACTATTTAATGGTGATTAATGATGATTTCTTTATTGATTGTTGCAATTCACTCTCTATATCAAAAGGTGGGAGTACTTCTTTAAAACGAGTCGCTTTAAAATGTCGCTCCATATATACTCTTACTCTATGGTAAGTGGTATAATGACTCCATTCACCCCTAATTTCATCAAGGGTGATGCCTTGAGTGCCATCAGGATGGTAGATATTGGAGAAGACCTCACAAACAGTGTAGTATTCGCCTTTTACAGGTAGACTAGAATAAGTCCTTTTAGCCCAAACACTCCATTTGGAGTCGTCGATACAGCGTACAATAGAACCTGGTTTCATACAGATTGATTTGAAATAATCTGCACCAGGAAGAGGGGGTTAGGGGGAGTTATTTGTTTTTGACCCATTGGCCCGCATCTTATTACCACCGTGGAGTTAATTCTCTCGGTTGGTACCCAGCAAAGGGTTCCTGATGCATTAAATACTGTTACCGCACAGGCGGCAACTATCTAAAGAACTATGCGTTCTAGAGTTTTTAGACGAATTTCATAAAGTGGGATTTCCCGCTTTTTTGACTTGATTCGTCCACATTATCTGTCCACCGTGGCATCGGCCGCTCGGTTGGCATTCTAAAGCTTTGGGCTTTAGAAACTCGGAATGCAATACAATATTAGTAAAAATTTTTAAAGTATATATCTACTACGAGTTTTTTTCAAAAACTTAACATTTTTACGGATAAACAAGTAGTAATAGTTTTTACTTCTCGAGTGAAATAATTCCACCATCATGACCCCATTGTAAGATACCTGGCTCTTTCATATCAAAATACTTTGTTACAAATGATTTTCCGAATTCCTTATTTGGCTCATCCCATACTATAAATATCTTATCATCACCATTAAATGGGATATGTCCCCGCCCTGAAATAAAAATCAGCGCATCTTCACTGTTTGCTTTCACCCTTAATGCCAACTCGAAATAATTAGATGGTTCTGGAAAGGGTATAATTGGTATTTCAGAAAGCATTACTTTTTTCATAGCATTTAGTTTAGAAGGGAAATTCAATCTTATCGATTTTTATTCTTTTATCAAAATTTCTTGGAGGAGAATACGCGTTAAACTCGCTGCAGTCGTATATGTCTGTTACCCTACCCTGCTCCTCTTTAAATACCAACTCCATAAATAGCCCTGATTTATTCCCAACAAACGCATAACCCGGGCATCCACAACTATCACACAAACTAGAGCTACACTTACCAGGATATAGGAAAAGATGTTTATCGCCAGCGGCAAGAAACTCATCAAAAGCGTTGCCTAGCTTATGGATAAATAGTGGCTTCGACAAATCGGAATAAGTTCGATCACCATCGAGTAGTTCATTTACCATGTCGATGTCGAGCTTCATAAAAAAGTGAAGTATTGCTTCTGCCTGCGTCTTTATCTTGATATTACTCATAACTTATATAACTAGAATAATTATACTACTCACTCCTTATAAACATGTTTCAGAATAAGAAAGCATTCTCCTCTCCAAATCGATAGTTAAAGACGCGATGAAAAAAGGCAATTTTGAATCAATATATGATACTGAATACTTTTTTACTAAATCCTGCAAATCATCAATTTTAGCAAGGCCACCCAACAACTCTATTGTTGCTTCGTCCTTGGTTAATATGGAGAATAGGCTGCTTCTCGTTTTTTCATTTTGAAATTTGTGCATCAAGATTTCTTCTTTAACAGAATTGATATTTGGCAACCATTACCCCCAAGTGTCCGGCCTTTCAGATATTTTTTCAACTAGTGTAAGTACATTATTAATAACATCATCCGAAAGGTCCTTTACAGGAATAAATCTTTTGTTTGGCTGAAGTTTTTCTTCAATTTGTGAACCTAACATCTGACCGGTAGTCACACCTGTATGTTGTAAGTATTTGTCAAAACCATCCACTGCCATACTATCTAAAATGTCTGCTCCAACAATGTCATGCTTTGGGATATTTTTTATTGAAATGCTAGTGATATCTCCTTCGCATTTGAGTCCGTGATTGATTTTATAGAGATTTTGTAGCTCTACATTTATTTCGCTTGCAAACACACAAGTATGGCCCAAATCACGTAAAGCAATATGAAAGCCTCCAAGCCCTGCAAACAGATCAATAAATTTTAACTTCCGCATTCTATTTAGGTATATTTCAAATTAACACAACATATATATTTTGTTTCATGCTAGAATATTTTTGTTGCATTTTCTACTTATTTATCTTCTTCATCTAGTAGACCACTCATTAACCAATCACCAATTGTGCCAATTTTGTTTATTAATTCATCTATTTCGGTTGGATATTTCTCGCTTAATGAAATATTACACTTATTGCATGAAAGATATAAGTTGTATGGATGATGCACATCTGCAACACCACTATTCTGAGAATTCCAGTTTTGTGAAATTCTATGCCCTATATGAATTTCTGATAATTTAAGTTCTTTAAAAAATACATTTTTACATTTATCACCTGGGCATCTCAATCTATGTTTTACTGCATAATCAATTATTTTTTTTCGCTTGTCTTTGTCTTGCTTAATTTTTGAATAAGACCACCCGAGTCTTAAATGCTCTGGAAAAGGGGGCCTAACCCTGAAACTTCCCTTGGTTTGAATAACTTCTAGAAAATCATTTAATATTTTTATTGCCTCATCTTTGCTTACTAACTGGAGTTTTATTGGGTCATGAGGATGTGAAGCAGTACTACAAACTTTTGCTACTCCAGTCATATATATCCAATTGTTCAAATCCTCATAATTGGTGCTATATTTAAACCATTGGGTTACTAAAAAAATGTAAGGTAGTCGAACTCTCTTAGAAAAATATTCTGCAAACCTATAATCAATCATGCCGGCTGAATTATTTGGCGTTGCATATGTGAATATTCCCATTTCATTTAATGAATCGGCTTCATATACACCACCAGTTTTATGGCGAAATCCCTTGATTATTCCTGTCCCTTTTGAGTGCACCAATCCCTTTGCATAATTGTTCTGGTATAACGAAGAACCTGATTTGTTTGGTCCGTATGGTATTTGATTAAATTGAAAATGTCCCCCGGATTTTGTAAGAGAAATAACATCTTCGGCTATTAGTTCATCAGATTTCATATTCCAAGCATCCGCAAATGAGGTTGGTGTGGATGCGAATGCCGCAACTATATTCTTCTGTCCAAGTAAATGAGTAGTAAAATTTTTAGTGAATTTTTCAAAGTCTCCATATTTATTTTCTAAGGATTTTCGAAAATCTTTTGGAGTTATAGAGTATGACCTTAAAATGCCGTCATTACTGGCTTGCCTAAAAAAGTAGACATTGTCTGGAATTATTTTTAATATATCCTCAAGTGCCTGATTATAAATTTCTTGTATTGTTTGCATTTTTAAATTGATTTACTACAGAGTAGTTCATTAATTTCTTTTTGATATATCACTCCAACCCCTCCATCAACACCTCATGGTTTTTCTTGATGCTCTCATCCTCAAATCCCGCCAGATAATCCATGGTGGTCTTGATGCTGGAGTGCCCCAGTGATTCCATAATGAAAGATAAAGACACCTTCTCGCTATTCTTCAGTTTGGTGGCAAAAGAATGTCGGGCGGTATAGGTGGTCAGCTTCGAGGGAATACCCAATTCCTCCCCGATCCGCTTTAAGTACTTATTTGTCACACGGGTGAAGTTGGCGATCCGGTTCTCGATCTCCCGGGTACTGAGCCCCGTCTCCAGAATTGGGAACAAATAGCTGTCCGGATTCCCCGGCTGGTTCCCCCACTTTTTGATGATAAGCAAGGCATGCCGGTTCAGATGCGCGCGGATCGGCAGCACATTTTCCCGCTTGGTATTCTCTGTCTTCTTTCGGAAGAATTCTAGGTAATCACCCCGTACATTGTCCCATTTCAAAAGGGCAATATCCTTCAGGTTGATCCCATTGCACAAAAAACTGAATCGCCAGATATCCAGCGCTTTGGCATTTGTCTCCTGGTCCATCTGCGCATTGAAGAGCGTTTTGATCTGGTCGTCCTTGAACGCCCGCTTGGATTTGCGCGGTGCCGGAATGGTATATCGCTTGAAGGGGTACTGCGTAAAGCTCACCACCCCCTTTTGCATCGCTAGGTTATAGATAGTACGTAGCGAGCGCAGATAAACCCCCACCGTTGTCTTGGATTTCTTCTGCGACAACATCCAGATCTCATAGGCGGTCAGCAGATCCGGTGTGATGTCCTGAAACTTCAGGTACCGGCGAAATTGCACAATGGAGTTCAGAGCAGATTGATAGGATTCAGCGGTCTTGATCCGCTCCTGTGCCCGCAACTTAATTATATACTGCTCAAAGAAGGGCTGCACCTGTTCCTGGGAAAACTTGGATCGTGTGGCCTTATCCGATTTGGTAAACTCGGTGGTGAAAGCATCAAAATCGAAATGCTCCATGCGGTGGATGATTGTCTCCTGTTCGCTGAGCCATTTATAGATGCGGTTACGGGTGTTCTTGAGATCGGGATCGCGCAGGTTCTTTGCCTGAACCTTTTGATAGTCCTCTTTGGTGAGCCGGAAGGGTGTTTTATAGTGCCTCCGCTTGCCCAGATAATACACGGAAAGCTTGATGGGATAGGAGCCGTCCCGGAGGGTTCGGCGGGTATCCAAAAAGATCGAAACGGTGGCGCGGCTCATGATCAGAGGGACAAAATTTGCAACAAAATTTGCACCACAAAATAGTACTTTCGGCTATACAAATGAAATTTTTTCGTTACTTGTTCGTATATAGATCATTATTATTCAATTAGTTACAATACTCACGAAAATATGGCAAATTAGCCCTGTTTTTGACTGTTAATCAGAGGGTCGCTGGTTCAAGTCCAGCAGGGGGAGCTGATATAAAAGTAAAAGGGTTATACTTGCATAGTGTAACCTTTTTGTATTAGAAGCCAAAGCATGAAAAAAATATTAGTACTTTGTACTGGAAACTCTTGCCGGAGTCAAATTGCGCATGGTTATTTACAACATATTGGACTTAATAAGGTAGAAGTATATAGTGCCGGTGTTGAAACACATGGAGTTAATCCGATGGCAATCGCAACTATGAAGAATGATGGTATTGATATTTCTAACCATACATCA
>SXGQ01821138.1_pt1 | contig 16593 bp, 10 predicted proteins | sample 3178371 | NCBI WGS metagenome assembly SXGQ01 (sample SAMN11356859, study PRJNA531348) | freshwater metagenome | isolation source: freshwater sample F1-20 | place: China: Fuxian Lake, Yuxi | collected 2017-12-25
ATGGCCTCGTTTTGTCTGCTGGGCCATAGAAAGCGCTCGTTGGTTTCTTTCTTCCGCTTCTTGAAGCTTCTTCTGAAGATCGGCGATCTTTTGCTGGAACCTCGCTACATCTTCTGCCGCCGCACTTTCCATCTGTTTGCGGGCTTCATCCATCGCTTTTTGCAAGAGTTTCTCCTCTTTTTCTGTTTCTCTGAGGGCCTTTTCGTAATCTCTTCGCGCCTTCTCCTCTTCCCGCATAGCGGCTTGAATTTCGCGTTGCTCTTGTTTTTCCCGCTCTTGGAGTTCTCGCGCTGCGCATGCCCATTTCACTTCATCGAGTCGAGCTTCCAGATAGCCTGGATTAACTCGGGCATTTCTAAAGGCTTCTCCATCGTGATTCACGAGTCGATAGGCATCTTGAATCTTCTGTTGAAGGGTTCCCAGATTATCACCCTTTACCTTCGCAAGAATGGTATCTACTTTTCCGTTAAAGGCATCCACAACGAAACTAAGAGCGGTTTCGCGCCTATTTGCCTCTTTGTAATCGCAGTCCGCAGCGTGTCCGTCCGCAATCATTTGCCTCACTCGCTGGCGAGCAGTCTGGAGCTTTTGGCCTGCTTCCTTGAAGCCATATTCTCTTGCCAGTTCATCCAGCCATGATTCAGGAGGAATCAGGTATTTGTTTCCGTACCCATCAATGATGTTCTTCATGGCTCGGGCTGTCTGCTCAAGCCTATTTTTGTTTTTGAGAGCATCATAAGCAGAACCTGCGATCTCCTGAGCTGAAGCATTCGCTTTCTCGATAATAAAACGATACTCAGCATTTGCTGCCGCTAGCGACGCGTTAGCTTGGTCCTCCAGCGCTTTGGCTTTCTGCCGTGCTGCCTTAATGGTCTCGCTGGCCTCGTGCTCGGCTTCTGATTTTTTCTGTGAACTGAAGTTTTCGCACTCCTTGAGGTAGCCATCTGCCTTTTCAATTGTTCGAGTCGCGTATTGATCTGCATCCTTTAACTCTCGATAAGGTGCCAGTTGCTGAATTTCGATATTGGCGGTATTGAGCTGCTGATTGGCAGTTGAAAGGTCTTTAACAGCCTTGGCATGGTTGCTTCGGAGTTTCCAATATTTGTAAAGGGTGAAGAGAAGTCCTCCAAGGAGAAGAACGATCAAAAAGGTTTTCATCAACTTGTTTGTTCAGGCATTTGTGACAGTCCTTGCACGAATTGTGGGAGAGAAATATGTTTCAGATTTGGAATGATTGCGTTTCAGCACTCATGCGGCGGGCAGTGCCGGTGTCTGAGGACGGTTCCTGATTTGCTGATGATCCAGCGGATGGTGGAGCGGGAGTCGCATTCCTCAGGGCGGGCCCATTCGATGAGGGCGGTGCCTCCTTCGGCGGAGAGGGAGATGCGGGGTTGATCGAGGTTTTCGAGGAACTCGTGGGCTTCCCATTGGATCTTCGGGTCCAGATGTTCCGGGACGAGCGGGGAGGTTTGGATGCGGAGTCCCGGCAGGTCGTTCCAGAAGCGTTCCGGGATGTTCATGGCCTTGCCGTCCCATGTGAGGTCGAAGCGGGTGAGCAAGGTGGAGCCTGGATGAAACGGATAGGGCATGGGCTTGCCCTTGTAGAGGTAGTGGAGATGGTCGCCTTTTTCATCGGTGACTTCGGTCGCTTCGTCTTCCGGCACACGGATGAGTTCAACCTGCAAGACGAGGTCGCCTTCTTCGGATACGGCTTTGAAGGTCAGAGCTTCATTGTTGACCGTTTCCCACCAGGCCGCTGCGGGCTCCTGGTCAGCTGCTTTTGCCACAACCGGCACGGCGGAAAGCGCGGAGAGTGAGAGGAAAGACCGGCGTTTCATGATTGCAGACAGGCTAACGGAAACGCGGGGGAGGGGAAGGAAAATGAACGTCGGACGTTGAACGTCTAACATGGAATGTCGAAGGGACAGGGGAGAAGAGATTCGGGGACAGTAAGGTCCCCGCTCCTTAGGGGTGGGTGGTTTCCTCGCAGAACTTGCGGAAGGCTTGGACTTCTTGGTCGCTGGCGACGCCGGCGACGATGTGGTGGGCGAGGCTGCGGGCGACTGCAAGGGTGGCCGGGGGTAGGGGCAAGGTTTCGATCAGGGCGCGGGCGATGGCGGAGAAGGTGTTTCCGTTGTAGTTGGTGAACGGGGCCAGGGTCATTTGCAGGGGTTGTGATTGCTCCCACAAGGCCCGGCATGGTTCGTGGCCATCGGAGGTGGGGCCGTGGTGGGCGTTCTTGGGTTTGCAGAGTTGCTGGTTCTGCCAAACGACCATGTCCCACGGGATCTCGGAGAGCCATGCCCGGGTGTTCATTCCTTTTGGGTTGGTTCCGCTTTCTTCGCCTCGGCGATTTCCTCGACGCCCGCGCTTTTCAGAAACCCTTTGCCGGTCTTGGCGTAGATGGGCTCGGCGGAGAACCGGTCCTGGATTTTCAATCCTTGCCGCAGGATCGCCCGGGCTAGGGGGTGATCTTCGTAGGATTTCTTGGATTCCGGCGCATCCGACATGTCCGGAGGTTAGCGGGGGATGCGGGGGATAGCAATTTGGGAAATGGTGTGGGGCGGGTCTGTAAATTGTAGGAGCTTTTTGATTTCGGCCCTCGATGAATTTCAGTCCAGCCAGTTCTCAAATCGCAGGCCCGGCACTTGAGCAAAGTCGACCGTGTTGCGAGTAAGGAGAGTCGCATCATGGGCCAAGGCGATGCAGGCGATTCGCAGATCCATTGTACCAATACGGACTCCTAGGTTCCGGAGTCGCGTGAATGCGGCTGCAGATTCAGTATCCAGTGAGAGGACCACCCAACGAGAGAAGAAGTTTACCCTCTCGATGAGTTTCTGATAGGCGAGTATTCGCTCGTCGGAATCAAGAGTGCGGTTCGTGCGGGCCAACACTCCCCGAAGCTCTTCCTCCAGTGTGATGACCGTAGTGAAAACTTGTGCTCCGGATTTCAAAAGGCGACCCCGAAGTCTCTCACCCAAAGCTGTGGGGTAGGCCAGTTCCTTCAGATGGTTGGTATCGAGCAGAAACATCGGGCGATCAGTCCTTCACGCTCTGCCGCCACGCTTCGCCGAGTTGGTCGGCTTCGCGGGAAAAGGGGTCGTCCCGCCAGGTGCCGACGGTGGATTGCCAGTCGTTTTGACCCGCTTGGTGCGCTACGGGGTGGAGGCGGAGGATTTCCGCCATTTGCTGCTCAAGCGTGGCGACGCGCTTTTCAATCGGCAAATCCTGAGAGGGTGTGACTGCATTCACGGGGAAAGTGTAATCGATTGATGCGGGGATGGCAATTTGGGAAATGGTGGGGGGCGGGTCGCAGACCCGGGGTCCCGGTTATTCGGGGAGTTCGGCGGTGATGGCGGCGGTGGTGGGGGCGGGGCCGCCGGGGCTGGTGAGGGTGATTTTTTCGAGGATGGCGGTGGTGTTTTTGATGGGGAGGGTGAAGGTGCGGATCTGTTTGTCGTGGACGATGCCTTCGGCGAATTTGGAGCCGGGGACGTCGATGCGGCGGATGTAGTCGGAGAAGTGCTCGCCGTTGTAGAGGGGGAATTCCTCGGTTTTGCCGTCGGCGAAATGGGCGGTGACGGTCATGATGACGGCTTGGCGGCCGGGTTCGGTGGCTCCCCATCCGGCGACGCCGCCGAGGAAGTGGAGGGATTTGACGGGCTGGCCGACGGGGATTTCGACGGTGTCGGGGAGGGTGCCGGAGTGGGTGTTCGGGCCGCCGCCTCGGAGGACGATGAGGTTTCCGCCGAGGGCATTGGCGGCGGGATCGACGATGTTGAAGGGGACCCCGGCGATGGGGACGATGCCGAAACGGCGGAAGCGGAGGGTGTCTCCGGTGGCCTCGCGGGAGGCGTAGAGGCCTTGGCGGGTGTCTGCGGTGAAGGCGCGGGAGAGGTTGAGGATTCGGTATTTGGAGGAGCCTTGGGTGAGGTAGGCGAGGATGTCGCGGAGGGAATCGGCCCCGAGGGCTTCGAGGCCTTCGGGCATGAGGGAGCGGCGGGTGTTGGTGCGGGTTTTGATGGTGTTGGCGGGGATTTCGACTTCGCCGGCGATGGAGCGGAGGACGACGCGGGCGTCGTTCTGGCGGGTGATGAGGCCGGCGTGGAGGGTGCCGTCGTGGGTTTCGAGGTTGTAGAGTTCGTATCCGGCATCGATCTGGCGGTTGGGGTCGACGATGGAGATGAGGAGTTGTTCGGGGCCGTGGGCGCCGAGGCCATCGAGGGCGGGGCCGACTTCTTTTCCTTCGCCGCCGAGGCGGTGGCAGACGGCGCAGGCGAGGGCGAATTGTTCTTTGCCGCGGACGGGATCGCCGCCTTGGGTGACTTTGGGGAGGAGTTCGGCGAGGAGTTTTTCCTTATCGGGGCTGGGCTGGTGGAGTTTGTCGATGAGGGCGGTGGCGCGTTTCGAGATTTCCGGAGAGGGGTGGCTGCGGAGGCGGAAGAGGTCGTTGGGGCCGAGGAGGGCGAGGGGCGCGGGGTCTTTTTCGGCGGCGGCGAGGAAGGCGGTGATCCACTCGACGCGGGAGACGAGCATTTCGAAGGCGAGGGGCTGGAGGGCGGAATCAAGCGCGGGGAAGGCGGCGACGACAAGTTGGCCGGCGGCGGGGTCCTCGGTGGCGCGGAGGGAATCGAGGGCGGCGCGGCGGACGGGAAGCGGGGTGGCGGCATCGGTGAGGAGGGCGCTGATGGCGGGGAGGATCTCGGCGCTGGCGGCGCGGGCACCAATGAGGGATTGGACGGCGCGGAGGCGGTCTGGCTCGGGGGCGGCGGGGTCTTTCGCCAAGGTGAGGAGGGCGGGGACGATGGGGGCGGCGGCCTGGCGGGTGGCGGGGGAGGTGTCCCACGCCATGGCGATGGGGAGGGCGGCGGCGCGGAGGGTGGGGTTGGCGGCGGTGAGGAGGGTCTGGAGGGATTTGGAATCGACGGCGTCGGGTTTGGGGAGGCGGGTGGCTTTTTCGAGGAGCTGGATTTTCAGGGGATCGGCCGCGGGCGGGGCGGTGGCGAGGGCGAAGAGGAGTTTGGCGAACGCGGCGGAATCGCGTTGTTCGATGAGGGAATCGGCGATGCTGGCGGCGAAGGCGGTGAGGGCGGCGGGATTTTTGCTGAGGAGGACGGCGCGGAGGACGCCTGGGCGGTCGCTGGCGGCGGCGGCGACAGCGGCGGAGCGGGTGAGGTCGTCGGTGAGGGTGGGGACGAGGGCGACGAGGGCGGCGGCGGAAGGTTCGTCGAGCTTTGTGGCGGCGAGGGCGCGGAGGAAGGCGATGCGGGTGCGGGGGTCGGGATCGGCAAGGCCTTCGGCGAGGGCGGCGGTGGGGGAAGCGGGTTTCGCGTCTTCGAGGATGAGGGCGGCGGTTTTGCGGACGGCGGGAGATTTCGCATTGAGGGCGGCGGTGAGGGTGGCGGCGTCGAGGGCATTCAGGCGGTGGAGGCCCCAGAGCGCGAGGGTGCGGGTGGCGGGTGGGGCGGACTCGTCGGTGAAGATTTTCAGCCGGGCGGGCGCGGCGGCGGCGTGGAAGTCGATGAGGCGGTTGAGGGCGTTAAAGCGGACCGGTCGGTTTGGATGAGTGAGGGCTTTGGCGATGGCGGCTGGGTCGGCGGAGAGGAGGTTGGGGATTTCGAGGGTTTTGGCCTTTTCGTGTTGGACGCGGTAGATGCGGCCGAAGTGGTGTTCGCGGTCCGGCCGGACGGAGGCGCCGGAGCGGCTGTGGAGGGGGCCGCGGGTGTCGTTGTGGGCAACGACGGGGTTGTAGAAATCGAGGAGGTAGATGGCGCCGTCGGGGCCGGGGGCGACGTCGATGGGGCGGAACCAGTAGTCGTCGGGGGAGTGGATGAATTCGCGATCGGTGCGGACCATTTCGCCGAGGAAGGTGGCGTCGGTGGGTTTGAGGACCTCGCGGTGGACGAGGTTGAGGAGGGGTTCGGTGCAGAAGAGGCTGTTGTCCCACGGGGCGGGCCAGGCTCCGCCTTCGTGGATGAGGGAGGAGCAGGCGGCGGTGTAGCCACCGACGACGTCGATCTGGCGGAGGGAGGCGCGGTCCTGGAGTTTCGGGACGGCGGCGCGGCGGCCGGGGTTGATGGAGATGGCACCGGAGGCGTTACCGATTTTCCCGAGGGCGAGGGTTTTCTCGGTGAGGGCGACGTGCTGGATGGGGTTGCCGGTGGTGGCTTGGCTGAAGAAGAGTTCGCCATCGCTGGTGAGGTCGATGCCGAAGCCGTTGCCGCCTTTGGAGGAGACTTGCTCGATGGCGGAGCCGTCCGGCCGGAAGCGGAAGACGCCGGCGCTCACGCGGCCTTCGACGCCGGGGTGGGTGAGGCTTTTTGCGTCAGCACCGCCGCCCATGGAGGCGTAGATCCAGCCGTCCGGGGCAGCGAGGAAGTGGTTGGCGACGAAGTGGGTGTCGCCCGGGGTGAAGCCTGAGAACAAAGGAACCGACTGGTCTGATTTTCCGTCGCCATCGGTATCGCGGATCCAGACGATGTGGGGATGGGCGACGGCAATGACGCCATCGCGGTAGAGGCAGAAGCCGGTGACGAGTTCGAGGCCCTCGTGGAAGATGGTTTTTTGGGTGAACTGGCCGTTTTCATCGGGGTGGGTGAGGATGGAGATGCGATCGCGGGCGGGGCGGTCGTAGTTTCCGGGGTCGAGCACGCCGCGGTCACGCCAGTGTGGGGCGACGGATTCGCGGCGGCCGTTTGGGTATTCCGGGGACTCGGCGACCCAGAGGCGGCCGGCGGCGTCCCATTGGATTGCGATCGGTTTGTTGATGAGGGGTTCGGCGGCGATGACGGAGACCTTGAAGCCGGGTTCGACGGTGAGTTGGGCGACGGTATCGGCGGCGGGGCGGGGTCCGCCGGGTGGGTAGCGGAGGGTTTGGTGGTCGGCGGGGGTGAGGGCCTCGTCGAGGTTTTCGCGTTTCGCGGTCCATTGGAGGGCGCGGAGGAGGGTGGCGCGGAAGGCGGGGTGGGCGAGGGTTTCGCCGGATTGGAGGGCGGTGAAGGAGCGGTGGGGTTTGCCGCCGGGGAGGGTGTTTTCGAAGAGCCACCACTGGGGTTGGCAATCGAAGATGTTGGCTTTGTTGGGATCGGCGGGCGGGCGGTTGTCGTCGCGGCGGTCGCTGAGTTTCGGGGTGAAGGCGGAGGCGATGACCGTGAGGTTCGGGCTATCGGCGAGATCGTAATCATACACGGTCACGTCGGAAACATCATAGGCGGAAGAGGCTGCTGCGACGGGATGGATGTCGGTGGCCAAGTAGAGCATGGTGAGGCTGGTGAACGAGCGGGTGCGGTCGGACCAGGCGGCCCCGGCGAGGGATTTGGAGAGGTTGGGCGCGGTGGCGGCGATGGCCTGGTTGAGGAAGACAAGACCGCCGCCGCGCTGGGCGAAGGAAATGAGGGCTTCCTGCGCTGCGGGCGGGAGTTTTTCGGTATTTCCGCGCTGGAGGAGGAGGACATCGGCCTTTTCGAGAGAGTTGGCGGAGAGGTCGGCCGGGGTGGCGGTGAGGCCACGCTCGCCGAGCCATTTCACCCACGCTTCCGAGGCGGCCGGGGCATCGGTGGCGACGGCGATGCGCAGGGGTTCGGCGAGGGCTGGCGCGAGCAGGGCCAGAGTGAGAAGAAGGAAACGGATCATGGCGCGATCTTACACGGGAGCGCGCTGGGGTCTTTCAGAGTTGATTGGAATGCCGGGAGGGCGGGTGGCCGGGTTGTGGCCTCCGGGCTTGCCTCCGGGAGGGTCGGTGGCTATGCCTCGGCCCGCAGCCGATTGCCCCCGTAGTTCAATGGATAGAACGAGGGTTTCCTAAACTCTAGATCCAAGTTCGATTCTTGGCGGGGGCACTTGTTGGGCTGCGAGCTTTTCCGGGTCATGCACCTAACAGGGTGGTGCGGGTGAAGAGCGGGATGACGTGGATTCCGCGGGCTTCGATGGCTTGGCGGCCGCCTTCCTCGCGGTCGACGAGGACGATGCAGAACGCGACTTTTCCGCCTTCGCGTTCGATGACGTCGATGGCCTTGAGGGTGGAGCCGCCGGTGGTGATGACGTCGTCGACGACGATGACGGTGTTTCCGGATTTGAAGTTTCCTTCGATTTGTTTGCCTGCGCCGTGGCCTTTGGGTTCCTTGCGGACGGTGAAGACCTGGAGCGCTTCGTCGGGGTGGGTTTGGGCGGAGGCCATTCCGATGGCGAGGGAGATGGGGTCGGCGCCGAGGGTCATGCCGCCGATGGCGTGGATTTCGAGGTGTTCGGAGTGGATTTTCGAGCGGACGGCGTGCCAGCCGAGTTCGCCGATGAGGTTTGCGCCGAAGGGGTCGAGCGCGGTGACGCGGCAGTCGATGTAGAGGTCGCTTTGTTTGCCGGAGGCGAGGGTGAAGGTGCCGGTGCGGACGGATTTTTCGAGGAGGAGGGCTTTGAGCGCGGCGGTGGCTTGGTGCATGGCCGGAGGATGGAAAGGCTGGGGGCGGTGGGCAAGCGCGGATGGCTTGCAGGCTGGCATGATCTGGGAATGATGGGGGCATGCCGGTGTTTTTCCTGATTTTGGCGTGTGCGCTGTGGGGCTTGAGCTTTCCGGTGGTGAAGGTTTTGCATTTGGAGCAGACGTCGCGGATGCCGGGAGTGGGCAGTGAATTTCTGGCTGCGTGGATCCAGGTGGCGCGGTTCGGGATGGGGGCGCTGATCTTGGTGCCGTTCGCTTGGCGGAGGGGCGGGCCGACGCGGCTGGAGCTGCAGCAGGGGCTTTGGCTGGCGCTTTGGGGAGGGCTTGGGATGGCGTTGCAGGCGGACGGGTTGGCGCATACGGCGGCTTCGACATCGGCGTTTCTAACACAGGCGTATTGCGTGATTCTGCCGCTGGTGGCGTGTTTGCGACTGCGACGCGCGCCGGATGGGCGGACGGTGGTGGCGACGGCGCTGGTGATGGCCGGCGGTGCGATTCTATCAGGTGTGCGGCCGGGGGATCTGCGGATCGGACGCGGGGAGTTGGAGACGTTGGTGGCGGCGTTGTTTTTCACGATGCAGATCCTGACGTTGGAGAACCCGAAGTATCGGGAAAACCGGGGGACTCCGGTGACGTTTCTGATGTGTGCGGGAATCGCGGTGTTGTTTTTGCCGATCTCGGCGCTGATTGCTCCTGAGGTGGGGATGTTGGTGACGGCGGGAGCCTCGTGGGCGTCGTTCGGATTGATCGCGGTGCTGGCGGTGTTCTGCTCGGTGGGCGCGTATTTGCTGATGAACGTGTGGCAGCCGAAGGTGAGTGCCACGGAAGCGGGGCTGATTTACACGACGGAGCCGGTTTTCACGGCGGGATATGTGCTTTTTCTGCCTGCGATGATCGCTGCGATTTGCGGGACCGGGTATGGGAACGAGTCTCTAACCAAAGCGATGGTGAGTGGCGGCGGGTTGATTCTGACGGCAAACGTGTTGATGCAATGGAAGCGGAAGCCCCACCCGCCGAGCATCGCGCCAGGACCTTGATCGATTTTGTTAGATCGCGGCTTTTTGCTTATGCTTACCTCAATAGTGCACTCTTTCGAGAAAGAGTCCATCGGGTGGTGCACAAAGCGGTGACTTGCCCATTGGCAGGCCGGAAGGTTGGTCGAGGAGCGCTTTCAAATCATCTAGCCTCAGCCGACCTTGTGCGGCGTGGATCGCGGCACCGGTGAGGAGGCGGACCATTTTGTAGAGAAATCCGTCGCCATGCCAGGTGATGCGGTATCCGTCGGCGAGCGTGGTGAGCGTGGCTTGATGGAGGGTGCGCGTCCAATCGGTGTCGGAGGTTTCGGTTCCTCGATTGGCGGCGAAGGCCTGAAAATCATGGCGGCCTTCCAACAATCGCAACGCCTGGTCTAACACATCCGCATCGAACAAGCGCGGAAGATGCCATGCCAGTCCCGCTTTGAGCGGCGGCAGGATTGGTTCGGTGCAAAGATCGTAGTGATAGGTTTTTGCCACCGCGGAAAACCGCGCGTGAAACTCCGCGGCCACCTCCTCGCAGGCCAGCACCCGAATGGTCGCCGGGAGTTTCGTATTGAGAGCCGGGACCCAGTTGAATGGATTCATCGTGAGTCCCGGCGGGGGATCGAAATGCGCCACCTGCCCCAAGGCATGGACGCCGGTGTCGGTCCTCCCCGCGCCCTGCAATTTCACCGGCTGCTTCGCCACTTCCTCAAGCGCACGATGCAGAAAATCCTGCACCGTGTTGCCGCCCACCTGCGACTGCCAACCCTGATAGGGCCTGCCGTCATACGCGATCATGATTTTCAACCGGCTCATGGTATCTCTGGAAAAGCATCCGCCGCCGTCCCATACGGGTCCATCCAGCGCTTCAAAATCTCCACCGCCGCCGCCTGATCGATCAACGCCTTTTGATCCTTCGCCTTGCGACCCGCCCGGCGGAGCAAATCGGATGCGTCCACCGTCGTCAGCGCCTCATCCACCATCACCACCGGCACTTCCGGAAACCGTTCACGCAGCCCTGCGGCAAACGCGCGCGCCTTCACCGCCGATTCACCCTCGCTACCATCCATGCGCAGCGGCAATCCCACCACCAGCGTGCGGACTCCCCGCATGGCAACCAGCTGCGCAAGCCGCTCCAAAACATCGACCCGCCCCACCTCGATCGTCTCCACCGGATGCGCCAGAATCCCCAAAGCATCCGTCGCCGCCACTCCGATCCGTGCGTCCCCCAAGTCCAGCCCGAGTGCCGGATGCGCTGATGTTTCGTCCTTTGAAATCACAACACGCGCAGACTGATGCAGAGCCGCACGATTGGACAAGACCCGATCCATTTCATCCCACAACCGGATCAAAAGCACCAGGGGCCCGGCTCATTTCCAGCCTCCACCGAGTGCCCGGTAGGCTTGCACCACGGCCAACAGCCGGTTTCTTCGCGCATCCGCCAACTCAAGCTCGGCGTTGAACAAGCTCCGCTCGGCATCCAGCACCTCGAGATAACTCGATTGCCCACCTTGGAAACGATCCCCCGCCACAGCCGCCACCTTTCGATTCGCCTCCACCAGCCGCCTTTGCTCGGCGACGATCTCGCCCGTTTTGATATGACCATTGATCGAGTCCGCCGCTTCGCGAAATGCCTGCTTTGCCGCCCGGTCATGCGCCGCCAGCGCCTCGCCTGCCCGCGCCCGCGCCGCATCCACTCGAGCCTTGCCACGTCCCGCATCGAAAATCGGTCCCGCAAGGCGCGGGCCAACCGTGTAGGTCCCCGAATTGCCATCCAGGAGATTATCCAACTCCCGGCTCAACACCCCGCCACTTCCTGTTAGAGAAAGCGATGGCAGGCCCAACGCCTCGTTCACCCCGATCTCCGCCACCGCCGCCTGATAGGCCTGGCTCGCCGCAGCAACATCCGGTCTGCGTTCCATCAGGCCCGAAGGCAAACCACCGCGAATGCGCAAGCCGGACTCCAAACGATCCAACCCGGCTCCGCGTCCAACACCACCCGGGAAATCCCCTAACAACGATCGGATCTCATTCTCCTTCGCCGCGATGGCCCGCTCGGTGATCGGGATCGCGATGCGCGCCTGACCTAACAGAGCCTCGGCCTGGCCAACCTCAAGTTCCGAGCTCACCCCCCCGTCGCGCCTCGCCGTCACCAGTTCCAACGCCGCCTCGCGGCCATCCGCCGTGCGTTTTGAAATCGCAAGCCGCTCGTCCAGATTCCGCAACTCGATGTATGCGGAGGCCACCGAGGCGATCAGGCTGGTCCGCACCGCATCACGGCGGAACTCCGCTTCTAACAGACGTGCGCGCGCCGCTTCATTGCCACGCCGGATGCCACCCCAGAGATCGATCTCCCAACTGAGCTGCGCCGTTAAATCATACATTTCGGACGACCGGTCGCCACCCGGCGCCACCTGCCCGGCATTCCTGGAACCGTAATTCGCGGACGCTCCGGCACCGCCCACGATGTTGGGAAACCAGTCCGCTCCGGTGGCCGCCGCCTGGGCCCGCGCCTGCTCGATGCGATAGGTCGCCGCCACCAGATCCGGATTGTTTGCCAGCGCCCGCTCGATCAGCGACTTCAGCGTGGAATCCGTAAACACCGCACGCCACGCCTTGTCACCGAAAGAGGCACCCTGCGGCGAATCATCCCCGCGGATCGCATCCGGCGTCGGGTAGTCCGGCGCACCGGGCTGCGGACCCAGAACACAGGATCCGAGAAGCATCGCACCGGAAACAGGGAGCAGAAATTTGGCGGAGCTTCTCATCTGGAGACGAATGGAACATTTCATGCTCATCTGGATGCTGACCACCCATCGGCCGGGATCAAGTGGATTATTCATAAACAGATCATTTGTCATGTTTGGCACCGTCCTCATTGACATCACCGGATCGGCCCATTTACAAGACATGACATAAGACACAGCATGAAGTCCGTTGGAACCCGTTCTCCGGTTCACACGGATGAAACCAATTATCTAACAAACTAACCGTGCAAAAAGACCGATTGAAAACGAACCCTTCAATTCACGTGGGCGGTCCACGCCGGTTGCCATTTCTACACCTTCCCGTCGCGTTGCTGGCGGCGGCTTTGCTTGGCAGTTGTGAAAAGCCCGAAACGCCAGTGCCACCGCCACCGTTCGTCGAGGTCATGGAGATCACCACCTCGGAAGTGCCGCTCACCGCCACGCTCATCGGCCAGCTCGATTCACCGCAAAACGTCGAGGTCCGGGCGCGCGTCGAGGGAATCGTGGACCAGATGCGTTTCACCGAAGGCACCGAAGTGAAAGCCGGCGACATCCTCTTCGAACTCGACAAGAAGCCGTTCATCGAACGCCTCGCTGCCGCCAACGGCGCGCTCGCCGAAGCAAACGCCGCGCTCAACAAATACCAGAAGGACGTCGCCCGCCTCACCCCGCTCGCCGAAAGACGCGCCATCCCCCAACAGGATCTCGACAACGCCCTCGCCTCCGTCGAAGTCGGAATGGCCGGCGTCGAATCCGCACAAGCCAGCGTTGAATCTGCCCAACTCGATCTCGGATATTGCGAAGTCAAAGCCCCGATCACCGGCCTGATCGGCGCCAAACAAGTCTCCATCGGCGAACTCGTCGGGAGAGGCGAACCCACCCTGCTGGCCACGATTTCCACCCTCGATCCCATCTGGTTCTACTGCAACGTCAGCGAGGTCGAATACATCAAAGCGGAGAAACGCAGCCGCCTGATCGGCAAAGACGTCGCCTCCCTCCCGGTCCATCTCATCCTTGCGGACGGAAAGGAACACGCGGACCAGGGCCGCTTTGTCTTCATCGACCGCGCGGTGGATGTTAGAACCGGCACCCTGCGGATCCGCGCGGAGTTTCCTAACAAGGAAAAGCTCCTCCGCCCCGGCATGTTCGCGCGCGTCCGTGTGGACCTTGGCACCCGCAAGGACTGCATCGAGGTTCCGGAACGCGCCGTCGTCCAGTTGCAGGGAAAAACCTTCCTCTGGGTCGTCGGCCCGGACGGCAAGGCCAGCCAGCGCATGGTCGCCGTCGGCGAACAGAACGGCCCCAAACTCCTCATTACCGATGGCGTGAAACCGGGCGAGCGGATCATCCTCGAAGGCGTCCAGAAAGCCCGCGAAGGCGCTCCGGTCACTGCATTCACCGCCGCCCAAATGGCAGCGAAAAAAGCCGCCGCCGCCGCCGCGACCCAACCCGACAAACACTAACAGATCATGGCCGAATTCTTCATCCGCCGGCCGATCGTCGCGATGGTCATTTCCATCGTCACCTGCATCGTCGGCCTCATCAGTCTCTCGCGCCTGCCGGTTTCGGAATACCCGAACGTCAGCCCCACTCTCATCCAAGTCACCTCCGCCTACCGCGGTGCCGCCGCAGAAGCCGTGATGGAATCCGTGGCCACTCCCATCGAGTCGAAAGTCAACGGCGTCGACAAACTGCTCTACATGCAGTCGATCAGCGCCAACGACGGCAAGATGACCCTCAACGTCACCTTCGATGTCGGCACCGACGTCGACATCATGCAGGTCAACACCTCCAACCGCGTCAGCCAGGCCCAGGCCCAACTGCCGGACGCCGTGAAACGCGAAGGCGTCGTCGTCAACCGCTCATCGCCAGACATCCTCCTCGCCATCGGCCTCTCCTCGCCCAAAGGCACCTACGACGGCGTGTTCCTCGGCAACTACGCCGACATCAACCTCGTCGATCAGATCAAACGCGTCCGCGGCGTCGGCGACGTGAAAAATTTCACCGCCCAAGACTACTCGATGCGTGTCTGGCTCGATCCCGAAAAGCTCGCATCCCTCGGCATCACGCCGACCGATATCTCCAACGCCATCAAGGAGCAGAACGCCCAGTCCCCCGCCGGCCGCATCGGTGCCGAACCCGCTCCCAAAGGACAGGAAAGCCAGTTCAACGTCCGCGCCCAAGGCCTCCTCAAAAGCCCCAAGGAATTCGAGGAAATCATCATCCGCTCCAGTGCCGATGGCCAACAGGTGAAAATCAAGGACGTCGCCCGCGTCGAACTCGGAGCGCAAACCTACGACATCCGCGCCCGCCTCGACAAGGCACCCGCCGGCGGGCTCGGCGTCTACCTCGCCCCCGGCGCTAACGCCCTAGAAACCGCCACGAAAGTGAAAGCAATCCTCGAAGAGGCCAAACGCCGCTTCCCGCCAGACATGGATTACAGCATCACGCTCGACTCCACACTGCCCATCAAGGCCTCGATGGAATCCATCGTCCACACCCTCTTCGAGGCCATCATCCTCGTGCTCATCGTCGTTTACATCTTCCTCCAGAGTTTCCGCGCCACCATCATCCCGATGCTCACGGTGCCGGTTTCGCTGTTAGGGGTTTTCATCGCCTTCCCGCTCCTCGGCTTCAGCGTCAACACGCTCACCATGTTCGGCCTCGTCCTCGCCATCGGCATTGTCGTCGATGATGCCATTGTGGTCGTCGAGGCCGTGCAGCACCACATCGAACACGGACTCTCCCCCGTTGATGCCACCCGCAAGGCGATGAAGGAAGTCTCAGGCCCGGTCGTCGCCATCGCGCTCATCCTCTGCGCCGTGTTCGTCCCCGTCGCCTTCATGGGCGGCGTCACCGGCAGGCTCTATCAGCAATTTGCCATCACCATCGCCGTTTCCGTCATCTTTTCCGCGATCAACGCGCTCACCCTCAGCCCCGCCCTGTCCGCCCTGCTGCTGCGCAAGCCAACCCCCGGCCGCGGCCCCGTCGCCTGGTTCTTCCGGAAGTTCAACGCGTTCTTCGATTGGATCATCGAGCGATACGGCAGGATCATCGGCGGCCTCACCCGCAAGGCCACCTTCTCGATGCTCCTCCTCGTGATCGTCGGCGGCGGCATCTGGGGACTCGGAAAACTCGTCCCCGGCGGCTTCATCCCGGAAGAGGACAAAGGCTACCTCTTCGTCGCCATCGAACTCCCCGAAGGCGCCTCGCTCCAGCGCTCCGATGCCGTGCTCAGGCAAGTCGAGGAAATCGTCGGCAACACCCCCGGCGTCCGCTCCGCCCTCGCCCTCGGCGGCATGAACATCCTCAACAACCTCAACGTCCCCAACGCCGCTCTGATGTTCGTCGGCCTCGAGGACTGGGAAAAACGCGAGGATCCATCGCTTCACGCCAAGGCCATCGCCACCGCCTGGAACCGGAAATTCTACACCATCCCCGGCGCCCGCGTGTTTGCCTTCGGACCACCACCACTGCCCGGATACGGCAGCGTCTCCGGCTTCACCATGCAGCTCCAGGACCGCTCCGGCGGCAGCGTCGACCAGCTCGCCACCATGGTCGCGCAAGTCCAGGCCGCCGCCGCGAAACGCCCGGAAATCGGCCGTGTCACCACCACCTTCAACCCCGCCACACCCCAGGTCAAAGTCGAGATGGACCGCGAGAAAGCCCGCACCCTCGGCGTCCCCGTCGACAGCGTTTTCCAAACCCTGCAAGCCTACCTCAGCGGCATGTATGTGAACGATTTCGTCGAGTTCGGCCGCGTCTACAAAGTCTTCCTCCAAGCCGAACCCGAGTTCACCAACACTCCGGACGACATCGGGAAATTCTACGTCCGCAACAACGACGGAGCCATGGTCCCGCTCAGCACCCTCGTCAACGTCAGCAAAATTTCCGGACCCAACCTCGCCACCCGGTTCAACCTCTATCTATCAGCCGAAATGATGGGCGCGCCCGCTCCGGGATACAGCTCCGCCCAAGCCCTCAAGGCGATGGAGGAAGTCATGGCCACCATGCCATCCAACGTCGGCTACGAATGGTCCGGCCTCACCCTTCAGGAGAAAAAATCCGAAGGCCAGGCCGGCATGATCTTCGGCATGGCCATCCTCTTCGTCTTCCTGCTGCTCGCCGCGCAATACGAGAGCTGGTCCCTGCCCTTCGCCGTCCTGCTCTCCGTCCCCACCGTCATCCTCGGCACCCTCATCGGCCTGCTCCTCAACCGCTTCGACTTGAACGTCTACGCCCAGGTCGGCCTCGTCATGCTCATCGGCCTCGCCGCGAAAAACGCCATCCTCATCGTCGAGTTCGCCAAAATGAAACGCGACGCCGGCATGCCCACGCTCCAAGCCGCGCTCGAAGCCTCCAAGCTCCGCCTCCGCCCCATCCTGATGACCTC
>SXGQ01120516.1_pt1 | contig 16592 bp, 14 predicted proteins | sample 3178371 | NCBI WGS metagenome assembly SXGQ01 (sample SAMN11356859, study PRJNA531348) | freshwater metagenome | isolation source: freshwater sample F1-20 | place: China: Fuxian Lake, Yuxi | collected 2017-12-25
GAGCAGCAGCTTGGCGCCGCTGCGCTGCGCGAAGAACTCGCCCGCGGCCTTGCTGATCGAGCCCTCGATGATGTTGTCGCCCAGGATGACGCAGATCTTGTCGTTGTCCGCGAAATCCTCGGCGAGCTTCAGTGCGTCGGCGATGCCACCCTCGCCCTCCTGATAGGCAAACTCAAGGTGGCGGAGCCCCATGTGCTTGCCGTTGCGCAGCAGCTTGAGGAAGTCGCCCGCGTGGTCGCCGCCGGTGACGATCAACACGTCCCGGATGCCGGCGTTCACCAGGCACTCGATGGGGTAGTGGATCATCGGCCGGTCGTAGACCGGGAGCAGGTGCTTATTGGTCACGAGGGTGAGCGGCCGCAGCCGCGATCCCAGGCCGCCCGCGAGAATGACGCCTTTCATCGATCAAGCCTCCAGTCGACAGTGTGATCGGCCATCGGGCGGACGGTATGGAGGCCCGGTTGCAAGACCGGGATCCGGGGTCGAGCTCCGCCTGGGCGGCCGAAAGGTCGGTGATGGGGCAACCGTGCATCGCGGGCGTGTTGCCGGTGGTCGGGAGGTGGTTATATCGCCAGTGGGGGACCGGCGGCTCGGGCCCACAGGCCGCAGAGGCACGGGTGGGGAAGGTATTCAGGGAATCGGCTGGCAAACCGACCGGGCCATTTTGACAAGCCGCAGGTCCCGGCTACGCTCTCTTGGGTAGAGTTCTAAACTTTTGATCCACAAGAACTTGTAGCACTGTCGGGACTCGGTTTCACGCCAATGTGGCGAAATCCGGACACCCGAATTGGTGGTGTGGCAAGACTTGCGCTAAGATTATGGGCTAGGAGCGAACGTGCGTCTGACCGTCATGATCCCGATGGGAGTTCTCGGCGCTGTTTCTGCGTCGGCTTTGGCCGCGCAGGTGTGGCAGTTGCCGATCGGTCTTGATGACAGCTCGACCACTCCAGGCTCTTTCCATCAGTTCGTTGGTTCTGTCGCAGGGGAATCGCTGAGCGTCGGCGCTCGCGTGACTCCGTTGCCTGCCGGCGGCGCCGATCACGCCGGGACGTACCAGATCATTGCCGCCGCCGGCGCGTTCTCGGGCGGAACGGGATCCGCCAGCTCTCAGGAGTTTGACTCAGCGCCGCTCACGCTGGCGCTTGGGGGCATTCCCGCCCCGATGCCGAGCCATGGGCCGGGCGGCGTTGGTTCACATGATGCGTCGCCGAGCGGTTCCGATACCTCGGACACCAACTGGCACATCATCGGCCCGCTCCATCCCGGATTGGGCAAGACGATCGGGACCGACGAAGTCGGCACGCCGCGACTGATCGAAGTGAACCCCGTGCCGCTGCCGACGCCGATGATGCTCGCGGGCTTTGGTCTGATGGCAATGGCGGGCGTCCGCGCCTCGGCACGGCGCCGAGCCTGAACCGCGCGCAGCCGACCCGGACCATTCACGCTGATTTCAAGTAGGGATCAATGTCCCGCAATGGGATCGCGCGGGGCGCCCTCGGTGGCAAAATGGGCAAGCTGGCCATTATCGGCACCAAATACATCGCCAAGATTGTGCAAAGGTATGTCAGCAAGCGGCCTGCAAGGCCCCAAGACCCACCGCGAGCGGCAGTGTCATTCTTGACGGCCTCGACTTTTCTCCTACATTAGTCGGGTCTATCAGCAGGTCGGTGGCCTGAGTGCATATCGACCTGGTGCTGGATCCCGCCCTCCGGGACGAGTTCGCGGGTGAGTTCCGGGGTTGTGTTCATCCGCATCTCGAATTGTGAAGAGGAGACCGAGAATGAAGATGGGTATTGTTGCCGCCACGGTGGCCGTGGCCGGGCTTGCGTCGTCGGCGATGGCCGGTTCGGTCTGGATCAATTCCAGCGCCGTGCAGAACTACACTGAGACGGGAAGCGTCGGCCAGGCGAAGTATCGCCTTTCCCAGGGCAACTTCGACATGACGATCGACCGTGGTCAGGGCACCAACACGGGACAGTTCATTCAGGCGAATCTTGGCAATAACTCACAGTTGAGCAACGTTGCCTTCGAGTTCACGCTCCAGCACATCGCCGGCGAGGGTCTGGTCTTCACGATGAAGAATACCAGCACCAACACTGAGACCACGCTGTCGTGGGGAACGTTTACCACAACCCCGGCTGGAACAACCGCAGTCCTTCTCGGTGGCGAAGAGGCGCCCGGGCCGTCCAACCCGGACTCCGACCGTCAGAGCTTCAACGTTCTGCGGCTGGATGCTCAGGCCAACCGCACGAACAATCAGGGTTCGGGCATGTCCTTCTCAGACATGGTCTTCACGAGCGGCTTGAGTGTTGCCGACGGCGCGCTGAACGATGGATCAATCGTCACCCCCGGTGGTGGTCCCGCCGCACCCAACGTCGTTCAGAACATCGTGTCGGACATGAACCTCGCGGCGATGGACTGGACATTGACCGGAACGTTGTCGGGATACCGCGACAGCAACGCCGGCGGTGATGAATCGGTGAAGTTCACGATCGGGCTCAAGCAGGCCGACTTCACAATCATCCCCCTCCCCACCCCGGTCACCATGGCCGGCGCGGGGCTGCTGATGCTGGCCGGCGTCCGCCGTCGCTACAACTGAGCCCGCCCAGGCGGCAGGTTGATCTCAGTACAATCAGGGGCGGGCGCTGGCATCAGCGCCCGCCCCTTTCACGTTCCGGCGCCCGCCCCTCGATGGGCCGGCGCCGGAAAGCCGGCCGCGAAGCCGGAGCCGCACAGTTGATGGATTTCGTCTGCGGATGACCCTCCGGAGGGTCGATATCCATACATGCACATGGCGTGCACGGATTCTCGGACCAGGGTGCGACACCAAGCGATGATCACGCGGAGCGGCGGGGCAGAGGGGTTCCTGGAGGCCAAGGCCGGTGCGGCCGCCGGTTCGCCGCTGCGCCTGCCCGCCCCCGAGATCCGTCCTGCCGACGGCCGATGGCACGTCCTGCACGTCCGGCCGCGCCAGGAGAAGGCGATCGGCGAGGTGCTGGGCGCCATGGACATCCCGTACTTCCTGCCGCTGGTGCCTCAGGTCCGGTTCTACGGCCATCGCAAGCGCCGCGTCGAGATGCCGCTGTTCCCCTCCTACGTCTTCATGTACGGGAGCAAGGAGCAGAGTTATCGCGCCATCGAGACGCGCCGCATCGTGCAGGTGCTGCCCGTCGCGGGCCAGGAAGCCCTCGAGCACGAACTGCGCCAGGTCGAGATGGCCCTGGCGGGCGAGATCCCCCTTGATCCCTTCCCCGAGCTTGTGGAAGGCACACCCGCAGTGGTGGTCCGCGGGCCGCTGCGCGGCCTTGAGGGAGTGGTCGACTCCCGGCGCAGCCCCGATCGGCTGGTCCTCAATGTCCGCATGATTGGCAGAAGTACGGGTCTGGAGATTGATGCGAGTCTGCTCCAGGCGTTGGGTCCGGCGCCGGCCTGAGTGCGGCGCGCAATTCGGATTGGGACGTCATGTCGCGTCGAGGTGCGCGCCACGGGGACGAAGTCCGCGCCGATCCGACACCTAGTGGACGTTATGGGGCCTGTGAGTCTGCTGATTGTGCTGATCGCGGACCAAATCCCGTCCGCACCGGGATTTCCGGTTCTGATCCCGACATGGACCAGTAACATGAAATCCCGCTTGCCCAAACGGGTGGGTGTTTGTGACGCTTCTCTGAGTACTGGGTATTCCCAGCACGTAGGGGGGAGTCTGATGACCATGCAACGCAACGTCCCGACCAACCGTTCCCGCGCTCACCGGTCCTCGATCGGCGTGCTCATGCTGATCGCGGCGGCAGGCTTTGCCCTGACGCCGGAAGCGCTTGGTCAGACCAAGGGTGTGAGCACCGCCCGGAACAGCTCGTCGGCCGCGGCATCGTCGTCGTCGGCGTCGTCCTCTTCAGCGGCCGCAGGCTCGAAGTCCGAGTCGGTCTCCAAGGCAGAGTCGGCATCCAAGGCGACATCCACCACCACGAGCGAGGCCCGGGTGTCGACCTTCACGAATGTGCGCCCCGCAGCGGCCCCGGCTCCGGCCGCGGCTCCCGCCCAAGCACCCGCCCAGGCCCCGCAGGCGGCCCCGGCCCAGTCGTCCGCGGCAGCGCCGTCGATCCAGCAACCGTCCGGCGCGCAGGCCTCGACCTCAACATCTTCAGGCGGCGTCGCGACCTTCGGCAACGGCGGCACATCAACCCCCAACGGCGGCGCGGCCCAGCTCTCTGGCGGCGCCATCAGCTCGCACGTCACCGAGCGTCGCCCCGAAGCGCCGACGCTCGCGACGGTGCTCCCCTCGGCCGACGGCGGGTTCAGCCTCATGTGGGCCGACAACTCGCGCGGCGAGGTGGGCTTCGCGGTCGAGCGTGACCCCGTCTTCCCGAACCAGTACGCGATCCTGCCCGCTAACTCGACCTTGTTCGTCGACCCTGAAGACTTCCCCCAGGTGCGCTACCGCGTGCGGGCACTGGGGCGCACGGCCCACAGCGAGTGGTCCGGCTGGGCCTCGGGCGCCTCGATGGCGGCCGAGTTCCCCGTCCTGAACCCCAGCAGCGGGTTCAGCGGCCCGACGCCCCAGCCCGCGAGCGTGGGCAGCGCCTCGATCGCGGGCTTTGATGCCAAGGCGATCGCCCGCTGGGATGTGGTGCCCTACCAGACCTTCACCGGCAGCTTCCACATAGGCGTGGTCGCGTTCCACATGAACGGCATCGACCGCGTGGAGTTCAGCGCCAACGGCGGCCCGTGGCAGGCGGTGCGCGAGATGAAGCTCAACCCGCGGACCAACGTGTGGGAATACACGGCGGTGCTGAAGGCGTCAGACTTCCCCGATGGCCCCGTCGAGGTGCGCGCGGTGGCGTACCCCAAGACGGCGGGGGTGCCGCGGGTGCTGGGGGGGGAGTACGACGTTTCGAGGGCGTACCAAGGCACGGAATGGACCGGCGAGTACGCCTTGCAACTCTTCGCCAACAGTGGCGGAACGCTTCCCGAGCAAGTCATCGAACTGCCAGCGGGCGATTACACGTGGGGTGTTGCGCCGTTGTTCTTCGGATCGCAGGCGGACCACAGCCGGTGGCTTGTGTATCGCCCGGCACCGGGTGTTGAGCCATCGCAGGTTCGCATCACCGGTGGCGTGACGTCGTACCCGCGTCAGCGCGACTTCTCAAAGATCAAGCTTCAGAACCTCACGATCGTTGGACACGCCGGCATGCTCAGGTGGTTCAACAACGGCGACGAAAAGATGGTCTGGCTGGATTCGGTGCGAATCCAAGGCCCCGGCCAGTGGGACCCGTCCGGTGCCGCGTGTCGTACAAAGCACCAGTGGTGGACCAACTGCCACATCACTGACTCGCGCGATGGAATGGCGCGCCAGTTCGTTCGCGACTGCACGTTTGAACGGATCGGCGAGGACGTCATTCGCGAGTCGAACTTTGTGGTGAACTCGACCGTGCGCGGTGTGGACTCGGGTCAGACGACCTGGCACTCGGGCGTGATCGGCAATCCGCTGCTTCACGACAATCGAATCTATTACGGGCTCAGCATCTCTGAACTTGGCAACTCGATTCCTTGGCCGATGCGGAACGGGACGGATATCCACTGGGAGAACCGCGACGTCGCGATCGTGCGGTGCAACAGCATCGGCTCGCCCTTGCCGACAAGGTACGTCTGGTTTGTTGGTGCACGCACGGAGCATTTGCTTGTTGAAGACTCGGTCTTCGTGGGTGCTGCTCGATGGCGTCTGACCGGTGTGCCGGAGCACTGGGTGTTCCAGCCCCGCAATGTCGTGCTGCGTCGGACAACTTGGCCTGGGTCTACAGAAGGCTCTCCGTCGCCGAATCCCATGGCAAACGTGGTCATCGATAACTGATCGCCTCCGGTACACTGACCAATCTAGCCTTCGTATGAACTCGCAAAACGGTACTGTCCCTGGCGCTGACGTTATCACTACGCTCAGATTTCGCCGTCAGTGGGTGCTGACACGAGACTCATCCTCGGCACCGCCGCACTTCCAGAACGTCCGACTGTCCGGTGGATGGTTCCTCTGCACCCACCCGCACGCCGCGATCCGGACCATCCAGCTTGGTCCGCGATCGACCATCGTGATCGGGGCCGCTTCCCGAGACGATCGGGTTGGTCCGCTGGTGCATGAGCCCGAGGTCGCGGGCGACAACGCTGACCCGCTTGACTTCATCAGGCGATTGGCAGGCGTGTACAGCGTGCTGGTTGATGATGGCCAGAACGTCACGGTCTACACAGATCCCGGCGGCCTCGCCAACGTGTTCTACTCCGATACTGCTATCGCGTCGTCACCCGGCCTGCTTGGACGCCTTGAACGCGATACCGATCTGGATGCGCAGTATGTGTTTCAGGGCACCGACAACTGGTACCCGGGGAGCCTCACTCCCTACCGGGGTATCAAGGTGCTGATGGCGAATCACGGCATTGTTGCGGGCAATCACCAGCCATCCCGATTCTGGCCGACTTCGCAGGCTGTCGGCGATCTAGCGCCGAGTGATGCGATTGAGCGCATGTGCATGACCATGCGGATTGGAATTCGAAACCTTGCGGCCGGGCATCCGCTGCTGGTGTCGATCACCGGCGGAAGAGACTCGCGAATCAACCTGGCCGCGATCATGGCGGACCAAGTGCCGTGCAACGCCTTCACGCTGATCTCGCCATCGTTCGGACGTCGCGAGGTGGAGCTTGTCCGCACGCTTGTCTCGGCAAGCGGAGTCGAGCACCGCTTTCTGACGAACGTTGACGCACCGGCCTGGATGCTTGAACTGTACGACGAGATCTCGGCGGGGCTGTCAACCGGGGCTCGACGTTCGACGATCGGGTCGTTCGCGAAGCTTGCAGGCGAGCGACAGGTGCATGTGAACGGCAACCTCGGGGCCATCTTCAAGAGCTTCTACTGGCCATCGCGGCAGCCTGCAGGCGTTACGATCCATGACCTTGCCAAGGAGTTCGTGCAGCGGCCGCCGCGCATCATGGGCGGGCTGCAGGAATGGCTGGATTCGCTCCCGAAGCTTGCCCCAACGGTCATTCTGAACCTGATGTACCTCGAGCAGCGTGGTGGCAGATGGATGGGCATCGGCGAGCGAGCCAGCCAGCTGTTGTACGATTCGTACACTCCATTCTGCTCTCGGCAGGTGTTCGAGACACTCAATCGGTTGCCGCTTGAATGGCAGTGGGGCGGCCGGTGCATGTCGGCTCTGGTCGACCACATGGCGCCGCGGCTAGCTGGCGTGCCGTATTGCTCCGGGACATCGCTGTGGAAGCGGGCGATTCCGAAGCCCCTCAAAGTCCTTGCGAGGAAATGTGTTGGACGCTAACTGTGACAGCGCAACGCATCAGCAGAAAGACCTAGGCTGTATTGAGATGGACCACCCACTCAGTGCGTTACGCAATCGATCCGTGATTCGTTGCATGGCTACTGCTTGCGCAGTCCGGCCACAGTGCACAACCCCGTCGCCGAGAGTCACAGTAGATACATGAGCGTGCAATCCACAGCATGCTTCGGGCCGCAGGTCAATACTGACCAAGTCGTATCTGACCTGAAGCGAAGGTCAGTGCGTGGTGGTGCCGTCACGCTGGTTGCGCAGGCTGTCAAGTTTGCGCTTCAGATGGTATCGACCATGGTCCTCGCCCGGCTGCTCACGCCGCAGGACTTCGGTCTCATCGCCATGGTGACCGCCGTCACCGGCTTTGTAGCTTTGTTCAAGGATGCCGGTCTCTCGATGGCCACGGTTCAGCGTGCTGAGATCACGCAGGCACAGGTGTCGACGCTCTTCTGGGTGAATGTCGCGTTGTCGTGCGCAGTCATGCTGGTCGTTGCCGCTCTCGCGCCCGTGCTGGCGTGGTTCTACAACGAACCACGGCTGGTGTGGATCACGCTTGCGCTCTCGGCAACATTCGTTCTCGGCGGACTGACGGTGCAGCACCAGGCTCTGCTGCAGAGGCAGATGCGATTCAAGGATCTGGCTCTCGTCGATATTGTGTCTCTTGCAGCCGGGATCCTGACTGCCGTCGTCCTCGCGTCGATGGGCGCGACCTACTGGTCGCTGGTGGGAATGGTCGGTGGCACGGCCGCCACCAACTGTCTCATGGTCTGGCTCATCTCCGGTTGGCGGCCAGGGCCGCCTGTTCGAGCCAGCGGGGTGCGGTCGATGCTCCGGTTTGGCGGCGGCCTGACCACGTTCAGCGCGCTCAACTACTTCACTCGGAACGCTGACAACATGATCATCGGGTTCTCGCTCGGAAGTGGGCCGCTGGGAATCTATTCGAAGGGCTACGGGCTGCTGCTGATGCCGATCCGGCAGTTCAGCGCGCCCGTGTCAGCGGTGGCTGTCCCGGCGCTCAGTCGGCTGCAGGAGAATCCCGAGGCGTACCGCCGGTTCCTGCGGCGGGCTGTCAGCGTTCTGGCGTTTGTGGGCATGCCGATCGTTGCATTCAGCGCCGTCGCGGCGCACGATCTGGTACGCGTGCTGCTGGGCCCCAGCTGGGGCGAGGTCGCGACGGTGTTCCAGCTTCTGGCGCCCGCGGCACTGATGGGAACGCTGAACGTTGTGCCCGGGTGGCTGTGCACATCACTCGGCCAGACTCGAAAGATGGTCTACTGGGCGTGTTTCAGTGCGCCGATCATGGTTGCCGGCTTTGCCATTGGGGTTCGCTGGGGCATCAATGGAGTGGCGGTTGCAGTCAGCATCACATGGACGTGTCTGCAGGCGTGGTTCATTGTCTACGCGTGCCGCAGTAGTCCTGTCTCCTGGCGCGATGTGCTTGCGTGTGCCTGGCGTCCGCTGCTGAGTGCTGCGGCAGGTTCGGCGGCAGTGGGCCTTCTGTCGCGAGCGCCCGTCGAGCTGGGCTTGCCCATCGTGAGAGTGGCGGTCAACTTGATGGGCTTCGGCGTGACATACCTGACAGTGCACTCGGGTCTTCCGGGTGGGCGTCGCGAACTGACATCGATGCTCGAGAACATGCGTCACCTTCGCAGGAGGGAGTAGCGTGACCACAAGTCCAGCATCGATCGATGTCCAGCCTGATGCCGCGGTCCCCGGCCGGGATCATTACGACTTGGCGTATATCGGCGCCGGTCGAATCCACAGCTTTGCGCACCAGATAGCGACTGTCCTTGGCCATAAGCCCGCCGAAGTGCTTGAAGTCGGCGTGGGATCTGGGTGTGTGGCTGCAGCGCTCCGAGCGCTCGGTATCTCGGTCGTTACGCTCGATGTGCAGCCCGAGTTGCGGCCTGATGTCCTTGGATCTGTCACGGCGATACCAATGCCGGACAAATGCATCGACGTGGCTGTGTGCTGTCAGGTGTTGGAGCACCTCCCATTCGCTGAGTTTCAGAGTGCGTTGACGGAACTGCGGCGCGTCGCGAGGCGAGGCCTCGTTCTGAGCCTCCCAGATGCCTCGCGCTATGCAGAAATGCGCGTTGCAGCTCCATTGGTTGGACGTAGAGGCTTTGCCTGGTCTCCGCCGCGGCTAAGTCCACCGAGCATGCCGCCGTCACGATGGGCTGAGATGGGACATCATTGGGAGATTGGCTATCGTGGTTACGGTTTCAGGCGCGTGTGCCAGGGCATTCAGGCATCTGGGTGGAAGATCATCCGTGACTGGCGCGTGTATGAGTTGCCGTGGCACCACTTCTTTGACCTCCGATGATCGGGAGCCTTCGGCAGTCTGGCCCCCGATAGCAACCGCGGCGTACTGTGAGCAGCATGCGTGAGGCGAGGCTGGTGTCGCAGAATGGCGTGCAGCAGATTGGCGTCGTAGTTGGACACGGCAGGACTGACAGTGCTATGGACTGCGGAAGTGTAAAGTGCGTGAACCGAGCACCCTCTCGATCGAGCTTGCTGATTCGGGTGCGTCAGCGCGTGTCGAGGTGGTGCTGGGGCGGGGTGTGGCGGCATCGCCTGGGGGCACTGGGGCCGGGGTCGTGGATCGAGGGGCCCGCCTGGGTGTTCAACGGGAAGGGAGTGCGTGTCGGGAGCAACGTCAGCGTGTGGCGCGGCGCTCGGCTGGAGTCATTCCGCGTTGACTCCGGTCTGGGGCGTATCGAGATCGGTGATGGCTCGGTCATACAGCCGGGGGTCCACATCGGCGCTGCCGAGCGCGTTTCCATCGGCCGCGGCGTGCTGATGGCCTCGCACGTGTACATCACGGACCACGATCACGACTGGTCGAACGCCGATGAGCCGGTGATCACGCATCGACGCCTGTCGGTCGCGCCGGTTGAGATCGGTGACTACGCGTGGCTCGGCGAGCGCGTCATGGTGCTCAAGGGTGTGCGCGTGGGTGAGCACAGCATCATCGGCGCCGGCAGCGTGGTGACGCGAAGCGTGCCCGCGTACTGCGTGGCAGTCGGTTCTCCCGCGCGGGTGGTGCGGAAGTGGGATGCGGCGACGCGGAGCTGGGTTCGAGTATGAGCGAGCCGCGGAAGCTGCTGCTGATCGCGTACTACTTTCCACCTGTCGGCGGCGCGGGCACACAGCGTGCTGTCAAGTTCTGCAAGCACCTGCCGCGATGCGGATGGGATGTCACGGTGATCACCGGAAGCGGTGATGCGGCCGGGCGCTGGGCGCCATCAGACGAGACACTGGTCGGGGATGTCGGTGAGGGGGTCCGGGTGATGCGGGTCGGAAGCGGTGGGGGGGCCAGTCGCCTGACCCCGACGATCGACCGTCATCAGGGGTGGTCGTGTTCGGCGATCGATGCCGCAGCGGGTGAGTGGCGGAGCGGGTCGTACGATGCCGTGCTGATCACGATGTCGCCTTTCTCGCTCGCGCACATCGGCGAAGCGCTGGCGCGTGATTGCGGTGCACCGGTCGTGTACGACCTGCGCGACCCATGGACCCTGGACGGCTGGCCGACCTATCGCCACATCGCGGAGTGGTGGGTCCACCGCCGGTTCATGCGTCGTGTTCTCTCCGGCGCAGCAGGCGTGATCGCGAACACTCCGGAAGCGGCTCGATGCATTGGGGCGGTTGTGCCGGGCTTGGACAAGGAACGGCTCTGTGTGATCCCCAACGGCTACGATGCAGAAGACTTCTCGGCGATTGATGCGCCCCCGGTGGATCCCGAGTGGTTCACGCTCGTGCACACGGGGTCGCTGCACTCGTCGGTGCTGTACCCCAGTGGAGGACTACAGGCTCGGCTGAAGCGGCAGCTTCTGTTCCGGCCCGAGAGGCTGCGCCCAGAGGGTCGTACGCTTGTGTTCCTGCTCGAGGCGATCAAGTTGCTCAGGCAGCGACGGCCGCATTTGGCACGTCGGTTGAGGCTTGTCGCGGTTGGATCGTCTGACGGTTCGACGAAGCGGTCGGTTGAGGAGTCGGGAGTATCGGATTGCGTGGACCTTGTGGGCTATGTTCCGCACCTGAAGTCAGTCGAGTGGCTGATGCGTGGTGATGCGTTGTTTCTGCCGCTCCACGGCCTGCCGCAGGGCAAACGCTCTCGGATCGTTCCGGGTAAGACGTACGAGTATCTCGCGAGCGGGCGTCCCGTCCTGGCCTGCGTGCCGGAGGGGGATGCGCGCGACTTGATCAACGCGAGCGGTGTCGGATTCGTTGCAGACCCGTGTGATCCGGATGCGATCTGCGACCGTCTGGTGGAGATGGTGTCGCTGTGGCACGATGGCGGGCTCCCTCGCGGGCCTGAAGCCTGGGTTGCAGACTACGAACGGGGTGCCCTGACCGAGCGTCTGGCGGCCCATCTCGGACGAGTGATTGGGAGCGGGCATCGGCGCGAGGTACAGGCGGCATGCTGATCACCCTCGCGCAACTTGCCGGGAGCGAGCTTGAGTGGACGAACAGGACGACGATCCACCCCATCGGCCTGGCCATGACGGCGGTCTGCGGCCTGGCGCTCCTGGCGCTGCCGCGGAAGATGGCGGTGTGGCCCTTCATCGTGATGGCGTGCATGGTCGCGCCGGCGCAGCGGCTGGTGGTGGGGGGGCTGGACTTCAACCTCATCCGCCTGCTGGTCCTCTTCGGGGCGGTGCGGGTGGCGCTGAGGACGGAGTATGCGACGGTGCGCTGGACAGCGGTGGACGCGGTGATCCTCGCCTTTGCGGCCGTGCGGACGCTGGCGTACACGATCCAGTACGCCGACACTTCGGCACTCATCAACCAAGCAGGACAGTCGTTTGATGCAGTGGGGCTCTACTTCCTGTTCCGCTGCCTGATCCGCGACAAGGCGGACGTCATCCGGACGGTTATCGGTTTCGCAATCATGAGCATTCCGGTGATGATCGCCTTTGCGCTCGAGAAGCAGTCGGGGCGGAACGTCTTCTCGGTTTTCGGTGGTGTGCCCGCGACCACAGCAGTTCGAGAGGGGCGATTGCGCTGCCAGGGGGCCTTCTCGCATCCGATCATCGCCGGCTGCTTCTGGGCGGCGATGATGCCGCTCTTCGGCGCGCTGTGGTGGCAGGGGGCGGTCAACCGCATCTGGGCGATCGTCGGGACGGTCTGCGCGGGGATGATCGTGGTCTTCACGGCGTCGAGCACGCCGGTGATGGGCGTGCTGTTCGGGATGATGGGCGGGGCGATGTTCTTCGTCCGCTGGTGGATGAAGTGGATCGTCATGGGGGCGTGCATGCTTGGGATGTTCCTGCATTTCTCGATGCAGGCCCCGATCTGGCACCTGATCTCGCGGATCACCATCGCCAAGGGCAACACCGGCTACCACCGCTTCCAGCTCATCGACAACGCCGTGAGCCGTTTCGGCGAGTGGGCCCTTGTGGGCACCAAGAGCACAGCCCACTGGTTCTGGGGCGGGCAGGATGTGACCAACCAGTACATTCTGGAGGGAGTCCGCGGCGGATTCCTGACGCTGGCCCTCTTCGTCGCGACCATCTGGATCTGCTTCCGCTATGTCGGCCGCTCGTGGCGTGCGGCCGGGCGCGACCGGCCGACGGTGATCCTGTCGTGGGCGCTGGGCGTGGCGCTGTGGGTCCACTGCACCAACTTCATCGCGGTGTCGTACTTCGGTCAGGGGACCTTCATCTGGTACCTGCACCTGGCGATGATCGTGTCGATGTGGGAGTTCATCCGCCGCACGGCCGCGGCGCGGGCCGTGGTGGCGGGTCGGGCCCCCGCACCGCGCCGAACCGAGCGCCCGCCGATCTGGGCCTTGATGACGCCGCCGGCGCCGAACGCGCGGGCGACCGCCGAGGGCCGCAGCCCATGACCACCCCCGCCCTCTCCATCATCGTCGTCAGCTACAACACCTGCGAGATGACCCTCGCGTGCCTGCGCTCGGTCTTCGAGCAGACGCGCGACACCACCTTCGAGCTCCTGGTGATCGACAACCAGTCCTCCGACGGCTCGGCCGACGCCATCGAGGCGGAGTTCGGCGGGCGCGTGGCGCTGGTCCGTTCGGCCGACAATCTGGGCTTCGCCCGCGCCAACAACGTGCTCGCCCAGCGGGCCACCGGGCGGTACCTGCTGCTGCTCAACCCCGACACCGTGGTCCTCGACGGCGCGATCGATCGGCTTATGGCCTTCGCGGCTCAGCGGCCGCAGGCGGCGATCTGGGGCGGGCGGACGCTCTTTGGCGATCGGTCGCTGAACCCGACCTCATGCTGGCGTCGCCAGACGCTGTGGAGCCTGGTGTGCCACGCGACGGGGCTATCGGCGGTGTTCCGGAAGAGCTCGCTCTTCAACCCCGAGGGCATGGGGAGCTGGAAGCGCGACAGCGAGCGCGAGGTGGACATCGTGACCGGCTGCTTCTTCCTGATCGAGCGTTCGCTGTGGGAGCGGCTGAGCGGCTTCGACCCGGCGTTCTTCATGTACGGCGAAGAGGCGGACCTGTGCCTGCGCGCCCGGGCGCTGGGGGCCCGGCCGCGGATGACGCCGACCGCCGAGATTGTGCACTACGGCGGGGCCAGCGAGCGCGTGAAGGCCGACAAACTGGTGCGGCTGCTGCGGGCCAAGGCGATGCTGATCCGGCGTCACTGGCCGCCGATGGCGGCAGCAGTGGGCGTCCGACTGCTGGCGCTGGGGTGTCTGACGCGGAGCGCGGTGGCACGAGCCGGGTGGCTTATCGATCGCACACGGGCCGAGCGCGTGCTCGGGTACTGGGGCGCGGGGTGGACCAGGCGATCCGAGTGGATGGCGGAATGGCAGGAAGCGACCGCACCAACCGAAGGCCAAAGGGTGGTGTCGTGCTGAGTTCCCGGGCCGTCGCTGAGGGACACGGAGTGGGAGCCCATTCGATGTGGCACCGCCACGCGTGGAAGTCGACGCCCTGGGGCGCGTACGCGGACGTTCAGGCGGGGTACGCGGCATTGGCGCCGTGGGTGGGGCCCGCGGGACGGTTCCGGCCGCCGTACGGGAAGGTGAATATCGGGAGCTGGCTCGCAATCGCCCGGCGCGGCGCGCCGATGGACTGGTGGACCATCGATTCGGGGGACACGTGGGACCGCCCACCCGGCCCCCGAACAGGTGGCCGAGCGGGTGGTGCAGGCGGGCGGGGGCGTGCTGCTGCTCCACGACTTTGACCGCGAGTCGGGCGACGGCGAGCGAGCCAAGTTCGTCCTGCAGACGACCGAAGCAGTGATCGGGCGTGCCCGGAGTGAGGGGCTGGTGTTCGGGACCATGAGCGACCTGGAGCAGGAGCCGACGAGCCGATGAGCGCTGCCCGGACCAGCCGCGAGAAGCCCCGCCGCATCCTGGCCATCGCCTCCGGCGGCGGCCACTGGGTTCAGTTGCTCCGCCTGCGCCCGGCGTTCGAGGGGCACCGCGTGGCCTTCGTCACGGTGCGCGACTCGTACCGAGCGGATGTGGGCGATGTGCCCTTCTATACGATCAACGATGCGACGCGGTGGGACAAGGTGGGGCTGGTGAAGATGGCCCTGCGGCTGGTATGGATTCTGCTGCGCGAACGTCCGCACGTGATCGTGTCGACCGGCGCAGCGCCGGGCTACTTCGCGATCCGCTTCGGCAAGCTCCTGGGCGCACGAACGGTGTGGATCGACTCGATCGCCAACGTGGAAGAGATCTCGATGACCGGTCGCATCCTGGGCGGCAAGGCCGACCTGTGGCTGACGCAGTGGCCGCACCTGGCGCGTCCTGAGGGACCGAGATACGAGGGGGCCGTCCTATGATCTTCGTGACCGTGGGGGCGCAGATGCCCTTTGACCGGATGGTCCGCGCGGTCGACGACTGGGCCGGGGCTCGCGGCCGGCGCGACGTCTTCGCGCAGATCGGTGAGACCGACTACCGGCCGCGCCATTTCGAGTGGACGGCGTTCATCGAGCCCGAGGATTTCCGCCGTCGAGTCGCGGAGGCGCACGTGCTGGTCGCTCACGCGGGCATGGGTTCGATCCTGACGGCGCTCGAGGCCGGCAAGCCGGTGCTCGTGATGCCGCGGCGCGGCGACCTGCGCGAGACCCGCAACGACCATCAGGTCGCGACCGCGAAGCGATTCCACGACCTGGGCAAGGTCGCGGTCGCCTTTGATGAGCACGAGCTGCCCGCCAAGCTGGATCAACTCGAGAGCCTGTCGGCGTCGGGGCGGATCAGCCCGTGGGCGTCCGACCGGCTGCTCGGCGCGCTGTCGTCTTTCATTGCCGGACGGGACCAGCCCGCGCCGGTGACCACCCCGACCACGCACCGCGACGCCCCGATCGGCCCGGCCGGTCGTGCGGCCGCATCATCCTGAACCAGTGTCATCCATCACCCATTTGCACCGGACACGCCACCCATGACTGCGACACTCAAGCGCTCGGCCCCGCTCGAATCCCTCCGCGCCAAGCTCGACAACGCCACCGCCCTGGTCGGTGTGATCGGGCTAGGCTATGTCGGCCTGCCGCTCGCGCACGCGCTGCACCAGGGCGGGCTGCCGGTACTGGGATTCGACATCGACCCCAGCAAGCTCGAACACCTCCGCAAGGGGCGGAACTACCTCAAGCACTTCGGCGACGCCATGGCCCGGGACCTTGGGACCAGCGACCGCTTTGATGCCACCACCAGCTTCGACCGTCTGGGCGAGCCGGACGTATTGATCGTCTGCCTGCCCACGCCGCTGGGTCGTCACCACGAGCCCGACCTGAGCTACGTCGTGAACTCCGGGCGCGACATCGGCCGCACGCTGCGCGTCGGGCAGCTCATCGTCCTGGAATCAACGACCTACCCCGGAACCACTCGCGACGAGTTCCACAACGCCATCCGCGAGGGCGCCGCGGGAACCCCCGGCGAGCGGCTGGAGCTGGGGCGCGACTACTTCCTGGCCTTCTCCCCCGAGCGTGAAGACCCGGGGCGCAAGAGCCACACCACGCGCACCATCCCCAAGCTGGTGGGCGGCGTTGATGCCGCCTCGACCGAGGTGGCGTGCAAGCTCTACGCCTACGGCGTCGAGAACGTCGTGCCGGTGAGTTCGGCGGAGGTGGCCGAGGCCGCCAAGCTGCTGGAGAACATCTTCCGCTGCGTGAACATCGCGCTGGTGAACGAGATGAAGGTGGTGCTGGGCGCGATGGGGATTGATGTGTGGGAGGTGATCGAAGCGTCGTCGACCAAGCCCTTTGGCTTCATGCCCTTCTACCCCGGCCCGGGGCTGGGCGGCCACTGCATCCCGATCGACCCCTACTACCTGACGTGGAAGGCCCAGGA
>SXGQ01179996.1_pt1 | contig 16592 bp, 18 predicted proteins | sample 3178371 | NCBI WGS metagenome assembly SXGQ01 (sample SAMN11356859, study PRJNA531348) | freshwater metagenome | isolation source: freshwater sample F1-20 | place: China: Fuxian Lake, Yuxi | collected 2017-12-25
CTCCTGTAAAAACAATTCTATCAGGTTTCAATTCTTTCCATTGTTCAATTGCATCATTCAATATAGAACAATATAAGTCGTGATCTTTAAAAAGACGAATATGTAAATCAGAAAAATGTACAAGTTTTTTAATCATATCCAACCTCTATAAGATTGTGACATTGCTTTTATTTTTTCTTTTTCTAACCACATTAAATAATTGAATAATCTTTTCATTATTTAATTATTTGGTTTAACTGTTACCGTATATTTTTTAATATAACTGCCGTCATCATTTTTTACTAAAATACCCACAACAGGTGCAAAGTATTCAGGATTATACATTACTGGTGTGACAATAACGTTTAAGTTAGAGTTTTCTAATGCTATTTTAATTTGTTGGATTATCGACATCTCATTAATTTGTGTATTAGTTATTGGCTCCTTATAACCATATTCTTTCTCTTGTCTTAACTCATTAAGTGTTATTTTTTTCATTTTAATTTAATTTATATTTATTTTTTTAAAAAGGTAAATCTTTTTCAAATGTAATATCCCAAGATGGTGGTCTATAGGGATTATCTTTAACCGGAAATGGATTTATAGGGACAGGTATATTTTGAAAAGGTAACATATCACTTTTAAATTTTTCATCTTTAACTTGACCCATTTTTTCTATAATAGGTGTGATATCAATTTGTTTATTTTCAAGTTTACCATAAAGATATCCTTCTAGCCAAATATAAAATTCCTTGTATGTTAACATAATTCTTGATTATAAAGGTTTGCTAAAATAAGTCTTGCTAACTTAAAATCTTTTGCTCTGTTTAATTTTAAACCATAAGCCAATGCAACCGTGTTAAGGTAAGGATATGCTTCAATAATTGTCATTCTACTTATATTCATTAATCTATAAATAATTCCAAATCATTATTCACATGACTACATTCATTACACATATATGTAGGAAAAGGAACGATTGTATCTTCATGACTTCCTGTTAATAATTTTGGCACTTTTTTTAACATTGTTACTTCTTTAAAATACTTAGACTCACACTTATCACATTTAATAGTTGATTGTTCTTTTAAGTTAATTTTTGGTCTTATAATATCTTCACTCATTTTATTATATAATTTATTTTTAATTTTATAGGTAGTTCTTTATCCCAACTTGTGGTTAAAAACCAATAAGGCTCTATTTTTTTTTTCATAATTAAATTTAATTTATTTTTTTATTTTAATCAAGTATCTTTTTATGTCAATTTCCATTATTGCATCCAAAACTTTTTTATCTACTCTGTATTCTGTAAATTCTTGTTCATCGGTAAGATGAACAATTATACAACCTAAAAGTGGTATGTTTTCGTATTTTGAACCTTTTAACATTTTTAATAATAATTTACCATATAAAGGTAACTGAGTATTATAGTGACCCAAAGCATTATTTGGTAAAAATTCAAACGGATTATTCATTGGTTTTGTGTAGTCGTTGGTTTCCATATTTTTCTTTTTGTTTGTTTTATAATCGGTTATAATAAATCCAAATCCTGTTTTATTTTTATTCATAATTAACCAGCAAGTATCTCCCTGACCAACATACCCCAATTCTGGATCTCCTAATACTATTTCCGTATCAATTAACACCGCTCCTCTTTCTTCCATTAGCGTTAAAAAATCATAACCAGCCTTAATCATGCGATCTCCCTTCATAATCATTTCCATATCACACTCATAAATTGGTCTCCTAACTTCTTTATCAAATCCACACCTTTTTAAGGTCTCAATTTCTAACTCGTAATGAACCCTACTACCCATATTTGTAGATACTTTACCCATTTCTTTCCATTCAGCAATTAATCTTTGTATCAAATATGGATCTCCCTTCGCCTTTCTATATGCGGCCTCTTCCGTTGGAAACTCGTCGTAAAATAGTTTCATCACTTTTGATACAGATGGAAAATCTTTTCTTATTTTTCCGTCAATATCGGACATAGTGTATTCGTGTCCGTCTTCGTTAAAAGTTAAATTTAATTTATTTCGTCTTTTTGATAATACATTTCTTATGTCTTCTGCAACTTCTTTTATGTTTTTCATTATTTTTCTTTTATCATGTATTCGTTTATTTGACCTCTAAGATCACAAACGTCTTTATCTTTTGGTAGTTTCATAAGTTTTACTCTACCATATAAGGTACCTCCATTTAGTTTGTCGTATATGTTTTTAGCATCATTAAATGCGTCTCCATCAAGACATACTATTATATTTTTTTTAGCTTTATTATATAATTTTTCCCATAAGTTATCATTCACATACTTTCCAAGTAATGCTATTGAATTATCTAAAAAGAATGAGTCGAAAACTCCTTCAACTAAATAGATATCTTTTTTCCAATCAATCAAACTTTCATTAAATATTAAAAAATCTTTTGCGGCTTCAGGGTTTTTATATTTTAATTTTGTTCTTTTATTCCATGATCTAGACACAAAAAAGTTTAACTCACCTTTTTTATTAAACGAAGGGACAATAATACGACCAGAATATTCTCCTTCAACACATAGACCAATATTATATTTATCTATTGTTTCTTGTGTTATTCCTCGGTTTTTAAGGTAGTTCCATGCCTCTTTTCTTGGTAAATGTAAGGGGTGTATTTCTTCAAACCTTTTATATTCTTTTGGTAGTTCAAGTTTTTTATATTCTTTTTGTTTTTTTTCTACCTTATCAGGTCTAATAAGTTTATATGTTTTTTTATCTTTTTTGGAACCGAATTGTTCAATAAGTTTACCTAAATGTCCGTGCGTTTCGTGGGTTTCAGAACAGCTCCAACATTTATAAATGTGATTAAAATAATTTATTTCTAAATTTCCCTTACCATCGGTTTTTGATAAACCTTTTATTTCATACGAACAAACGGGGCAGTCAACGGAAATTTGACCAGAATATTGGTTTAAGTTTTTAGGTTCACCAAAAATATTTTCAATAAGGTCAACTAATAGTGACTCTTCTTTCATACATAAAAGATAAGAAATAAGGATTAAATGTCAAACAATAAAAAACCCACCTTTGAGGGGTGGGTTTAAAAATAATGTTTTATTATTTTATGCCATATTTTGGTCACCTGTATTATTTGTTGACGCAAAATTTGCTTTAGGGACTGATCTACCTGACTTATTAGTACTACAAAGAAAATCTTGGATGTATTTAATCATTTCAACTCCGTTTTGGTCTATTCCTCCCTGAACTAAAGGTCTTGGTGAATTTTTTGCCAAATTTCTAAAATCTTCTCCCATTTTTTTATTTAAATTCGACCCTACTAAGTTTGTTGTTCTATTTTTTTTGTTAACATACCCTTTCAATAATTTTCTCCATTTGTCGTCAATACCCACATCATAAGTTTTCCAAAATGCACCTAAAGTAGAGTTTAAGAAGTTATTTTCAAATCTTTGGATATCAACACTAAAAATATTAGTTCCATCACAAACATATGTTAACTTTATATTTCCAATGTCTTTTGATCTTCCATCCAAATAAATTTCAGTAGCATCATTATTTAAGGTTACATTATTACACATAAATTTTGAAATTATTGGTAATGAATTATCTTCAGGTAAATAAAAATTAATTTCTTTTCCTCGGAATTTTTTTATAAACTCTCCTGTTAATTTAACAAAATCTAAAGTTTCAGGATCTGTTTGTTCATTTACTAAATAATGATTTTTTGTTGACTTTTTATGCATTTCAAGAATTCTATTTTTTTCTTGACTTGACATTTCAAATAATAAATTTTTCATAGTTATAAATATATCTATAATTTAAAAAAGTAAAAAATTACCAAATTTTTTCTTGCTTCATATAACCTAAAACACAAGTATATGAATCAGACATATCGTAACACTCTTTTTTAAGTGTATTATTTTTTGTATAGTGCCATGTTATTTGTGGTTCTTTATCTGATACTTTTTTCCAAATTAAATCTTTTTTATCAATGTCCTTTGGTAACCCACCAAATAAAACGTGTTTGCCTTTATCATTTTGTTTTACAAAATCAGGCCAAGCAAATTTTCTTGAGTTGTAGGTAGATATAAATGTAGGAACAATACCTAAAATATTATATATTGATTTTGTAATCATCGAATTGTACCTTAGTAAGGTTCCTACTGTCCAAACGTTATTAGAATTTAATAAAGGTTCTTCGATAACTACTTTTGTGATTCCAAGATTTTTGTAATTTTGTAGTTTTTCTTCAAAAGCATCTACCTTCATTAAAAGTTCTTGTATTTTATCTTTCACTTTTGGTCTTATAATTGGCGAAAAATGTGTTAATTCTAAAAGTTCTTGTGATTTAATATCAAACAATGCCCAACCTATTGTACGGGTTGATACATCTAATCCTAAAATTTTAGGTGAGTTTTTTAATTTTTTACTATTCATATTTATTTTTTTTTAACAACTAAAAATCTATCTTAATAGTATATTGTTGTATACCTTGTCTTTTTTCAGGTGACTGTATCTTAGATACAACCATAAGTTCTTTATCTTCGTTGTAAAGACCAACTTCTGTAATATATGGGTTTTTTCCTTTCCAAGTTGGATTTGATGAATCAAAAAATTGTGTTTGTCCTAAATTACATAAGTAATTCATTACATATATTGTCGCAGTAATGTCTGTTTGAATATTACCATAAAAATAATATTCTCCACCAAAATTTAAAGTATTTCCTGTCTGACCAATACTAGGTAGATTAATATAATTATCTAATCTGTATGATACGCCTGATTGGTACATACTATTTGTTAATTGAATTGTCGTTCCTGTCATTCCTGATTGTGTAAGTAATCCTCCAACTGTAGTTGAAGAAAATTGTGACGTTACATCAATTTCTTTCCATCCTGATGATATTGGATTTGTTGTACCACTTGTTGCTACCTTTTGTACTATTAATTTTATCTTATTAGCGGTAAATCCTGATATATCATTACTTGTATTAATATTTAAAAACGGAAATTCATTACCAAATGTTATTAAAATATCTGATGAACCTAAAGAAGAGTTACGCAAATCATTTTTTCTAGATATTTTAGAATAATAATTACAATGCATAGAATTGGTCTCACCAGAGTTATAAATTAGGTAAGTTAAAAATAATGTTTCACTATCACCACTCAATAACCCTACATTCCCACCTAAATTACCATTAAATGTATTTGGAATAATTAATCCTAATTTTGGTGCAGGTAAAGTCCAAGACCTATTAGATTTATAACTTAATGCTGCAATTAATTCATCATCATCAAATGCAATAATTTTTAAATCTGGAAAAACTTTACCGACTCTATTTGGGTATCCATTTATATTGGCGTTAGTGTCCCATAAATGGTAGTATCTTAATCCTGGATCATTAAAATTTATATCTTTTTTAGATTCTATATAATGAGTTTGAAATAAATTTTGAGAAGTAAATCCTGATGGATCTACATAAAAATCTTGACCTACTTTACCGTCATTTTTTTTATGCCATAAAAGCCATGGAATAGATAATTTAAAATTTCTACCTTGTCCAGTATTACCAGGATTTGTTGAGTCATAAGGTTTTGTTGCAAATTTTTCACCGTAAAAATTATCAATAGATTGATTAGTGTAATGAACTATAGATATCGCTTTTTGTTCTGATGGAATTACTTTTATTTTTTCAGAAAAAGAATTAAAGTAATAAACTTCATTAGTATCAATTTGACCAAAATTACTATTATATCCCAAATATTCTTTACTACCAAGATATGTCCCTGACTTATAATAATTATAATCTTGATTTGTATTACTAAAAACACCAGCAGGTGATTCTGACCAAGGAATATTCATATTCCAAATTTTTACGTCAGTTTGAGATACATCACAATTGGTTTCAAAATTAATCACATCATCCGCCCAAAAAGGTGATGGGGTATATGTATCGTATAGTTCTGTCATACCACTAGGATAAAAATATACTTTAAAATTTCCTGTATAATTTGATAAATCTGGTATTTGTCTATCAACTTGAACAGTAACTACACCAGTATTTCCGGATGTATTTCCTGTGATGTTAACAACAATATATGTAAATATTGGTGATGTATATATTTGACCATTTATTGGTGGTATTGAGTTACTAGTTATTATTGTTAAAAACATACCATTTGTAACGTTTCCAGTAATTGACGCGTCCACGCTCACAAAATTAATATCAAAAGTATCTCCGGAAATTAAATTAGTAGAAGATACTTGCCAATTTGGGTTAATTGTATATGCTGAAGTTGAGTATATTGAAAATCCAGAAATACTAGTACCACTAAAAAAACCTCTTGGGGCTGCGCTATTATATATACTATCTACGTAAGAATCATTAAATGGTACACCAAAAGTGCTGCCAGATTTAGAATCTAAAAATAAAGGATATTTAATTTGCATTTTATTTTTTTGTGGTATTGGTGCCATATTTTGCGAATTATATTGAGGCATTAGAATATTATAATCCACAGTATCAATACCCGTTATACAATCGTAACAAACCTCGCTATCACCAACTTGAAAATAAGAGATATTAAACTCACCTTGAGACATTTTTTTTCTAGCCGCATCTGTAATCATGGTATTGACTAAGGCTGCGGTATGTTTAATTATGTATGACATTTTATATATATATATATTTTTATTTTATGGTGTAATTGTTCCCGTAAGTTGTAATGGAAAAACAATTGGTGTAAGTGTTGAGCTAACCATTACGTTATTTGTTGATGGCGTTATAGATATATTAGATACGTTAATACTACATTTTATATTACCAAAAGTTGGGCAAGATCCAGGATTAGAACTAATAACAGTCGGTGTTGAAACACCTAAACTTACAGTACCTGTTGGTAATGAGGATCCTCCGACTATTGTTACAGTATTATAATTAAAGGTAACTCCACTTTTATTTACATTTCCTGGTGTGGATAAACATCCAGGTCTAGGTATAGTAATTAATGTATGATTTGATGTAGTTAACGGGTTAGATATATTTGTAGTAGTTTGATTGGCTGTAAATGTAGGTGAGAATACTCCAGATGTATATCCAGTTAAACTAAAAATTGTTTGTAATTTAAAACTTATAGTTTTACCTACAGGTAATGGTGGATTTACAGAAAAGTTAAATGATTGTGTAGACAATGAACTTAGGGTGCCGTTCACTGCCATAGGATTATTCGTATTAGTAATGTTAAGTTGATAGGAAGTAATTATTGGGGCGGACAATGTAAAAGACTGACTATGTACAGTACCATTACTATCTTTAACGTAAGCTACATAAGAACCATATCCTAAATTAAATACACCGCCTTGTTGATAATTTATACCATTAATTGAATATGTATATCCAGGAACCCCTCCATTTCCAACCATATTTACACTACCAAGTAAAGTATTGTTTTGTGGATTATTAGTCGTTAACGATAAAAAATTAAGAGGGATGGCTCCGCAAATACCAGAAGTTAAATTTATCGATAGAGAACCAGAGCTTGGACCTGTAACTGTCCAAGATCCTATTGGCGGGATCGATGGGTTTTGTCTGTAAACTATACCTCCACCTGCTAGTGTGATACCTGACAATAACCAACGAGCCGATGAATTATTATAATAAATAACATAGTTAGGCGTTACGCTAGTCCAAGAAGGGGTTCCATTTATTGTACTTCCAGATGAAAAATTAATTTGAGTAGTATTAGAATTAAGTGTTGATTGTAAACATAAATTTTGTGAGTAAACTGGGGTTGGTGGTACTGTTGGCAAACAAAGTTCACATGTATTATATGGACCTCCAATGTTTAATTGTTTTTGAGCGTAGTCAGATATATAAGTTTGGCCAGAATAAAGAGTTATACCACTACTTATCCAACATCCATTTTGAGTTGTCAATTTATAAACTTTACTAGGCGTAAATTCAGGGTTAGTTAAATTAGCGGTATAATAAACATATGAAGTATTATCAGAACAATTTTCAAATTTTTCCAAGTAAAAACTTGTATTACCAACAGTACAAAAAGTTGTTGCTGTATAATCACCATAATAATCAATTATAGTTGCTTTATATGTTCCAGTTGAAAGGTTAGTTAATGTAGTCCCTATTTGTCCATTATCCCACCTAACATCATAAGGAGATGTTCCGCCAGTTACCACTAATGAAATTAACCCATTTGTTGATTGAGGTGTCGAAGTATTGATAACATTACATACACCACCTAAAGGTAATATAGTAATAATACTACAACTATTTCCACTTAAAATCCCCATTTATCGACTTTTATTTATTATCATGTTATTAAATTTGACCACCATCAGTTATTATCCAATTTTTTGTTGCCCCAGTTAGAATATTTTTATATGTCTGAGATGAAGCATTATATTGAATTGTCCCAAAATCAATAGTCACACCTGTTTGTGTTATTTGATTAGACCAACTATTATAAATATTAGAAAGAAAAGAATAATTACTTGTTGTTTTACCACTCATAAATTCTGAAGCATTTAAAAGATTTCTAACACTCCAATTAGAAATATTTTGATTAAATGATATACAATTTTTAAACATACCTGTCATTCCAGTAACCGAGTAAGTATTAAATAATATTGGTTGATTTAAAGAAGAGCAATTAGTAAACATATTATTCATATTTTTAACCGATACTGTATTAAATCCTAAAGTTTGATTAAATGACGTACATCCACTAAACATGTTTGTAGTTGCAGTTATTGGTGAAGTAATCCAACTATTAATGTTATTAACTGAAGTTAAACTAGAACAACTATTAAACATATTTGTTAGACTATAACAATTATCTAAATTTAGTGTACCATAGGTATTACTTAAATTTAAGTTAGTACATCCACTAAACATATTTTCTGCAATGTTGTTTAAATTTAAAATACCCCAACTAACAACAGAAGTTAAAAGGTTTGGTGTAGATCCAGAAACATTAAAATTCCAACCAATACAAGTTCCGTTTATTTTTACTGTATAGGTGTCGGCAGATACATATAAATGTGTACGATTGTTATAACTATTAGCAGAAATACTACCGTCTCCCCAATCTATTTGACCAGTATATCTATTAATATAGTTTGAACCATTATCGTATGGTAATGTTATCGATTGATTTGGTGCGGTTGTAGTCCATTCAGTTATAAAAGTACCAAAACCTCCAAAACAGTATGAGCAATTATTATCATCTATTACCTTAACTCCATATGTGTAATAACTATCATATTCACTTGGTAAGGTAAAACTATATGGTAGTGTAGTAACCGTATTAATATATTGACAAACATTATCACTAGTACATTCATCACATACCCATATATCATATGGTGGGGTTCCAGAATAAACATTACTTACTGTTATTTGTGTTGACATATATTAACAATTATTGTTTAGTGTACAAAATTCGTTTATAACTCCTTCATCATTAACTTTATAAATTTTATTACCGTATTTAATATAGTCAACAGTTATAAAATTTGTTAAATATATATCTGAATATATCACAACACCTGTTTCTATTTCTGTTACAGTAGGTTGGGTATAGAAATTCAAATTAGAACCAAAATTAGTTAATTGACAAGTTGGGCAGTTTACTGAATAAGCTCCTTTTCCTACCCAAGATGAAAAAGTTTTTGCAGGTTCAGGAATAATTAAACAATCAACGCAGTTATTGAATGTAGTAGCAGTAGTAGCGGTAAATATATTTTGATATGTACTCATAAATCCACTAGGGGTGTTGTAATTAACGTAATTACCAATATATGTGTAGCATTCTCCAGAAATAGTTTTTAAAATATCCCCAACAATAATGTTAGATGGAGGATAATTTGATTGAATTATCATAGAATTAGAAGTACAAGATGTGAATATAAAATTAGTCCCCGTCTGAAGTGTAGGAGTAGGTGTAGGTGTTGAAGTTGGTGTTGGTGCTGGTGTCGATGTAGGTACCGGTGTTGGAGTAGGAGTAAAACAAACAGAACAGTTACCGTTGGTATATGCAGAAATAACATAACTAACACTAGAGTTGACACTTTCCATAGAGGTTTTAGTGTATGTTACACAAAGTATTTTACCATTAACCACCGCTTGAATTGTTTGTCCCGTAACTATTGGAACTATAGTAGCCCCACTGCTAATAGCTAAAGTACCTTCAATATAATATTTTTCTCCATTACCACATTCAACTAATTCTTTTGTATTACACATAAAAGTACCACTGTCAATAACAAATGTTACCCCACTATTTACTAAAATTTTTGTTGGTGTTGGTGTTGGTGTTGATGTAGGTTCTGGTGTTGGTGTTGGTTGTATAGTTACTCCACTTATAGTTGCAGTATATGCGCTACACAAATCGGGTGTTGGTGCTGGTGTTGGTGTTGGTGCTGGTGTTGATGTAGGAACTGGTGTTGATGTTGGTGTTGGCGGAAAACACTCCACTATGACATCAAAATCAACGTCACATATATTATTGGGTGTTGGTTGGGGAATACATGAACCGCTATAAAAAATAGTTTCGTCTAAATCTGGAGAGTAATTATTGGATGTAGGTGTCGATCCATAAAAAAAACAGGTTCCTGTTAATGAGTTAGATAAACACCATCCAGGTCCTTGTGTAGATCCAGTATTAAAATAAATTATTCCGTTACATGTGGATCCAGACCAATATGGATGTGCATTGTGTGAACCAATTAAATTATAAGTACCGCTATATCCACTATATATATTTGTTGATGAAATATTTATACACATACCACTTGAAGCGCAAGGACTACATATATTATTATTACATGAATTATTTGAAGTAGCGGTGGCGGTGGCGGAACTAATTTGCGCGTTAATTATATTTCCACCTGGATTAATTGTATTTGCACTATAACATCCTGTAATAATAGAAGAACTACCTGAAATAGAAAAAACTCCAGTTGTCGCTAATGCCCAATCTGTACTATAATAAGTAATAGCACTATAACAACAACTTTTTAAATAAACAGCAGGCATAATTATATATTAACTTTAACTTTAATATATAAATAATGCAAAATTTAAAATATTGTATGTTTTATTAAAATAAAAAATTTATTTACAATACAAAATTTATTTACTATATCTATTTAATCTTATCTCATTCTTTGACTTATTTAATGCAACTTCAATTACTTGGCAATTACGGCCTATAAATCCCATAAAGTTGGAATAAAGTTTTTTCAACGTCATACCCTTCTAAAGGAGAAATGCTATGACTTAAAGTACCTAATATCTTTTCGTAATATGATTTAGGTTTATTATATATTAAATTTCTTGAAATAATATATTGTCCACCTCTTACGTAATAAACAGGAAAGGTTACTTCAAACCCAATACGATTACCGTAGTTTAATATTTGTTGATTAATATGATCAATAGACATTGTCTCCTCAAATAAAGGGCCTAAAGGTTTAAACTCGGCATTGAAGTCAAAATTATTAATTTTATTAACAACGTCACTACAATGGTCATGCGGATTACCTTGGAGGAATACAGAATAATCCGGTAAATTATCATAATTATTAACAATATAATTAAAAAATGTATGCCCTTCTCTACCTACATTAGGGAGATTATTTTCATATAAGTGATATTCTGATTCATTTTTATTAAAAATAATTGTTTCATACTTTAAACCTTTAACCCACTCAAGGTTTTCATCGTATCTTGACACAACAACCTTAACTTTATCTGACTCAAACAAATTAGTATTTGAAAAATAAGTTTTTTTTACTGACTCAACAACCTTAGATTTACCAGATTCAAGCATTATATCAAAATACTCTCTCCAATCTGACTTTATTAAGTAAAATAAATTTTTTTGTTTAATATAACAAATGTCAAATATTTTTTCATCACTACCAATATATCCACCATTAATACATTCATTAATAGTTTCAACCACTAAATCTAATAAAACATCAATTAAATGAGATGGTAATAAAAATGCAGTGCCCTGTATATTTCTAATTTGGGATAAGCAGTGAAATTCCTTATTATTTAAATCAAATTCTTGGTTATGACTAAAAAAAGTAATTTTATTAGGGTCTAAACTTTTAATTTTTGACAAACTAGGCCATTTTTTATTTTGGTATAAGCTAAGGTCATTTCTTAACCCACCAGCATCCGCCCAAACAACAATATCATTATTAAAATATCTTTTTTCTATAGTATCTTTTAAAAAGAAAACCTTATTAAACATAATGATATTATACAATGGTTGACACATTTCAGGAACGTCAGGAAAACTTACTTTAGATTTAAAGGATTCTGAACTCATTAAATCAGATAATGAATCATAATATTTTTCATACATCGGTAATTCAGATAATGGTTGTTCAACAAAAATAGTTTTTTCAAGAGTAGGGTCAAATTCTTTACGATAATTAACTAACTCATCCATAAACTTAGAGTCAGTGTAAACTACAATGTTACTATCTAACGATAATGTATTTCTCATCCACCAACCATAAGTATGGTAAGACATTCTAAAATTATTCCAATTCTCTCGACCAATGTCATATAGTGCCATCACGATAACAGGGTTATTTATATCCATTCCCAATTTACTTTAATATTTTTATGTTTGATATCCACTTGATTGACATTAAAATAATTTGAAGTGTTATCTGAATTTATTAATGAACTTAACTTGAAACCGTATTTATTTAAAACTGTTGGAACAAAACCCTCAGAATAACCGTAATATCCATTTTTATGTATTTCTAATAACTTTGAAAGTGCTCTATTAGAAAATCTTGTTGTTGGAAAAAATGAACCAAACATATCATTAGTTTGTTCAGGTAATATATCTCCGTCACCAGGAAATCTATCAAACCAACCATTTTTTGAAAAAGTTTTATCGTCAATAGTTGGGACATTATCTTGAGAAGTTACCCCATTTTTTTTAAAACAAAAATATGATAATAAATCTGAATCGTCTTTATCCGTGTTAATAAAAAATTCATCCCAATTTTCCATCTTAATGTCGTCATCAAAGAACCAATAAAAATCATAATTTGGTTTTTTTATATAAAAATATAACATTCTTAAATGAGCAAAGAACCAAACAATATTTTTATTACCATAAGAATTCCAAAAATTTTTTTTACTAACTTCAATGTTAAAATTAAATTCTTTTCTAATGTCTTGTTCCGTAAATTTAAAACCAACTTCAAATGAATCGTCTTTTGTAATATCAGACAACCAAATCAATTCTTTGTTATCTTTTGGAAAATTATTCCAATTGTTAACATAAACCGGAAACACATCAGGTGTTGTGCAAATACAATGTATATTATTCATATTTTTTAGTTAAAAGTTCATTCCATTCAGGAATTCTATTAAATTGGTGTACAATATCATATGGGTCACCACTTTTTGTGTGTATTTTATCAGTAATTAATTGAGGTATTCCGTACCTATTTTCAATATTAATCTTAAACCCAAAACTTTCAAAAAATTGAGTTGGACCGGCAACTGCACAGTGAACTGCCCATCCATCCGTTAGATTAAAAATCTTTAGTTTGTCAATTTCTTTATTTTTAACCATAACTATTAATGCCGCTTGGTCTTGGATGTTTGTAAGATTTGTACTATTTTCACATAATTCAAACATTCTTTTATATAATTTTATTAACGGTAATCTTTTACCTCCAATAACTCCAGAACATATTACTTCTTGGTCTCTACAATCATTATAATCATTAGGAAATAGTTTGTTAATCCAATCAGAATTCCAAGGTTCTTCACTTACTAATACACCTTCACCACCAACAAACACATCATAGTTTAAATCCATTTTATCAAATGGATTTGATTGAAAAACAACATCAAAAACATCGGTTATTAAAAATAATTCAATATCAGAATTCTCTAAAAATTCAAAAGTTCTTTCAAGACGTTTATGGTTTATTCTCCAAGTATCCTGAATATTAACAGGTATTGGTATGATACCAATATCTTCACACTTTTTTAACTCATCTTCTGTTGAGTTAGCACATAATAAAATAACGTCCTCATCGACAAATTTTTTAAAACTATCTGACCATACTTTAATTTTTGAGATATGTTGACTTACGTTGTTTGAAACACCTAATAATGCTTTTTTCATATTAACAATTATTTTTACTAATAATCAATTTATCGTTAAAATTAAGGATTGTTGTCCATAAATATTCCACGAGGTAATTGATATAATTTATTTTTTCGGTATTAAATAGAGTATATTTAACCCATTCTAAAATTTTTTTAAAATGACATATTACAAAGGTTAAATTCATAATTTACCTTCTAATTTATCACACCATCCTTTAGATGTGGAATATGGCCAAAGTACCCATTTATATATATGTTCTGATGTTTGGAATGTTCTACATATTTTAATAACGTTATCATTCATATTTAATAAATTTTTAATTTCTACATCATTAGAATCTTTTCTAAATATGGTTTCACCATTTTCTCTATCGAAAGCGACGACCCAAAATTCGTAGTCATTTTCTGGAACATCAGATTTATTTATTTGGAAGCATTTTGTAACTGTTTTAGTAAAACTATTAATCCATTCTTCTTCATTTTGGTATTCATAAGGATTTGGAGGATATTTTTTCTGTAAAGTATAATCCTGTACAGATCTTTTTTCAAAAAGTAAACCTGAATAAATCTCGTAATCTCTTAAACTTCTTTCCTTACCAAAACCGTATTTACCTTCATGACCTTCTTGTAATAACCCATCCATACCAAATAATTTTCTATTTATTAGGTGTGAAGAATCATTTTTTAAATACCATTCTTTGTCATCATCCCATTGTTTAGTTCTTCCATTTCTAGTATATTCATGCCACAAAACTATTCTATGTGGATGAAACAAATCATATCCGTGTGTAAATGCTCTAACAGCGATAGATATTTCTTCTCCATGAAAATAATACTCAGGATTGTGTTGTACTTCTTCAGCAAATTTTCCTAAAGTAAAACAAAAATGTGCAGAATAAAATCTTGATGGAATTGGAGTATCAATATCTTTCCAATTTGGTATTATTTCAGGTAAAAAAAATACAGCACCTTCTGGTATAAATTTATCAAAAGCCATTCTCCAAGGATCCATGACCCTACCTTTTGGATCATTTTTTGGATCATAAGAAGATACATAACTAGTTAATAGTGGTTTCTCTATTCCAAGATCTTTTAGTTGGTTTAACATGTTTATTAATGTTTCGTCCCAATTTTTTTCAAACCTCATGTGTGAATCTATTTGAAGAGTATATTCTTCATTATTATATAATTGTTGTATTTTATTTCTAGCCCAACAAGCACCATAAGATTCTTTGTATGGTATATTTAATATTTTAAATCTTATATCATTATCATATTCAGATAAATCATCAAAATTATCTTCATGACTATATTGTCTAGCGATTGCAAATATTAAATTTTTAGGATTTTTTGAATTTTTTATACAATCTTTTATAGTCGGTTTTAATTCTGGATCACGATATGACGCTATTTGAATAAAAATCTTCATAATTATTATTTTTATCAAAAACATAAATAAAAATAACAATTTAATAAATAATTAAATTTTTAATTATGTACAAATACTAGTAGTATTAATAATAGTGACAGATAATGGATCAATAGGATTTACCGATTCAAAAAATGGTACAATAGTAGACGCTATTGTATAATTAGCATTTGGATTCATAATAAATGGTGAAATATCTTCATAACTACTACAACATTTATTGAAATAAGCTCTAGTATATCTACTACCGTTAGCTATTGTATATATGTAACAAGGTGGACATGGATGTGTACTAATACAATCGTTACAATTTTGATTTATAGGTGGTTCATTATCCCAATAAACATTTGCCGGCATAGTCGCCATGTTAGAAATCCTATAACAAAAATTATCATCACTTATCACCATATAATTATTAGTGACTCCTGTTGGCAGTTCCATATAAGGATTTGTAGGATTTAAATCAACATTCCACATTGAGGAACAACAAGGAATCATTAAGAATATCGCTTTTTGAACTGCAGTTGGAGTTGGAGTTGGAGTTGGGCAAGGGCAATTATTTATAATAGTTATCGTACCACCAAAAATTGGTGAAATTATTGGTACAGTTGTAGAACAAATTTTTACCATTGAATTACTTGGTATATTTATAGGCGAATTACTAAAATTTCCAATAAATTGAGGGCAACAAGGAGTAAAATTAATGGTTATATTAGAACTATTAACATTTAATACTTCATATAATACACATCCTGAAATAATTGGTGTTGATGTTGGTGTTGATGTTGGAGTTGGGGTTGGAGTTATATTTGGAGTTGATGTCGGTGTAGGGCAAGGTCCAAGATTAATAATTGGATAATAAGAACAATTTTGAAATACTGGTTGCGGCTCTAAAACAGAAAAAACGTAATGCGTACCTGGTGTAGAAAGATTGACAATCTCAACAACATTTCCATTACAATCAAATAATTTAAATTTGCAAGGACTAACCAAATCTATTTGCCA
>SXGQ01127329.1_pt1 | contig 16591 bp, 18 predicted proteins | sample 3178371 | NCBI WGS metagenome assembly SXGQ01 (sample SAMN11356859, study PRJNA531348) | freshwater metagenome | isolation source: freshwater sample F1-20 | place: China: Fuxian Lake, Yuxi | collected 2017-12-25
AATACTGAAGTAACAGCATCTGTGTTATCATCAGTCCAACTAGCAGTAACAGTTCCACCATCTTGTTGATTAAGCGTTAAAGTCTTTGTAGTAGTTCCTGTAACAGCAGCACTATTAATTTTATCGTTATAAGCAGCATCCCAAGTTGCTTGATTTGCTGTTGTAGGAATAGAATAACCAGTTTGTAAACCAAAAGCTAAAGTGCCTGAGGTAGTTATTGGCGATCCTGTTATAGTTAAACCTGTTGGCACAGTCGCAGATACACTTGTTACTGTACCTACAAAACTTTCAGTATTATTTACCCAAGATGTACCATTATAAACTAAGGCTTGACCAGCAGATGGACTTGTGATAGTCACTCCTGCTAATTGAGTTAGCGTGTAATCACCTTCAGCAGCCACAACATTACCTGTTCTACCAAACACACTATAAACACTTGTAGGTAACGGATAGGCACCTGAAGGGGCTTCTATTGTAATTGGAGACTCGGTAACATTAATGTCAATCGTAGTACTTGTAATTGTTATTTCTGTGCTCATTATATATTTGTAATATCTTGATAAACAATAAAGTTACCCCAGATATATGTTTTTATATTATTATTAGAAAATTTAACAGCCATATCATATACATAGTTACCAGCAGTTAAGTTGATGTCTTTATTAATGGTAATCATATTGTTATACTGACCACCAACTGTTATACCACCACCACCTTCTGTTAAGGTCAAATCGACAGTACTAGAAGTAATTGTCTTTCTAATCTCAATTTCGACAATAGCTGTACTTAAATCAATAGGCACAGCATTAGCAGTCAAAAGGAATACTTGACTCCAAGTATTAGTTTTCCAAATAGATATATTGTATTGAGCTGGTCTAAAATCAGCATTAGTGCTTATGCAGGACATTCTTTATAATTTTTACAAATTTAATCAATTCTTAGAGAATACCTAACAAGCTACAGGAGCATTGTTTATAGTTGATGTAGACAAGTTGAATCTTGCCTTAAATCCAGCTCCAGTATTTCCAAATACCCTATAGTGTAAAAATAAACCAGCATAGCCACTCATAGGAAAAATGCTAGTAAAATTGTAGTTAGCGTAAAAAGTTGTACCAGCAACAGGAGTTGCAGTATTAGTCCAAGCAATAGTTGTTACATCTAAAAACAAAGAACAAGCATTTGCATTAGTATCTCCATTATCAGAAATATTCCACTTAAAAACCCCAGTCTTAGCAATTAGGTTAGATTTGACAGGTAATTGATTAGATGCCTTAGATGTAATTGCGTTAATTACAGCGTATTGTTCAGCCTCTGCACGAGTAACTTGTTTAGAGCCTGGAGGCACAGCAGCTTCGGCTCCCATAAATACCCCAGTATCTACAGCATCTTTTAGATTGTTCCAACTTATACATTGGTTACTTGCTATTCCTGCCCAACTCATCTATTAATTGGTTTAGTTTGTTTTCTAAGTTCTGTATCTTAGCTACAAGTACCTGATTGTAAGCTACGGATAAAAAGCCATCTTTCCCTTCGACCACAGCACTAGGGATAACCTCAGATACCTCTTGTGCGTAATATCCTACCTCTTCCTTGCCATCTTTTATGTATAGGTAGGCTTGTATATCACCAACATTTTGAGGTGCGTAATTCGCCTCTAATTGCCTTTTAAGACGCTTATCTGAAGACTCAAAGAAACCAGTGCTTGTTAGGGTGCCACTTAGAGTACCTCCTGTTAATGGCAGGTAATTGGCTAAGTCAGCAGTAGATGCCTTATTATTAAAGGTATTCCAATCGCTAGATACTAAATAACCATTTGTACTTGCACCAGCAATAGACATACTCAAGTTAGGAGTAGTTCCTCCAGTAGATGACATAGGTGCTGTTGCACTTACGCTAGTTACTGTACCTACTGACCAAGACCTATCCGCAGAAAGGTCAAAGCCTACTCCGTTTATAGTTAATGTTCTGGAGGTTGGAACATAAGCTGTAGGTGTTTCGTTTCTCCATTCTCCAAACCTATATGTTAATACTTGTCCGTTAGAAGGTATTCCTATATAAATAACATCAGTAAGCTGATCTAAAGATATAGCAGAAGGAGCAGCCCATACTAAATCACCTCTTAAAAATTGGCTTGTAGTACCTGTGCCTAAAGATGCTTGTTTAGCATTCCAATAATCATAATCAGCACCAGTTATATAGCCTGATATGCCACTAGCGGCTGCAAGTAAGGTATATCTACCTACAGAAGAATCATAGGTCAACGCTGAGCCTACATTGGCACTAAAAGCAGCCCTTGCTCTAGTATTCGTATAGTATAAGTTAGTAGATCCTTCAGTAACTAAATCAGTATTGTAATCACCAGCAGTAGCTACTATAGCACCTGTTCTTCCGAAGACACTAGAAACAGCACCAGCACCTGCTGAGTAAATAGGGATATTTAATACTCCTGTACCACTATTATAAGTTGCAGCACCACTTGTTCCTGTAGTTGTTAAGCTTAAAGCTGTTGCAACGGAAGATGTTAATACACCAGCTGTTAAGGTTAAACCACTGCCTATAGTTATCTTAGTTAATGTGCCATTAGTATCACCTCCTGCAATAACATTACCTGAACCTGCAAGGGTTAAAAACTTAGCTGAATTTACTATCTGTAATTGACTCATAGTTATTTGAATAATGCTCTTACAAATTCGTTTGCACTTAATGCTGTTCCAAAAGTTAATATACCACTTGTAGTATCAAACTTTACATTATCTCCAGTTGGAGTTCCTGTTGTTAATATTGTTTGAACTTCTACACCACCTCTACTAACACTAAAGCAAGTAAATCCAATAGCATCTGTAAAGGTTATTGTTGTCTCACCACCAGTTGCTGTATAATCTAGCATTTTCACAATCTGTGTTCCAATAGATATCCCTTGTGTTTGTACTGCAATTCCATCTATTGAATAACCTCCTGTGCCTTGTAATGATACACTATAACTAGAAGTACCTTCAACTGGGGCTGATAAAGATAATGATGTTAAGTTTACTAAACCTGTAAGCACTGTATTACCTAAGGTATCACTACCAGCTCCATTATCGTTATCTATTGCAAATTTAATTGTAATTGGTGTTTTATCTAAAACTAATTGTAATAAATAGGCATAGTTATAGTTATTGCTTAAAGTTATAAAACCATCACAATTAACTGACCAAGTAATAATATCATTTTTAAATTCTCTAAAATACGCAGATGTTTGGCTAGTTACTTCTACTTGGTCAACGTTAGTTTCAAAAGAGCAGTTTGTAGATGCCCCAAATGGAGTATAATAATCTAAAGTTGTAGTTACTGAGCTATCATTAATACCTTGTGTATATAATGTTACATCTCTAGCATCAACGTTTGTTGTCCATATTTGTATTGCAATTCTATCTGTTTGGTTTAATGCTACAGCAGGCATAGACATTGTACTTGTGTATTTAGTTTTTTCATTTGCAGTAAAAGCAAATGTGCTAGATGTGGCTAATAATGTTAAAGTAGTACCGTTATATTTAAAAACCTTATAATAAAAGTTTGGGCTATAAGCTAAATTGTAAGTTATATCTAAATAATTTACAAAAGTCCAAGTACCAGCAGGAATATTTGTTTGACTAGGATAACTAATATTAGTAATAAAACCAAAGAATGTATTATCATAAGCCTTGCTCAAATTAGCAGAAGCCCCTGTATTCTCTTCTTCACCTAATTGGTAATAAATATTAGATGCAATAGTTGCATTATTTACTGATGCGTTAAAGTAATATTTTGCATTACTTCTTTTAGCGTATAAAACTATATTAGTTCCGTTTATTGCTGATGCCATATTAAAAAGTTGATGTTTGAGGTGAATATTTGTTTACTCTTGTGCATACTATTTCAGTATTACTTATCTGCAATAATGTTAAGTTAGTTTGGTCACTAGGTAAGTCTATTGTAGCATTACCTAACATATATGATTTTGCACTAACATTTATTGATGCAGGATCTGTATCTGTTGCAAAAATAAGCTTAGCTGCATTAAGTATTGGATAAGTAGCATTTTCAGTATAAAAACTACTTACTGAGGCATCTAAATTAATAATATTTTGTCCGTAAGTATTTATGTATTGTTGAATTAATAATTCAGAGATAGTAAAAAATTCTCCAGCAGGGTCTTGGCCATATCTATACCAACCTGCAGCAACAGAAAGTCCTGCAGGTACAGCATTATTAGTATATAGTAATGCTCCTTTATTAGACGGATATAAAGATTGTGAACCACTAGAGCCATAAGGCAATGATATTGTGTTAGTATATTGCTCGTTTTCTACTAATGTGCCTGTTAGTTCATATGCAGATACGATTGATTTAATCTTCAATACAAAGTTGGTAAGAGTAACAAAAGCAATACCTTCTGATATTCTGTAAGTAAAACTTAATTGACCAGTTCCAGGAAATATTGCAGTTTTTAAATCTAATACAAAATCTTGTGCAGCTCCACTTGTTTTAGGATTATAAACTGTATAAGATGTTGATGTAGTTTGCCATTCTTTATTATTGTTTAAATAATAAATAGTAGAACCAGTATTAATAGTTATATCTATAAATCCTATTGGTGTTGCAATAGAATTAGCCCCTATTGTTATATTTAACTCGAGGGCATCTGATGCTGTCACATAGGCATTAGAGGAAGCATTTAATGTAACTCCTGCTGTGCCTGCTGGCCCCCCTGATGGTGCCGTTAATTCAAAGTAATAATAATCTAAAATTGCATTTTGCAATAATAAACAAGTTCCATCACCTGTTTGGCTTCTAGTCCAATATTCGGCTTCTATCGTATCATTATCTAATAGGTTCCCGTTAGGAATATAATTGCCGGCCATCTCTACATCACCTTCTGCTATAATCTTATAGAATCCTTTTTTAAGAATCTTTAATTGGCTATTATCAATAAAGTATAATCCTGATGTATTTGTTGAATAAGGTTGTATTGTAGATGAAGTATTTATTAAATTACCATCTCCATTATCTACTCTAGCACCACTCGTATTGTATTCTGTATAATAAGCATTTGTTTCAGCAAACTCATTTACTGCGACAATCCACCATTTAGCATTAGCCTGAAATATTCTACACCCAAAAGACTTAGCAATATTTGATATAATATCTAAGCAATTAGTATAGCTATATTCATCTTTTAAGAAATTCCTATAGCACATAAAAGTTTGAACAAAAGGGTCTCTCCAAGAATTTACGGCTCTATCAGACATACCATTAGCAAAATAAGAGCACATTGTAACTGTGTTTCTATTGTTCTTAAACGCTATAGAATTAAAACAAGTTCTTAGTATAGTAAGTAAAGAGTTAGTATCATTTACCCCTAAATTACCAGCTGGTGGTGTAAAGGGTATATCTTTTAACATACCTAAGCCATCAGTAGCATTAAAGGTAGCTATCTTTCTACCTGTAGAATAAGATATTTGAACGTTGTCATTAATAATAAATCCAACCCATTGGATAACACCATCAACGTACATTTCTACATAGTTAAACCTATCGTCTATATTAGTAAAATTGATAATATCAGATAGGTCATCTGTAAAGTCTATAGATACACCTAATTGTGAAGCAAATATAGGCTCATACGGATTGTCTGAATTAGGAATATACTCAAGGTTTACTCCTACTCCTTGAAGGTTTATAATAGCACCTGTATAGGGGTCTTGCCATATCTTTAGTACAACATTCTTATCTGCTCTTGTAGCAAATGTTACTGAGTATTTTTGTCCGTATGCCATTACCCTCTTCTAAGTTTTAATGATGATTCACTTCTATTCATAGCCAATACTAAATCTTGCCCTTTAAGTGTAAAAGAACCGCCTCCTTGACCCCCTATAGAATTACTTTGTATTGTATTTATAGAATTAGTTGCCTTTGTGGCATCTATACCACTAGCAGCTACACCACTTCCAAATAAATTAGCTCCCATCCCCATTCCACTACCAATAAGATTTCCAAATGTAGCTAAACCTTTACCTGGTTGTATAAGTCCAGGTATTAAAGACATAATAGCTACCGCAATGGCTGCAGAAATAGCCACCTTAACTAATTTCTTAATAATATCTTGAAAAGCTCTACTTAAAATATCCCCAATACTTTCACCTTTTTCTAATAATAAATCTAAAGCTGGGCCTAAGGCATTCATAATACCAATACCTATTTGTACGGTTTGAGCCATTAGCTCTTTAGCATTTTGAACTGCTGCTTTAGTTTGTTCTAAAGTTAAATTAATAAATGCTTTGTGTCTATCTTCATTAGTCAAGGTGTTATCCATAAATGCTGCGTTTAAATTAGCAGCCATATTATCTTGAGCTATTTTTATCTTTTCATAACTTCCTTGAGCTTCACTTACTTCTATTCTATATTGGTCTTTAATTACAGCTAAAATCTTTTTTGATACATCTGCTTTATTTTGAAGTTGAAAAGCTAATCTATCTTGTTCCTCTTTTTCTGCATTTTTAATATCTTGTTCAAAACTGTCTGGTATTGGAGATACTGGAGCTAATAAACCTAATGCAGCCCTTTTCCTCATTTCAGACATCAATTTCTCAGTCTTTTTAAGGTTGTCTTGATACTCCTTTAAGTCTTTTTTACTTTTAGCTGCACCTGCCTTATCTTCTACTGTAGTAACCTTAACTCCACTTGACAAGCTTTGTATTTGTCTTAAAATATCTTCCTCTTGTTTTTTTAATCCATTTATTTCTACTTGTGATTTTGCTTCTTTAATTTGTTGTTTTACAATTTCATTTCTTTGTTGTAAATCTGATGCCTTTGCAATTCTATTTGCATTTAAAGCCTTACCAGTTGCCTGTAAATCTTTTTCTTCTTGAGATAATGTAACGCCTTCTGCTTTTAATCTCTTTTCAATAATAGCCTCTAATTCAGCTTGTTTTATTTTAACTGTAATTATTGTTCTTAAGCTATCTATATATTTATTATAAGCTTTATCTAGTCCTATTACTGCATTTTTTTCTAAAACAAGGCCACTAAATATTTCAGGGTTTATCTTTTTTAATTGCTCTAATGCACTAAACTTTCTATTTCTAGTTTCTGTTTCATTTTTTATAACAGCTATTAAGCTAGTAACTTCAACTGCTTCATTTGCTGTTGACCTATAAAGACTATCACTTGCATCCTTTTCCTTTTTTAATTGCTCTGTTCTTGCCTTAGCTGCTTCTGTAGCTGCTTTTGATCTGAACATACCCATATCATAAGCAGTATATAATGCAATTACTGCTGATGCTGCTAAATAAATTACACCAGTCATACCAGCAATACCACCTACTAAAGCAGGTAAGTTATTCTGAATACCTCTAAAACCATAAGGCAAATCTTGTATAACTAATGCAAGATTCATAAATTGCTGATTAGACTTTTTCACAGAATCACCTGTTTTTGTCATCTTATCAGCAGTCTTATCTATTTCATTACCTAATTGTTTTAATTGAGCTTGAGTTTCTTTAGAAGTAGTTTCTATTCCTTTTAGATATTCAGCAAATTTTTTAGCTGATGCAGGAACGTTTCCTAAATCAAAGTCGAACTCAATTTTAACCATCTGATTATCTGCCATTGTCCTATAAGTTTATATATGTCCATATTTTTTAAGCACTGCCTTTAATTCATCTTCTCCCATTACTCTAGGCTTTACAAAGTTACGAATATCGCAATCTAATTCAATTAGATCCTCTGGTTTAACTTTCTTTCCTTTAGGTAATTGAATGTTAATTAAAACGGTTGTCTGCCATCTAATCTTAATCCATTTCTGTTCTTCTTCGTGTCTTTGACCATACCATACAAAATCTAATTCAGCCATCGTCATCTCCCAAAACAAATGGGGAAGCACTTTGCACTCCCCCATTGTATATCTTTCTATGTCAATCCACTCTAATTTTTTTTTACTCCATCCTTTTTACTTGACTTTGTTGGGGCTACTTCTATACCGCTTTGCATACTTTCTGATAATGCTGACATCACCTCTTGAAACTTAGAGCTTCCCATTCCTCCCATATCATCTACCCAATCGCAAACCTCTATTTCGGTAAAGGTTGGTGTTATACCTTGTGAGTATAATGGATATTCAGCAGCAGCTTTCAGTAAGTTTATAATAGCATCTAAAGATGTTTGTCCACTTAAAGCCTCTCCTATGTCAGAAGGCCCTATGCCTTGTAATTGACAGAATCTTTTAAGACTCCACGTACAAAAACGCATCGGTATCTTCTTTCCATCGGAAAGAGTTAATTCAAATTGTCCTCTCATTTTGGTTTATTTTTGGTTGGTTATTATGCGTTGGTAGCGATAGTTAATGCTCCTGTTCCTTTGAAAGAAACTGAGTAAGTAACTGGGTTCTCCATATCAGCAGTCATATCTACACTCTCAATAAATGCTTGACCTGAATAGATTACATCGCCTGTAACTGGAGTTACACCACCTACTGTATCATTATTTACTGTAGTAAATTTAACTAAAACTGAAGTTCTAGCGATTGCTAAAGCATTCAATTCTGCTGTACTTACATAAGTAGCAGTTGCACCAGGTACTACTGTGGCTAAACCATCAGTTGTTAAAGACCAAGACTTTTGACCACCAATTTCATCAGCCCATCCTAAACTTTGTTTAGTAGAAGCATCTGGAGTATCGATAGCTAAACTTAATGAACAAGAAGTAGCAAAACCTATTACTTCCGTCCCAACTAGAACCACTAATGAGGTTCCGTTAAATACACTTGTTGTCGGCATTTTATTTTATTTTTATTTTATGTTAATTGATTCACGAAATGATCCATTGTTATCACCCTTCTGAAAACATAAGCTTCATTCACATAGTCAAAGGTAGCAAAATTACTTGCAACCCTTCTAGTAACTATCTTAAAATCAGGTGCTGTACTTGGGTAGTTAGGAGGATTAACACCTACAATCAGTAAAAATTCATTTGTATAAATATCTACTGATTTTTGCCCTACTTCCCCTGATTTAAAGGTTCTATAAACTATGTCAAATTGAATACTAACATCAAAACCGAAGCTTTGTTTATTACTATTCTCTGCTTGTGTCTGACTACTGATAATCAAATAAGGTGGTTCTACTGTGTCAGGTGCTATGGTATCATAAACACTTAATGAGTAAGAAGCCGCTGTAAGCTTATCTATATAAGCTTTCCTTAATGTATATCCGCAGTCCTTCATTTTTTACAAATTTAACGAAATATATTTATATCCTTATTTTCTTAATCTTGTTAACCATCTTGCCTAAAACCTCGCTATATGAATTAAACATATATGGTCTATATGGCATTCCTATAAACTTTTTATTTTTCTTGAAAGACAATGCATAACCTTCTCAATCATTCATATTTATATTTGGATAAACAGGTATCCCAAACCCAAAATCTCCTGTTCCAAACTCTACATAAGCAGCATATCTTGTATTTGCATAAACTGATGCTCCAACTCCTTGAGTGTAAAGTGTATATCCAATAGAATTTTTAAGAGTACCACCATTTTTTTTAGCAACAGGAACCCTTGCTTTAGCTGCATTAGATATTTCCTTAACCGAATCGTTTATAATCTTAGTAGATTCTTCAGCTACTTTCTTAGGAGCATTATTAATCTTTCTAATAATGGCATCTACACCAGTAATTTTAGCATTAAAAGTAGCCATTACTTAAGAGTTGAGCAACCGATTAAATAATATTGACTTAAATCTCCTTCGTTTATAATAGAGTTAATTAGATAAGTCCTTGATTTAAAGGTAATTACAAGAGCTTGAGTGAATGTCTTGCCTGTAGTATATCTAATTCTAAAGGTAATGCCATCATTCAAACTATCTCTACTTGTTATATTGGTCTTAGAATCGCTATTAGAGACCATTTCAGCCCAGCAAGTGTAATAAGGTACAAGTGTGTTCACAAAGCCACCAGCACTGTCAGAAACGCTTGTTTTAGTGTTAAAAGTGATTCTATTTCTAAGTTGTCCAATCATTAGATAAATATGTTAATTCTTTTGAATGGTTTCATTAATTCGTAAGCTGTAACTACATTGCTGTTAGGCTTAGTAGACTCAACACTAGACTCTCTGTATTCATACAAGTCAGATAGCAATTTAAAAACTGCTGTTCTCATAGAGCTAGGAGGCTCACAATAGCCACAAGTATAAGTAAATCTGTATTCACAAGAAGGGTAAATAAGGGTAGATATTTTCTTATAGTTAATACCTATAACAGTATAACTGCCATCTTCTAAAGTAACCCAATCTTGGCCATCAAAATACTCAACACTTAGTATGGTTGAGATTGGCACATAAGGAAGTTCTATTAAATCATCTACATAAGCTATAACTTGTAGAGTTCTTTCAGTCATAGCAACTCCAGCGTATTGTTCTAGTCTAACTCTTGCACTTGTAATAAGGGCCTCTATTAATGTATCATCTTCTGAGTAATCTACTCTTAAATAGTTCTTTGCTTCAGCAAGTGTTATTGGCTCTGTTATTATTTCGGATAAAACCGCTACATCTCTTAGTATCTGCATTATGCTAATTTTTACAAAAATAGTTAAAATTTAGTGTAAACAAAAAGGGATAGCTTTCTAGGCTATCCCTTGTATTGTAAATCTAATTAAAGATTAAGCAACGTTACCGAAATCACCATAAATAAACGCACCAGCGTAATAGATAGGTAAAGCGATACGAGCTTCAACTCTTACAGTAATCATATTTTTTGTAAAGTTGTCAGCATCAAATTCAGAGAACTGAACTGAGATACCTTGATTCTGCATAATTTGAGCACCCATAGACCAGTCACCTACTACAAACTTATCTACTGCGATTGCAGTTGATTTGTAAAGAGGGATACCAGCGATAGATACACTACCATCAGTTGTAACAACTGTAGAAGCAGGTAAGCTGTAAGCAGCGTTAGTATTCTTAGTGTTCATAATAGCAGCCCAATCAGTTGGGTTAACTAAGATACCAGTTGCACTATAGTTAGAAGTTTCTAACTGAGCAATAGCTTGAACTAATTGTTCTACGTCTACTGTAGCAGCACCTGTTGCAGCAGTAGCTACAGGCAAGATACCTTGTAAGTTTGGAGCAGTACCATTACCACTTAAGATTTGAGCATCTTCAGCAACTAAATACTTCTCTAATAAACGAGATTGTAAGAAAGAAGTCATAGCAGGTATATCATCTAACATTTGACGAGAGATACGAACATAACCAGCAATGTACTGAGCAGCTGCATCTTTCATTGTAATGTCAAAATCTACTTGTTCTTTAGAAGAACCTTGTACTTGAGCTGCTGGAGCACCTTCTCCACCACTTTCATAAGGGAAAGTAAATAAACCTTGAGACAAACTACCGATTGGTAATAAGCTACGCATATGCACCTTACGAGAAGGTAAAGCATAAACTTGATTAGCATATTGACGAGTGATGTCACCTGTAAGGTTAACCGCTTCTGTCATATTACCAACTGCTTTTGTATCTAAGATAAAGCTTGAACGCTTTTGTTCACCACGAGCTAATTTCGCTAAACTATCAGAATTGTTCTCGATAGCATCTGCAAGGGTAGCATTAAACCCTTTTACTTCTGTTTGATTCATTTTAACACGATTGTTTTTTGCTTCCATTTTTTCAATTTCATCCTTAACAACTGAGATTGAAGCTTTAGTAGCTTCTAAGTCAGCCTTTACGCTTTCTAATGCACTAGCATTATCAGCCTTCGCACTTTCGATTGCTCCGTTTACTTCGGATTTGATGCCTTCGAATGCACTTTTAATTTCTTCTACCATTAGTTAAAAATTTTAAATGATTGTAAATATTTGTTTATTTCTATCTCAACAGAAATCATCGGATCAGCTTCCTCAGTTGGCAATGCTTCTTCAGCGGTTGGCTCAGGAGTGATTGACTCTTCATCTTCCATTTCGGATAGGTATTGTTGTAATTGTTTAAGTTTAAGTTCTAACAGCTCGAATGTTTCGTCAGTGAAGTGTCCATTTCTCAAAGACTTAATGGTTTTACCCATCTCATCTACTAGAGTTGACTTAATCTGACTTTTAACTCCAACTGTTGGTGTATTTGCGTTAGCACCCCACAATACTGAACTTCCCTCAAACAATTTAATTTCATTAATTTCATTGTAGCCTGATTTCGCTTGTGACTTAATAGTCTGAAATCCGATACTATGTTCTGTGATATGACCATCTTTATACAACTCGTATAGGTCGTTACCTAATGTTGTATTAGGTAATTTAACACTTGCTTTTAGTCCAAAAGCATCTTCACTCATTTCAAATGGTTTAGCAATAGGCTTATCTGTAGAATGATTCATTAAATGCCACACTCTATTTTTAGCTTGTGGGCCATTCTCTTTTAAGGTTTTAGTAAAAGCACCTGGTGCAATAATATCACCATCGCTATCTACATTACCAAATGCAGAATAGTAGACTGTAATAACTCTACTGTTGTCCTCCATATCAATGGGAGCACCTTCAATCGACTTTTTGTTATAAAAATTACTCATATTTATTTGTTTAAGCAACATACACCGTACAGCATCGGCAGTTACAGTTGTTGACTGCTCCACCGTTCTCATCGTGTGCATATTGCATTTCAATTACACCGTATTTAGGAGTGTTTACTAGGAATGGTTGATTCACAGGTATTCTCACTCCACCATCATCAGGATTCGTTTGTCTATCTAAGGCTTGATGCCAAGCTCTAGGTAGTGCTACATACTCAGCGTGAACCCATTGTTTAAGCAAAGGTATATTAATTCCACTTGTTGCTCCCATCGCACCTGTACTTAAAGCTTGATGAGTTTCAGTTCTTGCAATTAATAAACTCCTTGCGTTATTTATTTTTCCTTCTCTCAAAGTCTGAATAGCCAAACTATTTACTTCGTCTCTTGATAGGTTGTTATCTCTTCCGTATTGTAATACGTTATTAAGAATCCTTGCTATCTCGTTGTCCGTTGTGTTCTGAATCCCAAACATCTTAGGGCCACTAATGGCTACCCAATAGGATAACATAAATGCTAACCACTCGTCTAGGATGTTTAAAGGATCTAAATCTATTGCTTCCTCTTTCTTATACTTGTCAAATATCTTTTGATACCTCATTGCTGTGTATCCACCAGTTGATTCGTACAAAGTTCGTAAAATATTGGAAACTTTATTATTGTCGAAAAATGTCTTGTTAAAATTAGCCACCTGGTCTGCTCCTAGTTCTTTAACCAACTCTGCTGCTTTATTAAAATCATACTGCAATGCTTCCTTTAGTTTAGGGGCAAATTCGTTTATTGATTTTCTAGCAATCTTTTGTTGCAGGTTAAACTGCTGAGAAGGTTGTAGGATTTTAGACATTGTCTATTTAGAAGGATTATAAGCCCAATTTTTTAGTGATATATCTCTTTTAGAAGGACATCCTTCAGCAGCAGGTTCGCCTTGTTCTGCACCTTTCATTCTACTTACAAAGCTTATAGTTCTATTTGCATCATTTACATCTTTTGATGTCCAATCAGATTTTTTTTTTGATAAAAGTCTTAAGTTTCTTTCTATAGGACTTCTGTCTAGTGATGCTTTTTTAGAGCATTCTGTTTCTGACCAATTTAGTAGTTCTGAATAACCCATATTTGTAACTGATTTATAGTTGCTATAAACCTGATCTAATTCCTCAGTATCTACCTTAGTTTCTAACTTCTCACTTTTTACAGGAGGCAAATTATAATCTCCTTGTTGTTGAGCATTACGAGGATCTTGTAGCATTGTCAATTCTGCTATAGGCAAATAACCAGCAGGGATATAAATCTCATTCATCGTATCGTCTTGAACAGTATCGTAACGCATAGCTTGTCTTTTCTCGTTTGGAGTAATCCACCAAGATTGAGATAAGATTGCAGATAGTTCTTTCATATCCTCTTGTAGCTCAGGGAACACAGTAATATCGAAATCGATATAATACCCTTGTCCAATTTCGTTCTCAAAGAATCTATTAAAAGCATCACGAATCAAAACTAATTCAGGAAGTACTACTTGTGTAAGCATTTCCTTCTTAGCTTCCTTCATATTGTTGTAAGTCTTGTTATCAGGATCATTAAATAACGCAGAGTTTACTCCGTACACATTACACAACTCACGAAGTGTAATCTTCTCTGATTCTAGTAACTGAAGGTCTACAGGAGATAATCCCATATTCACCCAGCCTAATTTAGCACCAGCGATTAAGATTTGTCCAGCATTTTGAACTATCTTGTTTTTAGTTCCGTACTGATTGTAGAAATCTTCTTTTAATTTACCAGCTTGTTCAGGGCCGAAGTCATTTGACTCATCTGCATACAAGATACCTTTGGGCCCTTGATTTTGCAACATACCTACAGAGGTATCCTTAGCATCGTTACTGCGTTGTACAGTTCGGTAAGCAGCTTGTAAAGGCGACAAACCATATAATTGTTGTCCATTAGTGTTAAAGTAAGGGTTGAAGTATTTTAAGTGTATTACATCATTTGCAGATAACTGATCCCACCCAACTAATGTGAAAGAGTATCCTTCAACCCCATTGATAGTACCATCGCTGATGATGGCTACATATTGGGATGGGAGTACAACTAGTTCGGCAACCTTACCATTGGACAATCTATTCGCCCAGATATAAGAGTTGCCTGTTATAAGCTTATAGCCTACAATATTTTCTAATAACTCTGATAAAGATTGGTATGGATTAGGTCTTTCTAATAATTTGTTTAATGGACTATCGGCAATCTCGTCTACAGCTTTTATTCTAATTAACTCAGCCTTGGCTATATCTGCACCAGTTGATGCGTTAGCCATCATAGACTTATAAATATTTAAGTCTTTTTTACTTTTAACCTTGTAAACATAAAATGGAACTGTAGAGATGGTTTTAGAGATACGTTTGATGATAGAATAGACTTCGCTATTGTTATCATAGTCTTGTACAAACTTTGCATAATCTAAATTGGGGTAAAGTGTTCTACCGCCAATTAAACCACCAAAATCAGAGAAAGGATTATTAAGAGTTGTTTTTATTTTAGTGGCTGCCTTTTGTTTAAAAGGATTCACCGCACTTAGTATGTCCGTTAACTTCACTATAAGATATTTTTACAAAAGTAACAAATTTTTAGCCTAAACAATCCAACCTCGCTTTGGTTTTGCATATTTGGTGTATATAGCATAACGCATAGCATCCATCAAGTGGTCACGAAACTTAACTGGCTCATCCATTGTATTGCCATCGTGGTCTGTTTTCCATTTATAGTTTTTAATCTCATCTAACAAATCCAAAGACTCTGATTTTATAAATATCGGAAATGATTTTACTTTATTCACTCCAGCAAAAACATCTTTAGCTGCTAGTTTCAAATTAAACCCAGCTTTATTTACCTCAGCTATTGTCTTAGGTTCTGCTGGATCAGCGAATATGTCGTCTCTACGAGATAAGCCTAAAGATTTCATCCTATCAATCAAAAGTGAGGTAGACATTTTAGTATCATATATCAGTTGCTCAACATATATGTCACCATCGAAGTTTTTACACCTTACTAGGGCTGTTTGATGATTAAATCCAAAGTCAAGGCCATAAAACACATCTCCACCCTCAGGGAAGTTTCTTCTCCTTCTCCAATGCGAATAAATCGTTGCTTCACTAATGGCTCTTTCTCCTAGTCCGTACACTCTCCAATATTCGTGGTCAGCTTCTCTTAGTCTTTCAATCTCTGCAATAATGGTCTTGTCTAAAAACGGATTGTCTTTATAAGTCGTAATCGTAAAGTCAGTATCCTCTCTAGGAATTACTTTGTCATAAATCCAGGAGTAATAATCGGAAGGGTTATAGTCAAGTACGATTTTATCCGTAGTTCTTAGGGCTAATTGCATCCAAGACTCATAATTCACCTCATTTGCCTCGTTAATAAACAAATAATGCCTTTTACGACCTCTAATCTTCTGTGGTTGGTCGGTAGAGACAAATTCCACCGTATTTCCATTTAGGAAATATAAATTCTCTGATTTGTTGTGCTTCTCCTCTGAGTACAGCCCATATTTAGATAATATCTCAATAAAGTCCCTCATAACGGAACCCTTGATGCTCGGTAGGGATGAACGGCAAATAGTTAAGGTTTTACCTTTTTCTTGTAGCAGCTTTACGATAAACCAGGTAAGCACATTGTAAGTTTTACCTGACCTCGTTCCTCCTTGCATCACAGAGATTCTCTTCTTAGACTCGTTTAAAACTTGAAAGACGACATTGGTGGTTACTTCCATAGAAATAAATTAAAATTTTTGGTTTGCTCAAGTCAAAGCTAATACTTTTCGTTTTATAGGAAGGTAGGGGATATCCACCATAAAGTGCATTATTTGACACTAATGATGGCATAATGAGTCATAAAATGCACATTCTGATATGCTTTGTGCATTATAAGACACTTTATCAATCATTAATATCCGTTTTTATACGCATATATCCTTATTTATGACCGATAAATGACATCTATTTGATTGATATAAGTCAAAAAGTCAAGTTATA
>SXGQ01216369.1_pt1 | contig 16590 bp, 15 predicted proteins | sample 3178371 | NCBI WGS metagenome assembly SXGQ01 (sample SAMN11356859, study PRJNA531348) | freshwater metagenome | isolation source: freshwater sample F1-20 | place: China: Fuxian Lake, Yuxi | collected 2017-12-25
CATCTTCATCTTCATCTTCATCTTCATCTAATAATATATTTAATAAATCATTATTCATTGAACTTATTAGATCTTCATCTTCATCTTCATCTTCATTTTCTAACAAATGAGCAACATTTTTTACAATGTCTTGGTTTTCAGCAATTGTGACTACTTCTGAAATTTTCTCTCTAGTGTCTTTCTCTGGTTTTATTTTTTTGCACATATTTTTTATATTTTGTTCCAATGAAATATCTTTTAATTGATTAAATAAAATTTTAACAATAGAATCAATATACACGTCCAATGTTTTTAAATAATTAATAGCATCAATATTTTCTATAGTAATTGAGAGATTAGTTGAAGTAGTTTTTTTAAATGTTGTTAAAAATCCTGGGTTGTTTTTAATAGATAATTTTTTATAATTAAATGTATTTTGAACTAAATTTAAAGAGTTAATAACACTTATTAACTTTGACCTTGATTCTTCGTATGATAATTTATAATTTTCTTCTAATTTGTTCAATATTTCGGTTTCTGTAAATTTTTGTTTAATTAGTTCAATTATAAATGACTCTTCTGAGTTCATTAAACTAAAATTCGATACGTGTTTATAACGCATTATTATTTCTTTGGAATCATCTTTTGAATTAGTATTAAATAAAAAATTTATGCAATTACTTATATTTTTTAAACTAAGACTTCCTTTAATATTAATATTATAAACATAATTAATTGAATTTATTTCAACATTAGTTCTAATTAATTTGTCAAATAATTCAATAGTATTATTAGCAATTAAACTTTTTATAAATTTAATTAAAGTATTTACATTATTATCAATTAAAATATCTATATTTTCAATACTTATAATATTTTTAAAGTCAATTTTCACATTAATAATACCACTATCTTCTAATTCTATTATAAATTCATTTACATTATTTATAAATAATTCTTCTTTTGAATTAACATAAAAAGTAATTGTATAGGCTTTACCGGATAATTTAGCATACTTTAATATTTGTGTTCTAGACAGCAATGGTATTTTTTTATTATTATTTATTTTATCGCAATAAAGGCGATATACATTTTCTAATTTCTTACCTGGATTATACTTAATAAATGGATATAGTTGACTGCTATTAAATAATTTAAATATAGTTTCTAATGAAATATTTGAATTAATAGTGCTATGAATATTTATGTTAATATATTTTACTCCCTTATTTTCATATTTTAAAGTGCTTGAGTTTGAGTGAATTGTTTCTAATAAAAATAAAAATTCATTTTTTGTTTTAAAATTTTCATCATTAAATAATTCATTGGTTTTTTTAATTAATTCTGTTTTATGCGTAATAAAATCTTTTACACTGACAATATTTTTTGAATATAATAATTTAAAATATATTTTAATAAATAATTCATCATCGTAAATATTATCATCTATGTTAAAAAATTTGCTTGCCAAACATACATATATTGTATTGCCAATGTTGTATTCAAATAACATATTATAATTATTTATAGTTATAAGATCGCTTGATTGTTTTGTTAGACTATTTTCATAATTATAAGGATTAACAATAAAGTTTTCATGATATTTTATAAAACTTTGACCTAATGATTTATATTCATTAATAGTGGTAATTTTAATATTAATAATGTCATCATAAGTATAAGGCCCTTCAAATTCTAAACTATCTATAATACTAAAATCTTTACTAATACCAATACCAATATCAATATCAATATTTTTAAAATAGTTTATTAACATTTTGCGTGTAAGTTCTTTTTTATTATTGTTTGTTAAATTATTAAATAATTCGAGTTTATTTAATGTTGATGGTGCTATTCCATACATGTAGATTTCTTCAAAGCAAATTTTTTCATTTTCGCTGACATTTACATTTCCATTAATAGATTGAATAAATTTTAATTTTATTGTTTCAATAGTGTCATCGCTATTTATAATATTATCAATAAAAATAAGTTTGGTTGTAAAATTTTGCATATATTCTAAATCTTTTTCATCAAAATCTTCTATAAAATATTGTTGGTATATATCACTTTTTAAGAAAACAGAAGAATCACTATAATTAGTATTTAATTCTTCAACACCAGGCAAAGTAGGCAAAGATGATTGATTTATTAAATATTTCTTCTTAATAAACAAATATAGTTTATTAAACTCGTTAGCATTGTTAATATAAAATTTAAATATATTTGACATTTATATAAATATAAGAGTTTATTTTATATAAATATGATTGTAAATATTATTGTTGCCTATTGTAAAAATAATGGAATTGGTAAAGATAATATGCTATTATGGAATATTAAAGAAGACATGGCCAAATTTAAAAGATTAACACTTGGAAATAATAATAACGCTGTTATTATGGGGCGAAAAACATATGAAAGTTTAAATAAGGTTGACGGATTAGCAAATAGAGATAATTTAATTTTGTCTAAATCTCTCCAAATTAATAAAATAAATACTAAAAATATTGTTAAAACATTCGAAAGTTTGCAAAATCTAGAAGATTTTGTTATGTCAAAAAACTATGATGAAGTATGGATTATTGGCGGAGAAGAAATATACAAATTATTTTTAACTAATCATAATAAAAACACCATTTTTAATATTAATGAAATAATAATTACTTACATAGAAAAAGAGTTCGTATGTGATAGGTACTTTCCTAATTTGGAATACTATACAAAACAATATAATTTATATTTTTATAGTAAAAATATAGTAAAAATTAAAGACACAAGCAATAATTATAATACTTATGACATTGTTTATAAATTTTTATAAATAGTAGAGTAAATATTTATGCTGAATATTTATTTAACATCATAATATGGATTATCACTTATATTCATACCACAATAACGCGCCGGTTCTTTTTTGTAATCAACTGGATTATATATATTTATTTCTTTTGCTTCTGTAATCATAAATTTGAAATTACTCCAAAATTCATCATTATGACCAATTGATTTAGTAGCAATATGACTAACTTCATGTAAAGCAACATACATCAATGTATTTATGTCAATTAAACGCCCTTTGCTATTTTTCTCAGTATCTAAACAAAAAGCTAGTTTTTCACCCTTATTTTCACTATAAGCAGTAAATTCACTGGTTGGTAAAGTTTCATATATTTTCTTTGGATTATAACCATTTACTAGTCGTTGAACATTCTCTTTTGTTGGATATTTTTTGGACAAATGATTTACTAATTTATTTAAATTATTATTTACGTGTGCTAATCTATCGGCAGCCAATTCCAATTTATTTCTATCACGAACACAATATTTATTACCATTTACATCTGATATAATACATCTTAAATTAAAACTATCGCTACTAAAATATAATTTTGAAGCAACTATTATAATAAATATTACTATAACAATATTAAATATATTATTATTAAATATTGTGCTCATTAATATTAAATTTTATAATAAAATTTTATAAATTTAATAATAAAATTTTATAAATTTAATTAATCTAGGAATTTTTACGAACTATTATTATTTACGAACCAATTTCTAATGTTTTTCTAAATTGGTCTCCTTCAATAGTAGAAATATTCCATGGGCAATTAGTATTTGTTCTTGGATTTGGGGGTTCAGATCTTAATTGTAAATTAGGATTTCTTAGACTTGAACCTTGTGTATTAATTCCGGTTAATTGTGTAGGATTCAATAAATTTACATTTCTTAAATCAGCATTTCCAACAGGATTTAAATTTGCCCATGAATTATTCATGTCGTTTGGTAATAAATCAGATGGGTTAGATGATGGTTTATTTAATACTAAATTATTATTAGATGCAATAGTATCTACATTAGTCATGCTATTTGCAAGAGTTTCTCCATTAAATGATGAACCAGAGACTTGATTTTGAATAACATCTGAAAATCCTAAAGTTGCTGGTCCTGGTGTCATTGGTGATTGATTTATATTTTTTTCTTCGGAATATTTAAATAGAGCAAAACCAACAACTACTAAAGTAATAATTCCTAAAATGTATTCGGGTTTAAGTCCTTTTGTAAACTTTTTCATAACTGTCATTTTATATAAAATAAACAATAAAAAATTTTCAATAATATTTAATTAATTAAATATTAACATTAACATTAAAAATATTAATAAACTTAATAAACTAATAATATTTTTATTAAGTTTATAAAAAATATAATGAGAGAAAAAACAATTTATAATAAAACTATGTAAAAATAAAATAATAATTCCTAAAATATAGTCTATTATAAATCATAGCAAATATACAAAGTTTTACTCGAGATTCAACAATTCATTTTCTTCATCGCTCGACGAATCATCCAGTATAGTATTTAAATTATATTTCATTTTAATATTTTTGGCTTCTAAAAAGGCTTCAATAGCATTTTTTCTTATTTCTTTTGCTTTTTGCTTAGCTTTTTTATATATTTCTAAATATATTGTTTCATGTGTTTTTAATTCAATGGGTTCTGTATTTTCAGCAATACTATCTAAATTATTTAATTCAATAGAACCATCATTATTACACTCAATTGTTTCTAAACTATTAATTAAATATTTTAAAGAGTTTTTTTCATTTTTACTATTGTTGCATTCTGGAATCTCATTTACTATATTACAATCACCAATTTGATTTGAAACATTTATTATTGAATTTTCAGATGACTCTAAATAATCTAAGTTGTCGGTTTTTGAATTATATTTTTCTAAATTTGTTTCATTGACTTCTTTGACTTCTTTAACTTCTTTGACTTCTTTGACTTCTTCGACTTCTTTGACTTCTTTGACTTCTTTGACTTCTTTGACTTCTTTGACTAAACTTGTTTCATTTGTTTCTTGTTTATTCAATTTAATTAGTATTTGATTTTCAAAACTATCACAAGGATATAAAACCATAAATTGCACTAAAACAATATCTATAATAAAAGTAGATTTTGAAAATCTTATACCATTTATATTAAGTAGTGGTATCAACTCATTATTAACATCATAATCAAGTAAATTTATTTTTTTTTCATTTTCATCATATACTATAATTTTGTCCTGTTTTATATTTGCTTTAATTAGAAATTTTTTGCCTCCTTTATATGACCTCATTATAGGTGTTATATATTCTTCAATATCTTCATTTGTTATATTATCCGAATCATAAAACCACAATGCTTTATTTTTGCATATTTCTTCTATACAAAATTTTTCTAAATTTTCAAAAAATTCAGCAACCAATTTTTCATTACTATTAAATTCTAATTCACAAAAGCATTTATTATTTGAATTAACAATTCCGTGCTTTGTTTTACATTTAGGAAGTTTAATATAAAAATTTTTATTATTATTGTTAATAATTTTGCTAAAATAATTATTAGCATTTATTAAAGAAGGATTTTCTACTTTTAAATTATTGAACTTAAAGTTTTCTGTAATATCATATATTAGTGTATCCATGTATTAATTTATATTAAGCGTTAGAAAAATGAATTTATATTTCCACGCATATTTTAATATAAAATAATTAATAAATATTTATTAATTATGGTATCCAAAAATACATTGGCTGATTATTGTATTAACTTTCTTAAAGCAGAAGAAACAAAAAAAGAATTGCAAAACATATTGAACCCTATTTTAGAATATTTTTTGAGAGAAATACATATTTACTTATGTTTTTTTTTATTTTTTATATTTACTAGTTTTATTTTACATTTAGGAGTTTTAATTCTTTTAATTCAATATAACAATAAATTAAAAAAACAAGCATTTTCTAAATAATAAACTTTAGGATTATCTAAGTATTTAAATTATATTTATTTAAAATAAAAATAATATTTTTTTCTTTTTATAATATATAAAAATAACGATGAGTGATACTCCATCTACTAATCCATCTACTAATCCTGCTGCACCAACTCTAGAATCTGTTATGAGCGGCGGTGCCAGAAGAAAAAGAGGTTCACGTAGCAGAAAAGGAAGAAAAGGAAAAGGTGGTTATTTAATGGATGTAGCAGTTGCTGCCGGTTTACTTGGTGCCACTCAGTTGTCAAAAAGAAGATATGGCTACAATGGTCCAACAAAAAGAAGAAGATCGAGAAGATCGAGAAGGTCATCAAGATCTAGAAGCAGACGTTAAATTATAACTTCTATTAAATATATTATACTTTTTTTAATAAAAAAAATTATAATAAATCAAATTATAATAAATCAAATTATAATAAATCAAATTAAATACAATTAACTAAGTTAAAATAATTATGAATATTGAAGACAGCATAAAAAAATGGGTGGTCTTAGACAATCAGCATAAAAAATTAAATAGTCAAATTTCAAATATAAGAGATGAAAAACATGAATTAACAAAAGATATTATTACCTATTATGATTTAAAAAATGCAAAGTATCCAAATATTAATATTAGTGACGGAAAATTAAGTTTTGTACAACAAAAAATAGCAAACCCTTTAAGTCTTAAATTTTTGGAACAATGTTTCGAAGAATTTTTTGAAAATTATGATTCTAGTTCAATAAAAGAAGAGCTTATTGAATTTATTAAATCAAAGAGAACATATAATATAACTACAAATATTAGACGTGCTTACAGTAAAAATCAACAATAATTCATAAATATTTATGTATTGTTTAAAATTATTACTATTTAAATCTTTAATAAAAATATATATAAAAGATTATAAAATGTTGAAATTTTTAGATGATTTAGATAAAAAAAATAAACAACTTACTAATTTGGCATTATTACCTGGTTTTAATTTTGAAGATCCAAATAAATGCTCAAAAAGAGCAAATAAATACGATGATTCCAACTTTAATTTAGATAGTTTATCAGATAAAAATGTAATATGTGATAAAACTTTTACAAAATTTTATAAAATAATTGATAATATTGAGAGAAAACAAACAAAAAAAAGGCATGTGAGAGATAAAAAATTAACACGAAGAAAGTAAAGACTAATAAGCGTTTATTCGACTTTAAACCAACTATTATTATTAAATGGACTTATTAGTATATTACTTATTCTATCTTTCCAATATTTGACACGTTGCTCGAATAATAGTTCTTTAAGTGTTTTTGGATATAAATCTTTATTTAAATATTCTTTTTCTAATTCACTTTGTTTTGGTTTTACACCATAACAATTAGCGCCTAATTTTGTATGAGGATTTGGAACATAACCACCATTTATTCCTGGTAATCCACAGTCGTATTTATGACCTTCTTTTTCTTGTAATTTTGTCCAATCACTTTGACTTGTAGGATAAAGTCCCAATTGGTCTTTTGTCCACCCATAACTACACCAACTTGCTCCTTTTTTATTTGCATCATTTACCTGATTATAACTGGCAATTTCTCCATCAAATGCTTTACAAACTGCTTTAGCATCATGATATGTAAATCTATTTCCAGGAACATGATAAACTTCACTTGTACTAGTTGGAACATCAGATTCATTTGATACCGTTTTAATATTAATTTCTGGTTCTGAAGAAAATATATTTTTAATTTCTGCAATAACATCAATATTTAAGAAATAAGATAAACCATTTACAAAAATTAAGAGTATAAATAATCCCCATAACAAAGCTTCAAATATTACAAATGTGCTAGATGGTTCGCTATAATCATCATCCCAAGATTTTCCTAAAAATGAAAATAATATATAATAAATAATAATAATTATTATAAGCACTACTAACACAAAAGGATTACTGCCTAAATTATTTAAATTAGTATAAAAATCTTGCGTTATATTATTAAATAATGACATAATATTATATATAAATAATATAATATTATTAGGGTTCTTAATCAAATATCAAATATCAAATATCAAACATAATTTATAATAATTTTCTATAAAAGTAACAATAACTTTTTTGAGTTATTAATTGAGATTCGCTAATTTCATCAACATTTATATCATTAAAATGATACCATTTTTGATTGGAATTTTTAACATAAGCAGTATAATGACCGCCTAAACATTCTCCACTATGATTACATATTCCAAACAATTCATAAATATATTTATCTTTATTATAACCAATAACATAATTACTTAAATCCAATCCTAATAATGGTGTTCTAATTATATTATTTAATTTTTTATTAGCATTATTAAATCTTTTAAAATCTACAATTAATATATTTGGTAAGCTCCAAAATTTAATACATTTATTCACATTTTCTTTAGTATTTGTAGTTTCATTAAACCAAGCATTTTCACCTTCTAAAAATTCTGGTTGTGTATATAAATCAAAACAATCATAAATGCTAAATTCTTGATTATTAGCGCTACTATGTGGTATAGGTAAATTGATTATGCTAAACGGTTCAGGTGTAATACTCATAATAGTATTTTCTTCATTATTTGAAATAATTAATGATACATGTATTCCAAAAAATAAGTCTATTATTTCTGAATAACTATTAGAATACATATTTTGAATCATCTCATAACATTTTTTTGCTAACTCATCTATGTTATTTTCCGTGGTGCCATTTATAGTAATGGATACTTTTCTCTCTAATGCCTCGTGAAAACAATCGAATAAAAAAATTAGAAATTCAGGTAAATCATTTTGAGCATAACCTGAAAACAATTCGCGATCTTTGATAGTTGCTATATGTTGAATAGCATTCAAAAATCTATTTGGACTAATTACACAATTTTTAGACCACATCAAGTCTTTAAGACTGTTCCACTCTTGTAAAATTAAATTGTTAGTATTAGTATTAGTATTAGTATTTCTAATATTAATAACTTCATGTAATTCATAACAATGTGATAAAATTTGTATGCAAGAATTTATATAACAAGTATTTCCTAAATTACATAATCCAGATAATCCTTTATTTTCGTATTTATTTAATAAATCGTTTACTAGCAAATATTTGTAATCTATATGTGTCATATTAAATATACTAAATTATTTATGACACTATATTTAAATGTATTAAAAATATTAATATATTTAAATGTATTAAAAATATTAATATTAATTATAATACTATGAATAGTACTAATAATTTTAACACCAATGAAATACTTTTATATAATATTTTACACAGTACAAATAATTACATTAATTCTTCTAATAATACTATTGACTATTTAAATAATAGTATTCATTATTTAAATAATAGTATTAACGTATTAAATACTAATGCAAATAACTCAATACTTTTATTACTAAACAATTATAATTGTTATAATAATTATTTGAATGCTAGTAATGCTAGTAATGCTAGTAATGCTACTAATGCCAGTAATAATAGTATTAATAGTATTAATAGTAATAACAATTCACAACATGCTTATTTATTGAATTATACTTTGGAAGATTTTGAAAATTTATCAAATGCAAATATGCGTGCACTTGTTAAAATAAATACAGCAAAAATAGCTTATTCTTGTATTGCGGTTCCTTTAAATGATACTTGTCCAATAACACAAGAAGAATTTACGAATAATGATGAAGTGACAATAATAAAAAATTGTGGTCATATATTTAAGACACGCATAATTAATAATTGGTTATGTCAACATCAAACTTGTCCAGTATGCAGATATAATATTTTAACAAATTCTAATATTATTAGTTATATAAATCCAAATAATAATAAAAAATTATTTTTATATAGTAATGAGTTTAGATTTTATTTGGCTTTACATATTGAAAGTTTATTAACAAATAGAGAGACTTCAGAAAATGAAGATTTAGATAATACTAATACTAGAAGTGATAATAATAGTTATGAATTTGGACTATTTTTGCGTTAATATTATACAGACACGGTTAATGGAATTATTAATGGAATAATATAACTATTATTTACTATTTTATATTTTTCTAATCTAATTTGTGCACTCAATTGCCATTTTTTAGTACTCATTTTACCCATTTTTTTTTTTGCTTCATTATACAATGTTGGACTGAGTTTAAGTGATTGTTTAAACTCATTATATTTTTCACATTCATTCTTATACTTTGTTTCCAATACATTGATTTTATCAAATAATTTACGTGTTTCAAGACATCTTTTATCAGTATCATATTTTTTTAAATAAACAATTTTTTTTATATCAATTAAAGATTGTTTTTCATAATGTAGTGAATAATATTTACTACGGTCCAGTCGCGTGAGTGAAGCATCTTTATTATTAATACCTTTATTTCCACAATATGGGCAACGCGAATCACCATTTCTAAACCATGTTATTAAACAATTAGTATGATAAGTATGATTACATTCTGGTAAAGTATAACATTGACTACATTGTAATTCTTCTTTACATATCATACATTCTTCATTAGTATTTACATTAATATTAAGCATATTAATAACATTTGTTAAAGTATTCATTTTAATATAATGTATAACTATTACATAATACTTAAATTTTAAATAATATTATTAATTATTTAAAATTTTAAATAATATTTTACATTTAATATTTAAAATATTGTTTATACTGTATTGTGTCTTATTTACCACCTTGTAATACTTGACTAAATGGACTCCAATAAGGCAAAACTATAGGTTTTTGATTTAATATACTAAGAAATTTTTTAGGAACACATTTTTTATCTACTACAACTTCATATGTATAATCTTCAAACCAAGAGTTTGCCATATAATAGTTTCCTTTAAATCCGCTATTTTCTCCCCAAGAATTTTCTACCAAAAAACCATTTGTTTTTGAATTTTCAAAATTATATCCTTTTATAATTACAGCATGCGTTGGTCCACTTTGCCTATAATTTAAAGCATCACATTTTTTCATATAATTAGTGAAACCAAATACGTCATCATAATCAAAACCATCTTTGTCTAAAAAACCATCTTTTAACGAAATATATTTATCAAAATCAATTCCTACCCATACTGCTTCATCGTTATTTATTGAATTTTTAACAGCATCAATCATTATATTAATTGGAACATTTATAAAATTTTGCTCACTAGCACCAACAATATTAAAAGCCATTTCTATATTATATAATTTATAAAAAGGAACTTGCTTGCAAGGATAATTAATTAAACATATTTTATCCTTAGCATTATATGGAACGTATTTTTTATAAAACTCTAATGGAGTAATATTTGCTACAACTTTGGCTTTTAAAGACTGAGCTCTCTTATTTTTCTCATAATATTCCCAAGTTATTGTACTAGGTGGTTCTCCCAAAAATAAAACCAATATTTTATAACACTCCGACAACATTTCATCCAAAAACCGCTCTTTATTTTTGACTAGTTCAATTTTAGATGTTGTTTTTATTTTATGACCACATTTTCGTAAAAAATCATCATAGAATGTTTCTAATTCTTTTGAATTAGAACTGTGAAAATCTTCATCCATGTTTGATTTAGGTATTATACCATATTTTTCAATTAAATTTACAAAAACATTCCAATGACCACCATCATCTGTTAAATTTTCTAACATATGTATTGATTTTAGTGTATCTGTATTATAGTTTAATGTTTCTAAATCCACAGAATAATTTTCTAATATAAAATTTAAATAAAAATTTGCTTTTTCTAATTTGTCATAAAAAAATAGATAACTTTGAGAAAATTCAAAACTGGGCAACAAATTGTATTTTTGTATCATTTTGAAACGTATTATATTTAAAAAAGCAAATAACCAACAACGACCGCTATCTTTCTGGTCTGTAATAACAGCATCAACGTTTATAATTTTTTTAAATACTTGCTTTTTATTTTGTTGATAGTCGCTTTTAAGTACTAAATTTTTGAAATGTGATTTGGTATTTACATTTTTAAGAACTTTATTTGTTTTTTGTTTATTAAAATTATAAGAATATGTTTTTAAATTTTTATATGTTATATTATTAACCATATTATAGTATATTATACTATATTAATAATATAATTATAACAGAATAATATTAAACATGTAGTTTATTTACATTCCTTCAAATATTTATCAAATAATAAACTCTTGACCTCTTTACATTTTAATTCTTCTACTTTTTTCTCATATTTTTCTGGCTCTACCCATTTTTCGTGTAATTTTGCTAATTCATTATGCCAAGATTGTAAGGTTACTCCGCGCTTCTTCTTAAATTCACTCATATTTTCTAAATTTAAAGCAAATAGTTGTAATAATGGTTTCATTATTTGATTAGTAATATAATGATTGTAATCAAGTTCAAGTCCATTTTGCTTAATAAAATCGGGAGTTTCTATTTTTTCCCCCTGAAGTGCCTTTTTATTAGTATTTTTAATATAAGCATAATAAATCCTATCTCCAGATGCTGGTTTATTTCCTGAATCTCGTAATCCAATACGCTCTGCTAATACTTTATGAGCTATTTGTTTTGGATTTTTATAATAACCACGCAATGATTTAGTCACTAATAATTTATCTATTACATACTTTCCTGCTATTAATTTTTCTATACATTCATTTAAGAATTTGATTGATTTAACCATACTTTTTTCTTGCATAATAATATTTACAATACCACCATAAATATCTTTTACAATAGGCGCATTATCTCTTCGCTTTAATACAATACCCATATATTTCATTTTGCCTTTGTCTGGATTATTTTCATATAAAATACCAACATAGCGCTTTTTAGATAATAATATCCATGGATAAAATGTTTTTTCATATTCTAAATCATGCGGTTTTTTTAAAAAGGAACTAGCTAACTCTCCTGCTTGTTTGGCTAATTCAATAGTATATATTAATGCTTGGTTATTTAATATTTTTTCATTTGTTTCTGGATTGCGTAAATTAAATTTGAAAAACACTGAATCCGTATCACCATATACACACTCAGCCTTAACTTTTACTAATGAACCATCAGAAACTTTAATATTTATTTCATTGTAGCATTCTTCAATAATTGAACGTCCATAAAATAATAACTTACGACCAATCGCAGTTGTTGAAGCAGCAACATCTGACTCATAAAAAGCACTAGTTATTGCACCCATTTGACCGTATAATGAATTTGCTGTAACTTTGATACTTAATTGACGCTTATCTAGTACATTTTTCATAAAGTCATCCGTTTCTAGTAAAATACGTTTTCGAGTTGCTTTTCGTGCTGCAAGCAATTCTTCTAATATTGAAGGCATAATTGCTTTGCCTTGTGGAAATTGCGCAAATCTGCAAATTTTATAACCATTAATTACTTTCTTTGCAGCTGCTTTAGGGGTAAGTCTTTTATAATGATATGTATCATATTTTACATCTACATAATTATAACCCAAATCATATAAATTATCATATATAAAATTGTTATGCTCATCTTTTATTCCTGTTTCTTTAATAAGAGTATTACTTAAATCATATTCTTTAGTCCATACTTTGCTATCATGTGATAAATTTTCAGAAATGATAGAAGATGGATACAGCGAACTATAATCAACACATGCCACAGGATCTTCTAAATATATTCCTGTTTTTGGTGTAAAAACATGCGCACCTTCATAACCGCCTCCAGTTTTTTGTTTTTTTACTACAGGCATTAAAGTATTTTTTTCGCCACATTTTTTAGAAATATAACTATGTAATTTAATTCCTTGACCTCGCAATAATAAGAAACTTAATGGAACATCACATAAATTAGACATTTCGACTTTGTCTGTAATAACATCCACTTTTAATAATAACCAAATAACATTATCACAATCGGCAAGACAATATTTACCAACCGTCCATCTGTCATAATCTGTTCCATTGGCCAAGGCAAATATTTCTTGTGGAGAAACATCATCTTTTGCTAGACCCCAATTATATTTATAGTTTTCCAAATCTAATTCTTCAATACCATTAATTACAAATGAATGTTCGTTAGCGTTTATTTCGCTAATTTCGAATTTTTTGCCTTTTTTGTATAAATTAGTACTGAACCCCAATTCATCAAATTTAATAAAACTACCAACTGAAATTCCAGTTAAATTTTTGCTATAAATTTTAGTAGTATTAGTTTCAAGGTTAATGCTAATACTATTAACACTATCACTTATAAAATAACTTGATGTAAAATCTAATTTGTTTGAACTTAGTGTAAATTCCTTTCTAAAAATTACGCACATGTCTATAATAATGCGTCCTGGCATTTTAATAAACTTTAAATTATATTCTCCACTTGCTAAAATAATCTTATTTGTTTCAATATTTTCAGTGTTACTACGCCAATCTTTGGAAATACAAATTTCATCTTTATTGCGTGATAATTTAAGAAATTCATTTACACAATTTAATTCTTTTGATCTATTATACATAAATTCAAAGTCAAAACCAGTAATATTATATCCAGTAATAATATGCGGATTTTCACTAGTAATAAGTTTAGTAAATGTTAATAAAACTTCTTTTTCAGTATTACGTTCTAAAATAATTACATTATTTTCTTGCGCCCATAATAAATATTTGTCTGGGATTTTACATCCTCCCTTAACAATAATTATTCGCTTATATGGTTTTGCTTCTGTATAATTAATAAAACTTAATCCAATAAAAGTAATAATATCACCTTCTAACTCGGGAAATCCAGTGTTAGTAAATGCTTCTGTTAATTCATATAATTTTGTATTATATTCACATTTATCATCTTTGATTAAATCCATTAATGTAGCATCTTTTTTATTATATAATTTTACTTTTTTTTTACGCATAAAATTACTTGTTGTAATTTCTTGATTTAAATCGTTAGTATCTTCATCGTTGTCTTCCTCATCCTCTTCTGACTCAGACTCCGATTCGTGTAACTCTATAAACTCTTCTGTTTTTTTTTTCTTGAAATTTGCAGGAATATAAGTGCCCAAGTTTTCAATTAAATTTTCAATATTAAAAGCATCTAAATTTTTATTTTTTGTATATACTTTTGATATATGACTTAGTTTAGTATTTGCTAAATCAAAAGCACTTAATATTTCTTGTTTTAACACGTTAATAGTATAATTTTCTTTATATTCGCTTGAACTTGAATTATAATTTTCAAGTATATTTGTTGCTAATTTTTTGTAATTTTTAATAGGAATAGGAAAATCACCATGACTACTGCTAGCTTCAATATCAAAACTACATATATTATATTTTACTAGTGTTTCTTTTTCTTTGTATGAATAAATATCATCGTATTTTACTGAATATTCATAAGCACAATGCGTTGTTTTATTATTAATATTTAATATTTTATTTGATGGTATTTTTATCCATCCACTTGGATTAATTTGTTTTTTATGAAAGAATTTTAATAATGGGGGAATATCTGCTTCATATAAATAGCAGTTAGTTGTTCCGTGTTCATCAGTATAACTATACCCTTCATCATTTAGCGATCTATCAAATCCGCTAAATTTATCATAAGTATCTGTATAAAATAGTTTTTTTACTTTGTTAAAAGCATTATTATTTGTAAATGAAATTTTAATAAAATTATGTAATTTTTTATTATCAAATCCATATAATTTATGCCTTTTTACAAGTTTTAAATTTACAATACTATCTTCATAGTAATAACCCACCTTTTTCTTTAAATGTGCCAAAAATAATGTATTTCTTTGCTCGCTCCATACTTCATCTACCATTATGTAGAAGAATGGATAAAAATCTTCTATTAATAGCGATGCTGTTCTGTTGGAATCATTAATACAAAATGCTTGAATAATAAATTTTTTATTGTCTTTATAATGATTTAATGAGTCTTGTGAATATTTATTCTTTTCTTGTGAATGTTTACTAATACCATCATATACATTATAATCGTATAATCTAAAAGATTTAATTTTCTCCATTTTGTTAATTATTGGTTTTTAATATTAATGTTATTTTGTCTATAACTCTTATTTTAAAATAAATATCAATTTTTAAAATAAAAATTAGTCACTTACTATTTATAAATTATGATTTATAAATGTTATTAGTTATGCTAGTATTAATTTTATTGTTTTAATAGTCATCAGCATCTTCATTATCTTCATTATCTTCATCTGCTTGTCTTGTCATTTCTTTAATCATTTCTTCAACTCTATAAAGTAATAACCTTATAATAATTCTAGTTTTTATTATTTCTTTATTCCTATTATCTTTATTATACTCTTCTTCTAGAGAATAACCACGTTCTTTTAATACTTCGTCTAGAGAAGTTAAATCTTTTAGATTTATTGGGAAAGTTAATTTATCTAGATGTGGTCTAAGATCTCCATCATCATATGTTTTTATCATAGATGCAATCATGCTTTCCATTAATTTAGACATTTTTTCTCTTGAATCTTCTTGTAATTCTACTTTAGGTCTTGTTTGTGATGCTGATAGAAATATATTGTAAAAAATTTTATCTAATGCCTCATCTTGATTAATTAAATTTATTTTATTTGTTAAATGTTGTAAAAGCGCGCTAGGATTTCCTATTTCATTATATTTATCTTTAATGTATAATAATAATCTTATGTATATTTTCAAAATAATTTTTTGTTTTTCATAAGATGGTGGCATATTATATTATTATTAATGTTATAATAATATTATATTATTATCAAAAATAAGAATAAAAAATAAAAA
>SXGQ01729254.1_pt1 | contig 16584 bp, 12 predicted proteins | sample 3178371 | NCBI WGS metagenome assembly SXGQ01 (sample SAMN11356859, study PRJNA531348) | freshwater metagenome | isolation source: freshwater sample F1-20 | place: China: Fuxian Lake, Yuxi | collected 2017-12-25
ACTTATGATCAATTAGAGGCGCGGATCGACCAGTTAGCCCAAGAAGAGGAGTTGGCGGCGATTCGACCAGATCTCAATGGCAATGAAATCATCGAGATTCTTGGGATTAAGCCCGGACCAATTGTGGGTAAGGCATATGACCATCTTTTAGAACTGCGGATGGAGCATGGCCCACTTGGTCGGGAACGCGCTATCGAAGAGCTACATAAATGGAGTAAGCAGCAAGGAGTCTAAGTGGTCAAGAAGCGAACGCTCTTTATTCCTTTCGATCACCTCCATCGCGATTACGGCATTCTGCGAACGGCCAATGTCGATAGCGACCACATCCTTATGGTCGAAAGTGAGCGGATGCGTTCTGGAAGAAATTGGCATCCAGAGCGTCTCTTCTTCCTTATCTCGAGCGCTCGACATTTTGCAGAGGAATTACGAGCTGATGGTTTTTCAGTTGAGTACTTGAAGTCGCCCACAACTCGAGACGGCATTCTGGAATTCCAAAGAAAATCTCCAACACATTCACTGCACGCTACGAGACAATCATCTTTCCGGTTACAACAGACGCTAGATGATCTTGGCTTTGAATGTGTGGAGAATGATTTCTTCCTTACATCTCGGGAACGCTTTGAAGAGTGGGCAAAATCTCAGAAAAGTTATGTAATGGAGAATTTCTATCGCGAGCAGCGTCGGTACTTCGACATTTTGATGGATAACGAAAAGCCAGTTGGTGGGGCCTGGAACTTTGATAAAGAAAACCGGCTTCCACCACCAAAGAATTACAAATGGCCGGAATATCGAGGTTTTGAGCGGGATGAGATTGATAGCGAAGTCGCCACCGAGTTGGGTATTCCACTCAAGCTTACTTGGGCAACCAGGCGTGGCGATGCGCACAAGCAACTTCAACACTTCATCTCTCATCATTTTGCGAAGTTTGGGCCATATGAAGATGCCATGGCATTGGAAAGTTGGTCTCTCCACCACTCGGTGATTAGCCCCTACATCAACAATGGTCTGCTTCATCCTAAGGAGGTGATCGAAGCGGCTCTCGAGGCTTTCGATTCAGGGAAGATTCCTATCGAATCTGCCGAGGGTTTTATTCGACAAATCATCGGCTGGCGAGAATATATCAATGGAATGTATTGGCATCTGGGTGCAGATTATCGGGAGAGCAATTCGTTAGGCGCCAATCGTTCATTGTTACCACTATTCACTGATAGCACCAAGACTGAGATGAACTGTGTTCGGTCGATTGTTCATGATGTGGAGGAGCGTGCGTGGGTGCATCACATTCCTCGGTTGATGGTGTTAAGCAACCTGGCATTGATTACCGGAACAAACCCACAAGAGTTTCTCGAATGGATGCGGGAGCGATTTGTGGATGCTTCGGAGTGGGTCATGGTGCCAAATGTGATTGGTATGGGCGTGCATGCAGATGGCGGCAGGATGATGACAAAGCCATACGCTGCTGGTGGCGCCTACATTTCGCGAATGTCAGAATATTGCGGGGGCTGTCTCTATAACCACAAGATTCGGGTGGGTAAGGATGCCTGTCCGTTCACAACTTTGTATTGGGATTTTCTCGATCGAAATAGAGAGATTTTTGCCAAGAACCATCGGATGTTCCAGCAGGTAAATGGTTTGAAGCGGTTAAGTGATTTAGCTGAATTACGAGAGCGGGCACGGGAGGTTTTGGCGGGCCTGGATCGGGGCGAGATCTAGAGGCGCGGCTACTCTGTCAATTGCACTACACGGCCGCCAAGGCACCAATCCGTGAATCTAATCTGACCTTCTGTGCTCACTGTTATGCCATGGGGGCTATTCATACTTCCGGTTACGAGGGTTGGTCCAATGGTCTCGCCATCACGGATGGCGTTAGGCCATCCTTCGCGAGTGTTTATAGGTTCAGATTGAACTACGGAGAATAATTGATCGGATTTGTCTATTCCTAAGATAGAACTAAATAGGTCTGTCACATACAAGATGCCGTCGTAATCAATGAGGGATGATGGACTGGTCATAATTATGCCGCTGATTTCTTTGATATATTTTCCGGAATTCTCTAGGTAAACGACTCTTTTGTTCGCGCGATCTGCCACCGCAATTACTAACGAATCACTTCTTTTTGTGATGGCGATTCCGTGCGGGCAATTGAAAGGGGTTCCACTTTCAGCACAATCAAAACTTTCGAACGTGCCATCTGCACGAATAACATGAACAAGACTCAGACCATATCCATCAGCAACCCATTTGTCGCCATTATCGGAAATAGCCATAGCGGTGGGCCGCCATTTGCCATCTTCAGAATTTTCGCGAAGAGGTTGCTCGATTCTTTCAAGAATTCGACCTTGCAGATTGATTCGTACGATTTGCCCAGGAGGCTGTGCTCCAGGGTCACAAATCCAGATGAATTCCTCATGGCCAATAAAGGCTGGCAAGATATGGTGAGCTGCTGCAATGTCGACGGAAACCTTTTCATGCAACCCGGTTGTTGAATCTAAATAAATTAATGCTCTTCCACCTGGGGCCTCAAAAACCAGTCTCCCGTCCTGGAGTTGCGCTATCCCAGAGTGCATCCACCCCTCTTGCCATTCGCCTGCAAAAAGCGTTTGCCAACTCGGCGCTGAAGCTGCCTGGCGAGGATTCATGGGTGAGCGCTCTAATTCTTGATGGTGATTGCCTTGGCAGGGCACAAAGTCGCAGCCTTTTGTGCTGCTCCATGCAAACCTTCGGCAGGACTATCGTTGAGAACGAGAACAATCCCCTCGTCATCTTGATCGAAGATGTCAGGAGCAACTAATGCACATTGACCTGCACCAATGCACGCGCTCTTCTCTACTTCAATTTTCATCAACCTCGCCCCACCTTATCCCTTGATAGCTCCAGCAGTCATTCCGGAGACGATCTTCTTATTGAAGAGAATGAATGCTAAGAGTGGGAACAATGTGATGTAAAGAATGTCAGCAAAGAGATAGTTGTAACTCGTTAGGTATCTACTGATGTAATTGAAGAGAGTTTGTTGAAGTGTGATGTTCTCATTTCCCGGTAGATAATAGAGCGGGTTGGTGAAATCGTTGAAAATGGCAGCGGTAGCGATGATACCTACGGCGATTGTCACTGGTCGCAATAACGGAAAAATGATTCTGAAATAAAGATTCCATCCAGTGCAGCCGTCGATAATTGCCGCTTCGTCAATTTCCTTTGGAATGGTGCCGATAAAGTTCCTAAAAATTAACACTGCAAAAGCTAAGCCGTAAGCAACTTGAATCATGATCATGCCATGCATGGTCTTATATATCCCTAATCTCTGAAGTACCCAGATGGTAGGAACAATCGCGGGTGGAACTACCAGGGCAGTAAGGATGAGAACACTCGCAACCTTGCTTATTCGGTCTCGTTTACGATGAAGGATAAAGCCTGTCATCCCCGCAATTATCACAAGGAAGAAGACTGAGAATATTGTCATTATGAAGGAGTTTTTCGTCGCCCTAAGAATCTCCCAATCGTTATCCATGATTACATATTTGAAATTTTTGAGCAGATCCCAATCCTTGGGTGGCGAGAGACTGAGTTTGAACGATTCTTCTGAGTTTTTTGCGGCATTGACAATCAAGAAGTAAAAGGGTAGCAAGAATATTGCGACAGTAAGAAAGAGCCCGATAAGCTCGACCCAGAGTGGGCGATATTTTCGCTTCTTGCTTCTGAAAATGCTTAACGCACTCACATTGCCACCTCTCGCTTACTGAGATATCGATACAGAGGAAAGACCAGAATTGAGACAAGTACGAACAAGATGACATTGCCAGCCGTTGCCAAACCATAGTATCCCGATGTGTATTGCTTATAGTTGATTGAGGCCAGTACATCGGAGATAAAGCCAGGCCCACCACCAGTCATCGCCCAAATGAGATCGAACGAGCGTAATCCTCCAACGAACGAGAGAATAATGATCGAGAACATTGCTGGTCGAGCCAAAGGAATGGTGATCGAATAAAATTGTCGACGGGCGCTCGCACCATCGACCGAAGCTGCTTCATATAGTTCCTTCGGAATCGCGGCTATTCCCGCGATGTATAGCAAGGTGGCTATACCCACACCTTTCCAAATGTCGACGGCTGCGATGGAGAGTATGGGGAGTAAATTCGGATCAATAAGCCAGCCCGGTCCCTCTGTAAAGTATCCAAACCACCCCGCAACGAGAGTGATGCCTCGATTGATAATTCCACCAAAAGGATTCAATAATTCGACGAACATGATGCCAACACCGATGGTGCTCACAAGAGTGGGGAAGAAGAGTGCCGAGCGCATGAACCCTGTAGTTCGCAATTTCGAAGTTAAGAAGCTTGCCAAGTAGATGGCAAGGATTACTTTCATACCACTGGTCACTACCGCGTAAATTATGGTGTTTTGAAATCCGATCCGGAGGTATTCCTCTCTGAAGTAGAGACGAAAATTCTCAAAGCCGATGTATTGCCATTCCTGCAGAGTCCATCGAGTGAGACTGAAGAAGAGTGAGACTATTGTGGGAAGAAAGAACAAAACGATGTAAAGAATTGCCGCAGGAATCAAGAGAGAACTTGGGTAAGGACTCTTTAGTTTCTTACGATTTGCCATCATTCCCCATTTCTCACTTTTACCAGCTTGATTTTATAAAAATAAGGATTGGGTGAATCTAATCACCCAATCCTTATTCAATTAAACATTCACTGCTTTTTGCAGAGAGAAGTCCTTACCAGCCTGCTAAACCAAGCTGTTGAGATTGCTTCTCAAGGTCCTTTTGGTAGGACTCTGCGCCTTTGAGGCCGTTCTTCTGACCGGTTCCAATTTCGACACAGATCTGGGACAAGTTTGGACCTTTAACTGGAGTCAAGAACTCGAGTGCAGGCCAGCTTGCACCATCTTTGTCGATGTATGAAGCAAGGTCGGCAAAGACTCCAGTAAGAGTTCCTGATACAGGAGCACCCTTAACGAAGTATGGACCTGATGGTGGGATGGTTGCGTTCATCACCGTAAAAGCTTCTTTCGAAACCGACCATGCAACGAACTTCTTCGCAGCTTCCAAGTTCTTGGTGGTCTTCGCAATATAGGTACCTGAAGGCATCCATACGGTCACACCGTTGGACTTCTTATTTGTACCCGGTTGAGCAAAGAATCCAATATCCGGAGCTTTAGTTGGGAAGTTTGCAACAATCGTGTCAATACCTGCAGAGAGCATTGGATAGTGCGCTCCCTTGCCCATAGCAAGGTACTCAAGTGCCTTGTTGAAGGTGGTAGCAGCAGCATCGCGATTATAGAAACCTGCCTTGCGAGTGTCTTCTATGTATTTGAATCCTGCAAGGGTTGCCTTGTTCTTAGCGAGAACAACCTTATTGGCTGTGAACTTCTCTTCGAAGCCAGGCATTGCCTTAGCAACATTGAAGTGATCAGCAAGCACATAAAGTTGTGCGGTCCAAGAATCCTTGAATGATCCTATAACTGGTGTAAGTCCAGCTTTCTTGATCTTCACATTATTTGCGGTGTATTCAGCCCAGGTTGTAGGAATCTTCAACCCAAGTTTTGCGTACACTCGCTTGTTGTAAAGAATGCCTCCACCCATAGCAGTTCCGTAAGGAGCAGCGTATAAACCGCCGTCAGCGCCCTTAATCGAAGCCTTGAAACCGGAGTTAACATCCTTCATCCACGCTTCGTTCTTTAGGTCAACCATGTTCTTTACTGGATCAATTGCTTGGAGTAGGGCTCCAACATTGTAAACAAACATGTCTGCCATCGTGCCGGATGCTAGCTTGGACTTTACAAGTGCATCACCCTCAACACCACCAGGGACTTTCTCCATGGTGATCTTGACGCCCGGATTGGCCTTCTCGTAAGCAGCAATCATTGCTTCCCATTGCTTGGTCATGTTGTCGATATTGGGGACCTGCAGGGTTAGCGCAGTGTCTGCCTTTGCGCTAGATGCGATTACGACTGAACCGATTAGCGCAGGGATAATTGCCAGACTGATTCTTGATAGGAGCTTTTTATTTCTCATTTATTCTTCTTTCTCGCTTATGTCACCGAAGGGCAACTACTGGAGACTTACAAGGGCGGATCGGCGCGCTTTGACCAGCCATAATCCGGTACAAAGTACGCCTTTCCCCTGCTCGCAAAGTACTTTCTAGATTTAGGCACTGTCAATGGAAAACCCTCCCTTTTTAAGATTTGGGTTCCAAAATTGGCCAAGAAATTACCAAAATAACAAAAATTTATATAAATAAATCTGTACCAGAAATATTGACTAATTGGAAAGAATGCGAACCCGGCCCGAGAAGATGGTGCTCGAGAGCTGAATGAAGCGTAAGAGCGCGTTCAATGTGAATGGAATAGGCCATTCGGCCATCGTCCTCAATAGCCCATTCCACTTCGGCCCACCCTGACACAGGGAGATGGATCCGCCCGCTCAATTTCGTGAGTCCAAAAGAGTTCACCCGTAGTTCAACAGTTGAACCATCGACATCAAGTTTGGGATGTAGTCCCAAACCAAAGCGCGATAGTTGCCATGTTGGAGCGCTGCTCCAGTAATGGCAATGGCTCCACCTATCGTCGAAAACCTCCCACCATGTAGTAGCGCCATTATTGAGTAGCCATCCCCATTTTCGTTTCCAGATGTCGGCGACCATCTCTCCTTTACCTGCATGGAGTAGCACCGGAATGGAATAATTAGTGAAGTAGGGTGTCGCTATATCTTTTTCAAGTTCTCCCGGTGATCGCAATCGCTTCTCGGAGGGTGTATAAGGAAAATTACTAGTTAAGAATTTAACGATAGTGGGTGCAGCACTTTCCGTTTCAATTAGGCCCGCCAAAGAAGCTAACACCTCAGTATGGTATTGCCCAGGTTGAGAATTGATTTTTTTCCTGACAGCCTTACTCAAGGTTTCTTCTAATGAGATCCAATTCTTTGTTTCACTCTTTTTCCCTAAAATACCTAACCATTTCTGCCATACCTGAATGGCAATAATGAAATGAAGCACAGCAGGAGCATCAATGGGATCATAATTTGCAGGATTTGGGTGGTAACCCCAATCGACAAATGGCCACGGCCACTGGTTATCGCCATCAGGTGTTACCAGAGCCGCAAGAGCGTTTATATTCGCTCGAGCTACATCCTCAAATTGTGCAAGGAATTCAGAGCTTCCCTCTGCCTCTGCGATATGAAATGCAAGTCCCATCCACATAGATGCATAGCTACCCAGATACATCAGATCTCCTGGACCAGAACCAGCGACCATGCCATCTTCTCGTGCACAGGCTGCTGCGTGCAGAACAGCTCTTTTTAGCAGCGCTAAATCTCCCCAAGCTGCAGAGAGTAAATGCGCGCCAGAGGTGGCGATATCGCCGATCCACTCCGCGCGTTCACGAACCGAATCAACGATGGCATCTTCTGCAGAGGAGCGCATGGTTTCGATACCTACCTGCCAGATTTGGTTGAGCAATTCATCTGATGTGTCGATCCGCCCATTTGGTGCACCAAGAAAGTCGCGTTCTAAGAAAGTTTCATCGGAAATCCTTACTGCACCTTTGGCGTAGATTCGGAGCTCGACATAGCGAGCACCCATAGATTGCATCGGCTCGATCCGTGATTCACCTGCTACCACGGCAAAGCGTTGAATCATTCGTGTTGGTCCGGTAGACAGGGGTACCACGGGTGAGATTCCGCCATGTGGCGTAAGCCGTTCTGCGTAGCCGATTACTACGATCGCGGGAGAGTCACTCTCTATCGAAAGATTGAAATTGCCAATCCGAATTTTTCCAAGATCATAGCGGTACCAATCGCCGTCGAAATCTTCGTTCGGGTCTGGTTGAAGGTCTGCAAGAAAAAACTGCGAAGCTAGATCATCAAGTGCGTACCCGGTAAAAGTATCTCTAAATCGTCCTTGCGCAATCGGAGAAACTTTTTGCTCTGGCAGGTCAGGAATTTGCAAATCACTGCGTGTGATAGGCCCTGTTCGTTCTAAGAGCTCTGGAACAGATGTCACCTGTTGCCACTGACTGGCCAGTAAATCGGGATTCCAAATATTCCAATCAATTGGTTTATCAATCCACTCGACCCACCCGAGTAATGGACTAATTCTCAAGCCAGTGGATTTGTATTGAGGTATCTCACAAGCCTTCCAATTAAGTGGCATAGGCCTACTCTCATGGAGTAATCGCGCCCAAAGAAAATTAGGCAAAGGAGCCATAGTCCTTGTTTTAAGGGCTTCGCCATGCGCAAGAATCACAATCTTGTGCTTGCCCCGAGATAGCTCGATCTCCTGGGAGTAATATTCTGCAAAGTTCGATGCAAATCGAATTGGACCAGCAATAAATCGTTTGCCATCCACTTTAACGACGAAATTCCCGCATGCTTGTACATCAAATCGGTATGTGCCGGCGTTTACATCTATTTCAGTAGCAAAGAGGACATGAAGGTCAGAAGCGCGGCTTGGATTGGCGATCCAAAACGCATCTTTAAACCCACTTGTTTCCAACGGGCGATGAATTGCTGCCGCAGGCCGGCCTAAGAACCCCGGGATTCCCTCTGTTTCGATGTCCAGTTCATTCGAATCAGCGGAGCTCATTTCCCCTGCTTAATGAAACGATCCAATCCTCCATGGTAGGAAGAGGGCTAACGAAGTTACTTCCTTTAAATTCCCACGAACCATTTGCCTCGGTCTTGATACTCTCTTTGCGTACCGTTTGACCATCTCTTGGATTAATTATCTCGAGTTGATATTCAGAGTGAGCTTCCAAATTTTGAAATATGACTTTGGAAAGTTCGATTGAAATACCGATAGTTGCAGGTGCCATACTGACAGCTGGGAAATAAACCACTAGGTGATTGCCTGTTCTTCCTGCCCAAGGTCGGAAAGGATTATCTGTATCCGCGGAAATCTTCAGTGAATCATTTGCTGGTGTAAATCCAGTCCAACCCAAGGAATCGAGATATTTAGCTGCTAATCCCAGCTGCCTGGAGCCATCGAGCTCAACCGCTTCCTGCCATGGAATCCATCCCCACATCGCGCCAGGGCTTGTCAGGTCATCATGGAATGCCCAAATTCCTTGGGCTCCGTAGGTGTGGCCGGCAGCGCCCTGCAGTAGATGTGTCCAGAAGAGGTATCGCTGAAGTAGAGCGGGTGACCCCCCTGCAATTCCTTCGTAACAGACTTCACTATTTATTACTGGCAATTTTGAGTCATTCAATGCCTTTTTCAGCGCCCTTAAAGTTGAGGGAACAACATTTACATCAGCATGACCCGTTTGAAGCCAAATGAAGTCAATCTCAGAATCACCTTGCAACGCTTCGAACGAAGATTCATTAAATGCTGGACATGGGTGCACTGTGATTGGGCGATTCCAGGGATCGATAGCTCTCACATGCGCAATTACTGACTTCCATAAACCTTGAATTCGTCGCGCTTCTTCTTGCATGTTATCTGCAAAAAGATCTTCATACTCCATCAATCCAATCTCTCCAACGACACACCAGAAAATCGGGAAGGCCCCCCATCTTGCGATCATTTCATGCCAATGTCGCATTAATTTTTCCCCACCAAATTGGAGGATGTAATAACTCCACGCACCAACAAGTGCTGGTATTACCCCAGCCTGCACTGCATCAATTACCCGAGTGTCAGCTGCGTCCCACCACTTGGGATTGAGATTCTCTTTGTCGGCTGTCCATGAAGTAACACCAGCAAGAAGCGTAGATTTTTCACCAAAATTTGCCTCTGGTAGTAGGCCAGAGACAACCTGCATGACATTGAAGCCCTCGCCCTTCCGCCGCACCATAAGAGCTTTCCATTCAGCATCTGAAATTCGGTCAGTGAGTCCAAACCAAACAGTGTCTGCTAGCCACATAAATGGCTGACCGGTGGAAGTTCTAAATATTCGAGAATTGCTTGGAATTCTTACAGTAGGTGTTGTGAATCCCCAGGATTTGTCAAAAGTTAATTCTGCGCCACCTTCGAGTGCAACGGACTTCCAATCATCGCTTCCACCTTCGACCCGACATCTGGCTACCCCATCCGCACTCTTGAAAATTGGGACTCGCACTTTCTCGTCGTCGTTTCTCGTACAAATAGCAAAATGAGCCGAAGAGCCAGAGAGATGCTGGCCATTTACCGAATACTGTGAGACTGTGAAAGACATACCTGACTCCTTACCTTGGGTCTGGACATCACTTGAATTCATCTGAACTCCCTATACTTTCATAGATGCTTGTAGGGGTATTAGTCTGTCGACATATTATTCACTCAAAGTAAAAATGGCCAGGGTCGAGAAGATTTTAAAGATTTCTCGTGGAGAAAATCGGGGGCGGGATGGGGATTGTTGCGACATACGATGTAGTAATCGTAGGAGGCTCGCTTGCCGGCATCACATGCGCTCAAGCTCTACGAACCGAAGGGTTTGATGGCACGATTCTCATTGTCGGCGATGAGCGGTATTTGCCGTATAACAGGCCTCCACTCTCGAAACAGGTGTTACTAAATAAATGGCAAATTGATCAGACTGCGCTTATATCAAGAGAGAAAGGCGCTGAATTAAATATTGAGTTTGTTTTGGGACGAGCTGCGACCGGTCTTGATTTGGCCTCAAAAGCGCTACTTGTTGGGCGCGAAAGTTATCACTTCTCTAAGTTGATCATCGCAACCGGGGTTTCACCCAGAAACTTAGTAGTCCAGGGGGATGTAGATGATGTTTTGTTGTTGCGCACTGTCGATGATGTGCTTGCAATCAAGGAGAGATTAGGTAGTAGTAAAAGAATTGCAATGGTTGGCGCTGGTGTTCTTGGATGTGAAATGACATCAGCATTTGCACAGATGGGACACCAGGTCCAGCTCATAGAACGACTTGCAGGACCGCAAATGCCGAATACAGGAGGGCACATATCCCAGAAAATTCATGCGGAGTTGGTTAATAACGGTATTAACACACACTATGGAGTTGCCGTTAGATCAATCTCTCGGGTGACTGACGGAATAATTGTTGAACTCGATAATAGTTCGAATATTCTGGTTGATATGGTTGTTGCTTCAATTGGGTCCGTACCTAATACACAATGGTTGCCGAGCGATCTTATAGATACAACCAATGGAGTGTTGTGCGATTCAACTGGTTTGGTAGTGCCAGATGTATATGCAATTGGAGATGTAGCGCGCTGGCAACTTCGCTCGGAGGAGACGGCTAGGCGAATCGAGAATCAGACTTCGGCTATCAACCAAGCTCTGGCTGTTGCGAAATTCATTGTATCCGGTACGGCCTCGCCGACTACGGAACCATTCTTTTGGTCTGAGATTTTTGAAAAAAAGATTCTGCTGAGCGGCATCCTGGATCCTGATCCTGGGAGCGTCCGAATATTAAACGGTGATTTCTCTGGAGATAAATTCATTATCGCCACAGAGGTCAATGGTTCGTATACTGGTGTCTTGAGTTGGAACATGCCGCGGGAATTTCGAGAGGCGCGAAAGTTGCTGAAGGGAGAGGTCAATGGATAAACAGGAAAATTCTTCTACTTGTCCGATGCATCAGATTCGACGGATTCCAAACGATGGCACCCCACTTAGTCCTTCGCCAGTATTTGCCCACTGGCGAGCAGAGGGAGCAAGCACACCTCTTGAATATTCAGATGGGCATGAAGGACTCATCATAAATCGGTATGAGCAAGCCCGTCTCATACTCGAAGATAAACGATTTAGTCAGTCACCTGCTCGGATGCCAGCGCATCATGCTGACACTAAAATTCTCACGCCAATGGATGAGAGTTTTCCTGAGGCTGGTGATCTAGATTCTGGGAATATTCTCGGCTTAGATGGCGAACAACATTCTAAGATTCGCCGAACTGTTTTGAAACGGTTCTCTGTAAAGTCTGCCCGAAGTTATGAAGAAGAGATCCAGAGAATTGTCTCTCGACAACTACAAACTCTGCAGACGCTCCCAAAACCGGTCGATTTAACAGACAATTATTCAGAAGCAATATCCACTGCCACACATATCTATCTTTTGGGCATACCAGAGCCATTTCAGGAGGAGTACGATCGTCTTTTTGTAGGACCTTCAGTCACTGCCGAAAAAGTAGATTTCATGCGTCGAGTCTTAGCCGATAAGCAGGGGCAGCTTGGTGAGGATGTACTCAGCGACCTAATTCAATCAGAGTTAACCCGAGGAGAAATTGAGGGAATATCCCTCTCACTAATGGTTTCGGGTCGTGACTCAGTTGCATACATGATTTCGACGATTACAACAGCATTACTACAGAATCCAGAGCAACTCAGGAAATTGCGAGAGCACCCCGAACTTATCAATAATGCAATAGAGGAATTTATGCGCGTAGGCTCTATGTTCTTGACGCTATTTCCAAGGACTGCAACCGAAGATATGGAAATAGGTGGAATAAAAATCGCAAAAGGTCAATCAGTTTCCGTATCACCAGTAGCAGCTAACCACGACGAAAGACAGTTTGTGAATCCTTCAGAATTCGACATCTCGCGTGACGCCTTTGGACACTTGGGATTCGGTCATGGCATACACGGTTGTATTGGACAACAGGTTGCACGGGTAGAGATGCGCGAAGGAATCATGCAACTGATTCAAGGACTTCCGAACCTACAACTCGTTCACGCTGACCAACTCGAACCACGCCCGTTTGCACATGCCGTCGCGACATATTCTGCGGGCGAGGTCCTCATTACCTGGTGAGTATCTGCCTTAAATTGCAGCGGTGAATGGAATGATGGTGGGTTCGGTTAGGGTCACCACATACTTGCCATGAGTGAGTTGATGACCATTTAAAATTCCTAATCCATTCAATTTCAAGTGCGAACTTCCAGAGACGGGGAAATCTATTGTCGCAGTCGCTCCGAAGGGCACCACAATATCTGCGGCAAGGGATTGATCTCCTAGAAGTTTCCAAGAAATGGCAGCCAAACCTAACGGTGTGTTGATACTTGCAGATGCATAGGTAAAACCTTCTGCAGGACGAGGTGCAAATGTTATTTGGCGATATCCAGGCGCACTCATGTTCGGCGCGATACCAGCGACATTTCGATAAACCCAATCAATCACGGCGCCATAGGCGTAGTGATTGAAAGAGATCATTGATGGAGATTCTGAGCCATCATCCGGCTTATCTTCTTCAGCCATACTCATTTCTCCTCGATGGATACTGCCGTCCTCGCGTATTGCATCCCAGCGCTCCCAAATTGTGGTTGCTTTGTTATCCACCTGGTAAAGCCAGGAACGAACTTTTCGACGCATCAGCATCGTATATGCAGCCTTGAAATGGCCATTCTTTGAGAGAGCATGAAGAATTAGCGGAGTACCAAGAAAACCAGTAGTGATTTTTCCTTCATCTTTGATCACCATTTCACTAAGTATCTTGGCCACATTTGCTCGCTCACTTTCAGGAACGATTCCAAATTCAAGAACCATAGAGCATCCAGCAGTAGTTTCCTTTGCTTCTCGCCCAAATTGTGCCCAGATGTCTCGCTTTAAAGTATTCGCTAATTCCTGGAACTTTGTTTGGTATGAAGTTTCGCCTACCAATTTTTCGATATCGGCGGCGAGTTGAGCAGAGTTGGCAAAGAAAGCATTTGCAACAAATTGCGGCTTAACTTTCGATAGCCATGGCTGATCTCCAGGTGCATCTGGATCACACCAGTCCCCAAATTGGAACTCCTCTGGAAGGAATTTTTCGCCCTTACGATGATCGGAGAGGCTCTGAATATATTTTCGAATACTTGGTAGCTGTTGTCGAAGGGATTCCAGACTTCCATAAGACTCGTAGCTGGCGATGGGAACGATTGTTGCTGCATCTGCCCAGCCAGCTCTATTTGTGATTATCCAGTCATTCACGACATTCGGTTGCCGCGACAGAATGTCTGGCACTACGGCTCCCACTTCACCAAATTTTTCTTGGTCTAACCATAAATCTGTCAGCCAACTTCTCCAGAAACTATCGAGTTTGTAGAGAGTATTTGATGTGAATGAAATAACTTGCGCATCTCCTGTCCAGCCAAGTCGTTCGTCTCGTTGTGGACAATCAGTGGGTACCGAGACCATGTTGTCAGCAATGGACCAGACAACATTCTCGTGGAGGCGATTCAATCGAGCATCTGAGGATGAAAAGTGCCCAATTCTCTGGTTTGCGGAGGAGACCGCGACCCCTATCGCTGAGATAAATTGCGCGTTACCAGTGACCTCTGCGTATTGGAAACCGTGGAAGGTAAAACGAGGCTCTAATACATGTCTTCCATCAGATGCCAGAATGTAGCGATCTGTAGCCTTTGCAGTTCTCAGAGCCGCAGTGTGTAGATTTGGTCCAGGTTCGAGAATCTCCGCGTGCCGAACCGTTATTTCGTCACCTTTTTTGCCATCGACGGTCAGTCGTACCCAGCCTGAAATGTTCTGCCCAAAATCAAGGAGAGTTCGATTCTTTGAGTCAATGATCCGAGATGGGAACTCAGCTACTTTTAGCACCCGCGTAGAGGTTCTTTCGTGAATCCGCTTCTTATCGAGAGAGTGGACCGTCACCTGACTCCAATGAGCGTCGTCGAACTCTGCAGACTGCCAGCCGGGCTGCCCATGATTTTGATCGATTGTGCAACCATCGTAGATGTCTGCAAACCTAAGCTCAGCTGTAGAAATTTTCCAACTTTTATCAGTAGCTACTACCTCTTTACTACCATCGGTGTAAGAGATTTCTAGTTGCGCAAGAAGGTGGATCTTTGTTCCATAATTGTCATAAATGTTGGTAAAGCCAAATTTTCCACGAGTCCAACCATCGCCCAGAGCGGCACCAATGCAATTTTTTCCTTCCTGAATTAGCGAGGTTACATCGTATGTATGGTAAGTGAGTCGGTTATCAAATGCAGTCCAGCCAGGAGTGAAAAATTCATCTGTGACTGGCATTGCATTAATGTAAATGGAGTGCAAACCCTCAGAGGTTGAATACAACCTAGCCTTCTTGACAGTTTTAGAAGTCACAAATGTTTTGCGTAAAATTGGGACTGGATCCGAGTGAAGTGAATTATCACCAATTGATTCCCCTACAAATTCAGTTCCAGAACCCAGACCTGTTTCGAAGACGACAGTTGGGCTGTGCTCGGTCCAGCCATATTGAGTTGCAATTCGAACTCGAAGTTCACGGCGTTCGCGGGGGCCAGAAATATGCCCATCTGCTTTGATTTCTATCGAGTCAGAGCTTTCTACCACTTTTGATGCAGTGATTTTGCCTTGATCATCAAGAGAAGAAATCTCGTAGGCGATCTGTTTTGCATCTGATCGCGAAGATTCTGTTTGCCATGTCAGTAAGGGCGTCACGACCGGTAAGCCGATAATGTCTGCGGCAAATTGATGGCTTAGCGCAATCACTTTAGTTGCAGCATCAAGTTCATTTTGGCTTGGGATTTTGGCCATAGGTCAGCGCTCCTCTGTGGGCTCGACAATGAGATTGGCTTGCAAAATATCGCCTTCTGCAGGTGTGGTCAATATCCTCAGCCATTACCAAGGTGTGAAGCAGTGGATTGTCTAACTTCGTGGAGCTCGTCTAGGGTAATGGCATGACAAAAACTCGCACTCTCGGCTCATATCAAGTTACTGCTGTTGGTCTTGGCTGTATGCCAATGTCTGGTTTTCCACCAGATAAAGGCTGGATTCTTGATAAGCGTGAAGAAGCAATCGGTGTAATCCACGCGGCATTAGACCACGGCGTGATGCTCCTGGATACCTCTGATATTTATGCACCGACTTGGAACACGATTGGGCATAATGAAAAACTGGTTGGAGAGGCAGTCCGGACCTGGAATGGCTCCATTGAGGCTAAGAAGAAGGTGGTCATTGCCACCAAAGGTGGAATCACAAGATCTCCAAGTAATAATTGGTTCGGAATAAGTGGTCGAAATGCCGACGAGCATTATTTTTATCGAGCCGCCGAAGCATCTGCGTTGAGATTAGGTGTCGAGAAGATTCAACTCTGGCAACATCACAGGCTGCATCACACGATGCCGTTTGAAACTCAGTTCGAGAATGTACTTAAATTGAAGGAGTACGGAATCGTCGAACATGTGGGCTTGAGTAATATCAACGCGGAACAACTTCGCCGTGCCGTAAAAATTGGTGGACTTCCAAAGGATGGCGGGTTAGTTTCTGTTCAAAATGAGTGGAGCCCTCGTTATCGGCATGGTAGAGAAATACTGGACCTTTGCGCTGAGTTTGGTATTGCGTATTTGCCTTGGTCGCCCCTGGGTGGAATTGGCAAGCAAGGAAACATGAGTACTGGTTCGTACCCAAAATTTCATGAACTAGCCGAAAAGAAGGGAGTGTCAACCTTCGCGTTGACAATTGCATGGCATTTAGCGAATTCGCCGGTAGAAATTCCCATTCCAGGTGCAACAAGAAAAGAATCAATTCTCGATTGTTTGAAAGGTCTCGAGGTCTCACTCTCCTCTGAAGAATTGAGTGATTTAAATTCCTCGCTACCAATCGAACTGTGTGCTGTAGATGAAGAGATGTTAATTCATCCACCATTTCGTGATTAGTTGATTCGGAAGAAGCTTTAACGACTTAGTCGCGAGTGACTTC
>SXGQ01381324.1_pt1 | contig 16579 bp, 15 predicted proteins | sample 3178371 | NCBI WGS metagenome assembly SXGQ01 (sample SAMN11356859, study PRJNA531348) | freshwater metagenome | isolation source: freshwater sample F1-20 | place: China: Fuxian Lake, Yuxi | collected 2017-12-25
TCCCCCTCGACGACGAACGGAGCCCCAGCCCCCACGCGACCGAGGCGGTAGTTGCGGTCCCAGGGCGCGACCACGCCTCCGATGAAGAAGGACGGATCGCAGCCAGCCTCGTGCAGCAGCCAGGCGGCCATCGAGGCGGTGGTCGTCTTGCCGTGCGTCCCTGTCACGACGAGGGGTGTCGCGTCCCGCAGGAAGACCTCGCGGAGGGTCTCCGACATCGAGGCTGCGGGCAGGTCGCGAGCCCGTAACGCGAGCACTTCCGGGCTGTCCGGTCGCATCACGTTACCGATGACCGCGGCGTCCGGGCTCCAGTCGAGGTTCTCGGCCTGATAGCCGCGCGTGACCTCGACGCCCGCGGCCGCGAGCCGGTCCGACATCGGCGGGTACGGGGCTGCATCCGAGCCGCGGACGATGAACCCGCGATCGCGCAACATCAGCGCGAGCGCACCCATGGCCGAGCCGCAGACCCCCATCAGGTGGACCTTGCGGACCGCCGACCAGTCAGGCGGGCGAGGCGGGGTGCGCACGGCAGTCACAGGGGGGCGTTCGGTCATCATCGGCCTCGCTCGGGATGGGTCAGGGGGGCTCGTGGGCAACAAAGAGGGCCCGAACTCGGACCCGAAGCGCCCGTAGTGCGGCTGCCGCAGCGCGGAACGGGGCGCTGTCGCGGATGGCGGCGAAGATGCGACGCTTGAAGGCCTGGAAGGCGTCAAGCGCGCGGGCGAGCCAGCCGATGCGGCGGAGGGCGGGCTCGGTCAACGTGAAGAGACGGCCGACGATGGCGGTCCCGACGACCTTGGCCGCGATAAACGCGCTGACGCCGAGCAGCGGGTGGCCGGTCGCGAGCAGGTGAAGGCCAAGCAGCTTCGCGGGCAGCAGCACGACCGACGGCAGCGCGAAGGTCCCGAGAGCCGCCCATGGGGGCAGGCTGGCGATGAACCGCTCGACGGCACGCAGGACCGGCAGCTGGCCGAGTCGCGCCATGAAGCGCCTGAGCGGCTCCCAGAGCCACTCCTCGAGGGCGAGCACCAGCGCCGCGAGCAGCAGGAACGGGGCCCGCAGCACACGCAGCCAGCCCGGGCTCGACCGCGGGGGCGGCTCGGCGGGGCCGCTCGCGCGGGGCGGCGGGGGACCGGGCGGGCCATCCTCGCGCGTGGGCGTCCTGTGCTCCATCGTGTCTCAGGTGTCCCGAACAGCCACCCCACTGTCAAGCCTGTGCGCGGCCTCGGTCCGGTTCGGGGTCACATCCGCCGCACTCAATGCTTGACATTGTTGACTCATATTGTCACCAATCGCGCCGTCGGGCGGCTCAAACCTCCCACACAAACCACCCGTTCACGTTCAGGAGACCGTCCATGCGACTTCCGAAGAGCCACCGGCGCCTCCGCGCCCTGACCCTCCCGCTGCTCGGGGCCCTCGCGGGCATGCCCGCTCTTGCCGCCTGCGACGGCGACACCGCGACCCCGGCCGCCGCGACCGACGTGTCGACGCACGACAGCGGTCCCTCCGAGGCCGACGCGACCGCCGAGGCCGACGCGACCGCCGAGGCCGACACGACCGCCGAGGCCGACACGACCGCCGAGGCCGACACGACCGCCGAGGCCGACACGACCACCGAGGCCGACACGACCGCCGAGGCCGACACGACCACCGAGGCCGACACGACCACCGAGGCCGATACGACCACCGAGGCCGACACGGGTGGTGGCGGTGACACCGAGGACCCGGTCGCCGCGGCGCCCTACGAGGTCTGGGCCACGGATCAGGGGCTGAGCCGGGTCGTGGTCTGGCGGGTGACGCCGCAGGTCGACGCGCAGCCGACCATCGCCCTCGACGCGACGGTCGATTACCGGACCCTCTACCCCGACCCGGCCGCCGACGCGGTGAACCCGCCGAAGCCGCCACGCACGCCGCACATGATCGACTTCAGCAAGGACGGGCGCTTCGCCTTCGTCGCGCACACGACGAGCGGCCAGACGACGGTTCTCCGGACAAGCGACAAGTCGGTCGCCTCGGTCCTGCCGACAGGCCCTGGCACCCATATGGTGCGCGTCTCCTCGACCGGGAGCGTCTACGTCGACGTCATCGGCAACGCCGATTTCCCCGGGCGCATCCTGCAGCTGTCGGTCGACGACACCGGCGTCGCCACGGTCGCTCGCACGCTCGTCGTCCGCGAGGATCCCCTGTGGACCGCGGGCACCTACCCCGGGTCGAGCCCGGTCTGTGGCACATCAAACGCCGACGACACGAAGCAGTTCGTGACGTTCGGGCCCGGCTTCGGCCAGGCGATGCTCGCGCGCGTCGACAACGCCAGCTTCGCGCTCGAGCACATCTACGACCCGACCGTCATCCGCGCCAACTGCGGCGCCATCGTCGGCCCCGACGGGCACCTCTACTTCACGGGCGGCCGCCCGACCCCGATCGACGCCACGACCACCGGTGTCGGCTTCTGGTACATCATCGATCCCGCCACCGGAGCGCCCGTCCCGGAGACCGCGGGCGGCCCGGTCGAGCGCACGACACACGGCCGTGACGCCCACGGGCTCGCCTTCACCCGCGACGGGGCGGAGTTGTGGATCGTCAACCGCGACTCCGACAACATCGCGATCCTCGACGGGACGACCCACGCGCTTCGCGAGAACCTCGAGGGGATCGTGGACGCCCCCGACCTCCTGGCGCTCTCGCCCGACGGGGCCCACTTCTACGTGACGCTGCGGGGGCCCGACCCGCGCTCGGGCACCCACGCCATCGCGGGCTCGACCCCGGGCGTCACGGTCCTCGACGTGGTGACCCGCGAGCGCCTGACCACGCTGACGACCCCGACGGACATCCCGTCCGCGCCCCCTGGCTCGCCGTCGAGCGACTATCACGGCCTGCGCGTCCGCGCCCTCCCCGCCGCGAACTGAGTCTCCGTCTCCGCATGGCGCCGCGCCCGCCCTGCCTCCGCGCAGGACGAGCGGGCGCCATGCCTCATTTCCCTTGCACATGCGACGACCTTCGGATAGGGCGCTGCGCCTCTGTCGCGGGCGGCTGCGCGCCGCGCGCCCCTGCCTCCAGCCCTCCAGTCAAGGACCTGAACCATGCGCTCGCTCCTCCTCAGCTCCCTCGCCCTCTTCGCGGTGGCCTGCGCGCCGAAGCCCGAGACCCCCGCGCCTGCCGAGGTCACCGCCTCGCCCGAGGCCACCGAGGCCAAGACGGGTGACGCCCCGGCCGCCGCTGGCGCATGCGACGCCTACGCCAAGACCCTCTGCGGCCTCGCTGGCGAGCAGAGCGAGACCTGCGGCGCCATCAAGACGGTCGTCGGCAGCCTCCTCCCGGCCGCGGCCTGCGAAGCCGGCGCGAAGGACGTCGAGTTCTCGAAGGGCAAGCTCGAGGGCCTGAAGGCCGTCTGCACGACGCTCGCCGAGAAGCTCTGCAAGGACCTCGGTGAGACCACCAAGACCTGCGCGATGGTCAAGGAGAAGACCCCGGGCTTCCCGCCCGACCAGTGCCAGCGCATGATGGGCGAGTACGACAAGGTCATCGGCGAGCTGCAGCGGATGGAGGCGATGAACAAGCCCCTGACCGACGAGCTGAAGGCCGAGATGCTCGCGGGCGAGCCGGCACAGGCTGGCAGCAAGGACTCGAAGATCAAGGTCGTCGAGTTCTCGGACTTCGAGTGCCCCTTCTGCTCGCGCGCCGCTGACGCCCTCAACCAGCTCAAGGGCCACTTCGGCGACAAGATCCATGTGGTCTTCCGCCAGTTCCCGCTCGACTTCCACCAGAACGCCAAGCTCGCCCACCAGGGTGCGCTCGAGGCCCTCGCGCAGGGCAAGTTCTGGCCGTTCCACGACCTCCTCTTCAAGAACCAGAAGGCCCTCACCCGCGCGGACCTCGAGAAGTACGCTGGCGAGGTCGGTCTCGACCTCGACAAGTTCAAGAAGGCCCTCGACGCCGAGACCCACAAGGCGGCGGTCGATGCGGACATCGCGCTCGGTGGCAAGGTGGGCGTCAATGGCACCCCGACCATGTTCATCAACGGCGAGCGCATCGAGAACCCGAGCGACTTCGAGGGCATGAAGGCCAAGATCGAAGGGATGCTCGCGGCGCCCTGATCGGGTCTGCGAGGACCTGGGGTCCAAAAGGGGTGCCAACCGCGAGGCTGGCGCCCCTTTTTCGTTTCGCGGGTCACTGGCGGGTCACTGGCGGTCACTGGCGCCAGAGGCTGGTCTCGGCCACGGGATGGAGCTATAGAGCGTCCCATGCGCATCGACCTCTCCCAGAGCCGCCGCCGCCCGACACCGGTTGTCCTGCGGCTCATCGTCGTCAACGCCCTCATCTGGCTCGTCTTCGCCTTCGCCATCAACTCGGGCGAGAGCGGCGTCATGCGCTCGCTGCACCGGGCCCTGATGCTGACCGATGGCGCCCTCGCCGGGGGCGAAGTCTGGCAGCTGCTGAGCTATGCCTTCCTGCACGACCTCCACACCCCGAGCCACCTGCTCTTCAACATGCTCGGGCTCTGGTTCCTCGGAGCCTCGCTGACGGCCCGCTGGGGGACCCGCGACTTCCTGCGGTTCTACCTCCTGTCCGCCCTCGGCGCGGGGCTCTTCACGGCCCTCGCTGACCTCGTCGCCCCATCGCTCTTCGGAGACGCTCCGGTGGTCGGCGCCTCAGGCGCCATCTTCGGCCTGCTGGCGGCCTTCTCGAAGATCTTTCCGACGGCCGAGCTGCTGCTCTTCTTCGTCATTCCGGTCAAGGCGCGGCACATCATCTGGATCGCCATCGTCACGGACTTCGTGTTCTTCGCGGCCCTGCCTCACTACGGCGTCGCTATCCACACCCACATGGGTGGTGCCCTGACGGGCTGGCTGCTCGTGACGGGGAACTGGCGCCCGACGCGGCTCGTGGCACACCTGCGCAAGCGCTTCGGACGTCGTGCGCCGACGCGCGGACCGACGCGGCTCGTGGTGGTCCCGGGCGGCCGACGCTGGGACGCCTGAGGGAAGGTCAGCGGCCACCGCCGCGACGCGTCGGCCGAACCTCGATGACCACAGGCGCGGCGGCGTCAAACGGCGTGGGCGGAGCGACCTCGGGAGGCAGGACGTCGACGTCGGCCGAAGGTCGCCGACCTGCGGTCGCCTTCACGCTGTGCCACTCGCCGGTCGGAGGCCGGTTGCGCACCTCCTTGCGGCGACTGACGCGGTGTGGACCGCGGCGCCCGAGCGCGAGCAGGATGCGCCGACGGACAGGCGGGAGGCAGAGCGCGAGCCCAAGCGCGTCCGTCAGCAACCCCGGGAGAAACAACGCCAGCGCGCCCAGGGAACGCAACAGCCCGTCGCCCGAGTCCGCCCGCGCCAGCGCCAGCCCGCGCGCGCCACCCGAAGAGGCGTGCCAGAACTCGAGCAGCGCGAACGCGTCGCGGGGCCCGTTCCGGACGAGCAGGAAGGCGCCAGCCGCACCCGAGGCGAGGGTCCACAGAACGATTGGCCAGCCGCCGATGACCATGACCGCGCCGACCATGACCGCCAGCTCGGCGATGATGGCGAGCGCCAGCGGCGGGCGGCTCGCGGAGGGCCCGCCCGGCGTCGGTCTGTTCGGTGCGTGCTGCACGGTCGAAGGGTACGTTCAGTTCCGAAAAAATCAAAAGCGCCCGGCGCTGCAAGAGCGGCACCGGACGCCGAACGAGCGCGGGACGAAGTCAGCTCGCGCTGTTGATGCGGTCGCGGAGGTCCTTGCCAACCTTGAAGAACGGCATGGACTTCGGCGCGACATCGACCGAGGTGCCGGTCTTCGGGTTGCGACCGGTGTAGGCGCGGTACTGGCGAACGGTGAAGTTGCCGAAACCGCGGATCTCGATGCGCTCGCCGCGCTTCATGGCCTCGACAAGCTCGTCGAACACGGCATTGACAGCGTGCTCGACGACCTTCCGCGAGAGCTCGGGCTTGCTGCTGGCGACGAGTTCGATGAGTTGGGACTTCGTCATGAGACCGGATCCTTCGGGTGCGCGCGCATGAGTACGGCGGTTGGGTCGGGGGGCTCGGGAGGCACAGCTGCGTGAGCGCGCCGACCCGAAGCTCGCGCGAGGTGTAGCGAATGCGACCGCGGGCTGGCAACACAAAATCAAACAAACGATGCCGTCCGAAGCCTCGAGGGCGGCCTCAGAGCGTGCCGTCATCCGCGAAGACACTTATCCAACAACCTAGAATCTCGAACGATTCCAGCATTCGCCGATAAAAGGGGTGCCCGCCGAGCGTCGCCGAGTCGGCGACCACGATGAGCAGGCGCCTCGCGCGGGTCAGGGCCACGTTGATGCGACGGGTGTCCGTCAGAAAGCCGAGGTCGCTGTCGTCATTCGAGCGCACGAGATCCAGCACGATGGCCTCCCGCTCTCGCCCCTGGAAGCCGTCGATGGAGCTGACGTCGAGGCCGGCGGTCACGAGATCGGACAGCTGGCCCCGGAGGAGGCCGACCTGCGCGTCATAGGCTGTAATGACGCCGATATCTTGCACCGGGACTCCGCGCGACGCAAGCCTCCGGACCTCGCGCGCGGTGCGCTCGGCGAAGGCCGGGTTGAGCGTCGAGCCGTCTGGCTCGCGTCGGGCGTCGTGCCAACCAGCCCCTGCTGCGTCGATGAGGACGAGCGGGGCGTCGCGGGCGGGGTCGGCGTCGACCTCGGGCAAGTCTTCGAGGCGGTGGCCCGCGACGCGCGGGTGGGCCACGAGGCGGCCGCCGTACATCGCCTCGGACGGGAACGCCATGATGTCCGCATGCATCCGGTGCTGGGTCCTCAACATGCGCAGCAGCGCGTCACCGTGCAGGCGGTGGAGGCGTTCGAAGAGGCTCTCGCCGAGCGCGGACCGGGCGACCTCGGGATCGACGAGGGTGGGTGGCAATTGGCACGGATCGCCAGCGAGGATGGCACGCGGCGCGCGGCCGAGTGCGATCCAGAGCAGCGGGTCGACGGCCTGGGTGGCCTCGTCGACGACCACCACGTCAAACCGCAGTCCGCGGAGGGCTGGGTGCGACGCGAGGGTGAGGGTGACGCAGACGACCCGGGCGCGCTCGACGAGGGCCGCCTCGGTGCGCCGCAGGAGGTCCCGCGCGTCACCGACCATGCGCCGGGCCTCGCGAAAGGCATCGCGGCGGGCCTCCCGGTCACCTGTCCCGCGCGCGGCCTGCTTCTCGGTGCGGGCGCGCAGGGCCTGAGCCTCGCGGAGCCAGCCTGCGGCGAGGGCGGCGGCCTCGGTCGCGTCATGTCGGGCGTCGAGCGTCACCGCCTCGAGCGCGGGCGAGACACGGGCCGGGTGACCGATGCGCAGGACCTCGACGTCCGCGGCCACGAGGCGCTCGGCGAGGCTATCGACGGCGGTGGTGCTCGGCGCCGCGACGAGGACACGGTGCCCGTCGGCGACCAGCTGGCGGACCGCCTCGACGAGCGCGCGGGTCTTGCCAGTCCCGGGAGGCCCGTGGATGTGCGATATCGGACCGACCTCGAGGGCGTTGGCGATGGCCTCGCGCTGCGGACCGTCGAGGTCCTCGTCGAACCACGTCGCTGGGGCCCGCCCCTCGACCCGCGGGGTGAGGGCGCCGGTCGCGAAGGCCCAGAGCCGGGCCAGGTCGCCAGCCGGACGCCTCAGCGCCTCGAGGGCCTCGCGGCCGCGAAGAAAGGTCGTCGCGGGGGCCTCGCGCTCGAGGCGAAAGGGCGCCTCCTCGAGCGCCTCGACCGCCTCCGCGTCGACAGCGAGGCCGAGCAGCTCCCCTTGCCAGCGCCCGACGATCGCGCGCACCGCGCCCTCCTCGTCGGGCTCGGTGCGGCAGAGGACGACCGGGTCGCCCGGACGCAGGCGCACATGGTGGCGGTCGAACGCCACATCGCGGCGGTTCGAGCGGACGAGCACCGTGAGCCGCCCGCCCGCCGCAGGAAGCGTGTCGACGACCTCGAGCCCGGCGCAGGCGAGGCCGCGGGCGAGGCGCTCCTTGAGGGTCATCGCGGCCGAGGCCTCGCGGAACCGGGCGACCTCGGCCTCGCGCTCGCGCTCCCAGAGGGCGAGCAGCGTCGGGACATCGGGTGTGGCGGAGGGCGGCATCCGGAGCCCCTCGAAGGAAAGGTGAAGCCGAGGGGTGACACCCGTGCACGGCCATGATACGAGCGCCCCCCGAACCGTGGCAGCACGAGGAGTTCCCCATGCCCTACCAGACTTCCGAGATTCGCAAAGGCCTGAAAATCAAGATGGACAACGCCCCGTGGAAGGTCGTTGACTTTCAGTTCGTGAAGCCGGGCAAGGGCACCGCGTTCACCAGCACGAAGCTGAAGAACATCATCACGGGCCAGGTCATCGAGCGCAACTTCCGGACGGGTGAGACGCTCGACGAGGTTGACGTCGACACGCGGACCGCGACCTTCTCGTACATGGAAGGCGACACCTACATCTTCATGGACGCGGAGACCTTCGACCAGTTCCCGATCCAGAAGGCGCAGCTCGGCGACCAGTGGAAGTGGCTGATGGAGGGCATGGCCTGCGACATCCTCTTCTACGAGGGCCGCGCCATCACCGTCGAGCTGCCGAACTTCATCGAGCTCGCGATCACCTACTCCGAGCCGGCCGTGAAGGGCGACACCGCAAACAACGTCACCAAGAACGCCGAGGTCTCGACCGGGGCGAGCGTCCGCGTGCCGCTGTTCATCGACGTCGGGAACATCGTCCGCATCGACACCCGCACGGGTGAGTACCTCGAGCGCGTCGCGACGAAGTGACCCGCGGCGACCCGCATCGCCTCGCAGACATCCACGGGCGTGTCCTCGCAATCCACGAGGGCACGCTCGTCGTGTTTGATGCAGGGCGCGTCAGGCGGCATCCCGTGTCGCCGACCGTCGTGGCGGCCGTTGCGCCAGGCGACCTCGTGGCGCTCGGATCGAACGGCGAGCTCGCCTTCCATACGGCCGGGCCAGGCCAGTGGCCACCGCCCTCAGGTCATCCCGCGGCTGACCTCGGCGCATTTTTCGGCGACCGCCTGACGCGGCTCGCGGCTCGGTCGCGGCTGCTGCAGGCGACCCGGGCCTGGTTTTGTGACGCCGGCTTCACCGAGGTCGAGACCCCGCTCATCGTGCCATCGCCCGGGACCGAGACCCACCTCGATCCGGTGGCGGTGCGGCTCGCGTGGCATCCAGGGGCCCCGCCCGAGGACGCATGGCTCATCACGAGCCCCGAGTACGCGATGAAACGGCTGCTCGCCGCGGGGGCGGGCCCCATCTTTCAGCTCGGGCGCGTCTTCCGGGATGGTGAGCGGGGGCGAAACCACCGACCCGAGTTCACGATGCTCGAGTGGTACCGTCCGTGGGTGCGGGACGGCTACGAGGCCCTGTTCAGCGACTGCGAAGCGCTGCTCGGACACCTCGCGGGCGGATCGGAGCTGACGTGGCGCGGCCAGAGCTTCGATCTGCGCCCGCCGTGGCGCCGGCTGAGCTTCTTCGAGGCGCTCGAGACGCGGGCCGACCTGCGGGACCCACGCCGCCTCGACCCGGACGCCTGGTTCGCGGCGCTCGTCGAGCGAGCCGAGCCGTCGCTCGGCGCGGAGGCGCCCGAGTTTCTCGTGGAATGGCCGGCCTCGCTGGCCTCGCTGGCGCGTCGCAAGGCGGACGACCCCGAGGTCGCGGAGCGCTTCGAGCTGTACCTTGGCGGGCTCGAGCTCGCCAACGCCTTCGCCGAGTTGACGGATGCCGACGAGCAACGGGCACGGTGCGAGGCCGACAACGTCGAGCGCCGCGCTCTCGGACGGCCCGAGCTGCCGCTCGACCCGCGCTTCCTCGGGGCTCTCACTGCGGGAATGCCGCCGTCGGCGGGCATCGCGCTCGGCTTTGACCGCCTGGCGATGCTGTTGCTCGACGCGGGCGCCATCGACGACGTCGTCGCCTTCTGACGTATTCAGCCGCGCTTGACGCGCCCCTGAATGCGCATCATCAGCGGCATCAGCACGTTGAAGTCGAGGCCGCTCTGCGCCGCGATGGGGGTGAAGAGGAAGTCGACGAGCCCGATGTCCGAGAAGACGTTGAGGTCAGGCGCCGCGACCTTGGCGTAGCGGTCGAAGAAGAGCAGCTGCTTCAGGATCAGCAGGAACTCGCTCGGCAGCGAGATGCCGTAGCGGTAGGCGAGGGCCGTGATCTCTGGCAACATTTCTTCATAGTGGATGTCGCCGAGCGACTTCGTGAGGAGCGGCGCGTAGACGCGCTCGAGGTCGGCCACGAGGGCCGCCCGGTCGACCCCCTGCCCGACCGCCCCGATCTCGGCCATGATGTCGCCGAGCGCGCCATAGTCCTGCGCGGTGAAGGCGAGCACGTAACGCATGACCTGATGGCGCTGCTTGAGGTCGAAGCGCCCGATGATGCCGAAGTCGAGCAGCCCGACGCTCGGTGGCTCGCCGTCGCGTCCTGGCATCATCATCAGGTTCCCGGCGTGGGCGTCGCCATGAAAGAAGCCGTCGAGCATGACGGTCATGAGCCACGCCTTGAGGCCCTTGCGGAGATAGACGCCCGGATCGATGCCAGCGGCCTGCATGCGCGCGACGTCGTCGGCCTTGAAGCCGTCGAAGCGCTCCATCACGAGCACGGTCGGCGCCACGAGGCCTGCGACTGGCCGCGGAGCGCGGACATCGGGGAGCTTGTAGCGGGCCATCAGCGCGTTGAACTCGTCGAGGTTGGCGGCCTCGCGCCGGAAGTCGATCTCCTCATGGATCGTGCGGTCAAAATCCCGAATGACGCCGGACACATTGGCGAGACGGGCGCCGCGAAAGAGGCGGCTCACGACCGCCGCGCCGAGGCGCATCCACCAGAGGTCAGCGTCGACGATGCGCGCGATGCCTGGCCGCTGAACCTTGATGACGACCCGTGCACCGTCGGCGAGGCGGGCCGCGTGGACCTGCGCGATGGAGGCGGAGCCGAGAGGTGCGTCCTCGAACTCGGTAAAGATCTGCTCCACCGGGCGGCCGAGTCCGGCGGTGATGGTGGCCTTGACGCGCGGGAGCGGAAAGGACGGGACGCGATCGAGGCAGTGCTGGAACTCGTCGGCGTAGCGGCGCGGGAAGAGGCCAGGGCTCGACGCGATGACCTGACCGAGCTTGATGAAGATCGGGCCGAGGGCCTCGAAGGCGCGCCGGACGATGCGCGGGTTCTCGAGCGGCCGGTAGGGTCTCTGACGAAGCAGCCCCGCGAGCACGAGCCAGCGGAGACCGCTGCGGCTCCAGCACCACGCCAGGAACATGCCGAGGAGTGCGAAGAGGATGCGCCAGGCGCGGCCGATGATGCGGAGGGGCCTCATGCGTTGACCTTGGGTTCGCGTGCGGCGCCAGCCGCGATGAGCGCGTCGATGCGAGCCGTGTCCCAGCCGACCGACGCGAGCACCTCGCGGGTGTGCTCGCCGAGGCCTGGAGCGGAGCCAGGTGCCGGGCCGACCGGATCGCGTGCCGGCGTACGAAGGTGGGTCATGCCGTCGTCGCCCGTCATGAGCAACCGCGCGGCCGTCGTGTGCGGGTCGTCGCGCCACTCGGACAGCGAGAGCGCAGGCTCTGCGCACGCGTCGGAGCCCGCGAGCAGTGAGGTCCACTCGGCGACGTCACGCGTCAGGAAGAGGGCTGCCACCTCGGCCCCGAGCGCCGGGTCGAACTGCCGCGCGCGCCACGCCGGGCGTTCGACGCGGGCGCAGAAAGCCGCCCAGAACTGGGGCTCAAGGGCGGCGAGCGTGAAGACCCGACCGTCCCGACAGACGTAGGCACGGTAGCAGGTCTGACCGCCGGTCAGCACGTCGTCGCCCCGGGCGCGTGGGCCCGGAGCCCCGTTGAGCCACGGCGCGAGGGTCGCCATCAGCAGGGCGGACGCGCCCGCGGTCATGTCGATGTCGACAAATCGGCCAAGCCCGGTCTGGCGGCGCGCCTCGAGGGCCGCGAAGATCCCGATGACCGCCCAGAGGGCAGCCGAGAGGTCAGCGACCTGAACGGGCGGGATGGTCGGGGCCGCGTCGGATGGACCCGAGAGGCCGAGGGCGCCAGAGCGCGCGAGGAAGTTGAGGTCGTGTCCGGGCGCCTGGGCCCAAGGTCCGTGCTGCCCGTAACCCGTGATCGCACAATGAATCAGACGCGGATTGAGGGCGGCGAGGGAATCGGGACCGAAGCCGAGGCGGGCAAGGACCCCGGGGCGGAACGAGTCGACGAGGACATCGGCCTGAATCGCGAGCGCGCGGAAGGCCGCCGCGCCCTCTGGGTGCTTCAGGTCGAGGGCCACGCCACGCTTGTCGGCGTTGAGGGCCCGAAAGGCCCAGCTCGCGCGGGCACCCGCTGAACCGGCCGCGGACGGGGCTAGCGGCGGCATGTGGCGCAGGTAGTCCCCGCCGTCGGGGGACTCGAGCTTCACGACCTCGGCGCCGAGGTCGGCGAGGACGCGGGTGGCGTAGGGCCCAGGCAGCAGCCGGCTGAGGTCGAGGACGCGCAGCCCCGCGAGGGGGCGCGACGCGGCGGGGTCGGAGGACATCGGGGCTCCCGGACGCGCGGCGGAGATACGATCAAAGACGGCCGTCGAGACCGTCGCACGAGGCGGGGTCTCACGGCCGGCGCGAGCCGACGCTCAGGGAGGCGTCAGGCGAGGATTTCCTGCAGGCGCATCGCGAGGCCCATGTCGCCATCGACCGAAATCTTGCCGCCGAGGAAGGCCTGCATCGCGTTGAGCGAGCCAGCCTGGATCGCGATGAGGTCATCGCCCGCGACGGTGATGGTCACATCGGCGTCCTCGGCGGCCTCACGCACCTCGACCGCGCGGGTGTCGACGACCCACACGCCCGCGCCGTTGTCGGTCACGTTGAAGCGGAAGGACCCATCAATCGCGCGGGACTTGGCGGGATCGGACTTCAGGCGCTCGTCGATTTCCTTGAACACGTTCACGACACTCATGGGACACCTTCAGGCGTTCGGGGTGGCACGCGCCTCGCAGGCACGAGGCGCCGAGGGTGGCGGACGAGGCCCGCCCCCAGCAGGTTCCCGGTACCATGCCCGCGCGCGGCGCGTCAATCCGGGGCGCGCGCGCGACCTGGACGCCCCGGGACCCTCGGCAAGACGCCGCGCGTGGGCTCGCCATCCAGGCCAGGGCGAGGCCGCGGGGCACACGAGGCCTGTCTCGGGGTCAGGCCGACGGGGCGGCGACGGTGTTGACGAGGGTCCCGAGACCCGCGATGTCGACCGCGACCTCGTCACCGACCTCGAGCGGCCCGACCCCCGAGGGCGGGCCCGTGGCGATGACGTCGCCTGGCTCGAGCGTCATGACGCGGCTGATGGCCTCGATGAGCTGCGGGACGCGGAAGATCATCTGACCGAGGTGACCGGCCTGACGCACCTGCCCGTTGACGCGCACGGTCACGGCCTGGTCCTCGGGCACGAAGTCGGTGTCGAGCCAGGGTCCGACCGGACAGAAGGTGTCGAACCCCTTGGCGCGCGTGAACTGAACGTCCTTCCGCTGCAGGTCACGGGCGGTGACATCGTTGACGACCGTGAAGCCGAGGACGTGAGCGCGCCAGTCGGCCGCCGCCACGTGGCGCGTGCGGCGGCCGATGACAACGCCGAGCTCGCCCTCGTGGTGGACCAGGGACGACTGACCCACGGGGTACACGATGGCGCCCTCATGCGGCAGGAGAGCGCTTGGCGGCTTGAGGAAGATGAGCGGCTCGGTCGGGAGGTCGTTGCCGAGCTCGGCCGCGTGGTCCGCGTAGTTGCGGCCGATGCAGACGATCTTCGTCGGGTTCGCAGGAACCCCGAGGCGGACCGCGCTCCACTCGAGGACCGCGCCAGCGTCGACGGGGACGCCGCCGTCGTACGGGCTGCCCGCGATGGGCTGGAGGCCGTCGTCGACGACGCGAGCCCAACCGTGCTTGCCGAAGACCGAGAATCGTACGTAGCGCGCCATGGGCGATCCATGCCGGAGGCCGCACACGATGGCGAGAAAAAGCGACGCGGGCACGCGCAGGGCCCTTTGCGAGGCTCGTGTCGTGCTTACCGCCCTGCCCTCATGGACACCCCATCCCCTGTCGCCGACCCCACCACCGACCCGCGCGCCGTCACGGTCACGTCCCTCCAGCCGCGTCAGGCGGTGCGCATCACCGGCCGCCATCGCCTGCGGTTCCTGCACGCGATGACGTCGTCCGGGCTCCTGAAGGCGGCGCCCGGCGACGCGCGCTTCGCGACGATGTCGACGGCGGCGGGCAAGCACCTCGGCCAGATGAGCCTTGAGGTCTCCGACGACCACCTGACGCTGTCCGGGCTGCCGGGCTCGGTCCCGCGCGTCCTCGCAGGCCTGGCCGCGCACCGGGTGGCCGATGACGTGCGCTGGGGGGCCCCGGTCGCACGGCGGACGCTGGTCGTGCAGGGACCGGACCACGCCACCGTGGTCGCGGTCGTCGCGCGGGCGCTCGGGCTGGAGGACGCGGCCTCCCTGCCCGCGCCTGGCCACTTCGTGGACCTCGAGGATGTGCGCATCTCCGCATGGGAGGCCGTCGCGAGTGAGGTCGGGCAACCGCTCGTGCGCCTCGAGGTCGCGGAGGCCGACGGGGTCGACGCCGACGCCGTGACGGCCCGGCTCGGGGCTGCGCTCGTCACAGCCGGGGCGGACGCGGGCACGGAGGGTGACTGGGAGCAGCAGCGCATCCTCACGCAGTGGCCCGACGACGCGCGCGACCTGCCCGAGGAGGAGTCGACGCTGGCGTCGCCTCGGCTCGTCGCCAATGTCGACTGGCAAAAGGGCTGCGTCCTCGGGCAGGAGGCCTTCGTGATGGCCCGCGACCGCGGGGCGGCCCCGCGACGGCTGTGTGCCCTCCGCGTCTCTGGCGCCCCACCCGAACCCGGCGCAGCCATCTTGCGGGGCGACGACGTCATCGGGCGGGTCGGCAGCGTGGCGATCGCGGGTGCGACCGCGGTCCTGCTGACCGTCCTCCGCAGAAAGATCGCGGAGGATCCGCAGGACCTGCGCCTCGAGGATGGCCGCCCCCTGAGCGCCACCGCAGCCTGAGACCTCACGCATCCTGCGGAAGGGGCCACCGCGCCCGTCGCGGAGGGGTGGAAGGCGACCACCGAAAGGTTGGAAGGCGTTGTGTCAACGGCTGACGGCGGGTCTCGCGGGCGCCCCGGGGACCTCGGCGAGGGCTGGGTGGAACGCGGCCTCGCGGTACCAGCGGAGCTCGGCGATGGACTCGCGGATGTCGTCGAGCGCGCGATGGGCCCCCTGCTTGTGGGGTGGGGCGGCGCCTGACCCGCGCCGGTCGAGCTCTTTCACGGTCGACTCGTCCACGTTGCGGTAGTGGAAGAAGCGTTCGTGCGCCGGCATGTGCGCGACGAGGAAGCGGCGGTCCTGCCCGATGGAGTTGCCACAGAGCGGGGAGGCGCCCGGGCGGACCCAGGTGCCGAGGAAGTCGAGGACCTGGCGCTCGGCGTCGGCGAGCGTCACGGTCGACGCACGGGAGGCTGCGATGAGGCCGCTCTGCCCGTGGTGCTCCGTGTTCCAGGCGTCCATGCCATCAAGCACCGCGTCGGGCTGGTGAACGATGAGGTTCGGGCCGTCTGCGAGGATCTCGAGGGCGCCGTTCGTGACGAGCACCGCGATCTCGAGCGGGACGCAGGTGACGGGGTCGAGGCCGGTCATCTCCATGTCGAGCCAGACCATGTGGTCGGCCGCGAAGGGTTCGCGGGAGGCGTCTCCGAGGGGGGCTCGCGGTGCGGGCGTCGTCATGCTATCTCCGGGGGCGGTCGTCGGCGGGCGCGACTCCGTTCGGGAGGCGGCCTCGGCAGCGACCTTCGCGCCGTCCGGCCTTCGCCGTCAACGGCGCGGTGAGGCCCCGTCCGAGGTCCTGGAGCCACGCCATGCGCTTCGTCCACCTGCACGTCCACTCCGAATTCTCGATGCTCGACTCGACGTTGCGCATCAAGGACCTCGTCAAGCGGGCGGACGCGGACGAAGCGGGCGCGATCGCGCTGACCGATCACAATAACATGTTCGGCGCGATCGACCTCATCAACGTCATCGGCAAGCTCGGGGCGAACGTCCGACCGATCTTCGGGGCCGAGGTCAACATCGCGCCCAGGGACCGCCGTGACCTCGACGCGAAGCGCCTCGGGACGATCGTGCTGCTCGCGCGGAACCTTGAGGGCTACCAGAACCTGTGTCTGCTCCTGTCGCGGGCGTGGATGGACACGCCGCCGCGCTGCTCGCCGCCGCGGATCGATCGCCCGCTGCTCGAGGCCCACGCGGGCGGCCTCATCGCGATGACGTCGAACCTGTCGGGGGAGATTCCCCAGCTGCTGCTGCGCGGGCAGATCGACGAGGCGCGGTCGCTGATCGAGCGCTACCGCCGTCTCTTCGGCTCGGACGGCTTCTACCTCGAGATCATCCGCAACGGCATCCGCGAACAGGACGAGGTCAACGACGCCATCATCCGCCTCTCCGAGGATCTCCAGGTGCCGCTCGTCGCGACCGCGGACGCGCACTACGCGAAGCCCGAGGACGCGAGCGCCCACGAGGCCCTGATGTGCATCCAGCTCGGGAAATCGCTGCCGTCCCTCGACACCGTCGCGCGCA